>ODAI010178837.1_pt1 | contig 13996 bp, 16 predicted proteins | sample 1539321 | NCBI WGS metagenome assembly ODAI01 (sample SAMN02144231, study PRJEB22623) | gut metagenome | biome: sheep rumen | host: Ovis aries | place: New Zealand
AAAAGGCAGGATTAATTAAAGAAAATGAAAAATTTAATATCTAAATTTTTCTGCTTTCTTATTCGTGCTTATCAAATTTGTATTTCTCCTTTGCATCCTCCGTGCTGCAGATTCACACCGACGTGTTCCCAGTACGCCATGGAAGCAATCAAAAAATACGGGCCTGGTAAGGGTCTTGTTCTTTCTATCAAGCGAATTTTACGGTGCAATCCCTATTGCAAAGGCGGGTATGATCCCATTCCTGAAACGGACAGCAAATTCGCCTTTAGGCTTTTAACTAAAAGGTGCAAAAATGGATAAAAATACTATTTGGGCAATTGCCCTTTCTACTCTCGTAATTATTGGTGCTTTTGTCATTCAGCCGATGCTTTTTCCTCAGAATCAGCAGATTGTAACTGAGCAGGCAGCAGAAAGTGAAGCTACAGAGCCAACAGCATTGGAGAGCGCAGATTCTTCAATGTTTGATGTAAATGTAATCAAAAGTGATGATGCTGAAGTTGAGCAGCAGAATTACACTGTAAAAACTGACAAAATCGAAGTTATTTTTACAAATAAAGGCGGAGATATTATCAGCTATAAGCTTCTGGATCATAACGATGTAGATACAAAAGATTATGTTCAGCTTGCAGACAATATCAGCGACTTTAACAGAACATGTTCACTTGCTCTCGGCACTTCGGACATGACAGTTCTTAATGAAAACTTCAACACAGAAGTTATCGACGAAAATACAATCCTTTTCAAAAAATCATTCAATTACGACGGACGAAAAATCACACTTGGAAAGAAATATACTTTCAAGCCTGGTGAATATCTTTTCCGCATGGATGTTTTGATTCACTGTGATGACAATCTCGGATTGAACAGAAACGGTGTTGCTTATACACTCCGCACTTCTCCTCAGATTGGTCCACACTACGATCCTAAAAAGAACCGTTACGAAAACCGTCAGTTTGTTGCTTATGACGGAAGCAAATATAAACGCGTAATTCTTGGAACAAATCAGTTCAAGGCTTATGATAAGGTTCACAATTTTGACTGGGCCGGAATTGCCGGAAAATACTTTGTTGAACTTATAATTCCAAACGATTCTTCAGAAATTAAGGACGTTTATTATTCTTCAAAAATCGAAACCGGTAATTATGCAAATGCACAGGCTCTGGTTGAAAGAAGTGCTTTCAGCGGAAGTGACATGCAGGACACTTATTACATGTATTTTGGTCCACGCAATGATAAAGATTTGAAGCGCTATAACATTGCCGAAAATAACGCATGGAAGTTTGGTGGTCACAAAATTTCTGACTGTGTTCAGTCCAGCGGCTGGCTTAACTGGCTTGAAGCTATTTTGAAGATTGCTATGGAACTTTTGAATAAGGTAATCCACAACTGGGGCCTTACAATCATCGTTCTTACAATCATCCTTAAGATTCTGCTCTTCCCTCTTTCAAAAAATCAGTCTATGGGAACTTTGAAAATGCAGGCTATTCAGCCGAAAATGCAGGCTATTCAGGAAAAATACAAGAACGATCAGGCCCGCATGCAGATGGAAGTTCAGAAGCTCTATAAGGAAGCAGGCTACAATCCTGTAAGCGGTTGTCTTCCAATGCTCTTCCAGTTTTTGATTTTGTTCGCTATGTATAACCTCTTTAACAACTACTTTGAGTTCCGCGGAGCTATGTTCATTCCAAACTGGATTCCGGATCTTTCTGTTGGTGACAGCGTAAAAACTCTGGACTTTAATATTCCGGCTTTGGGAAATCAGATTCGTATTCTTCCTGTAATCTATGTAATTTCTCAGCTTTTGTTCGGAAAAATTACACAGTCTTTCCAGCCAATGGGAGCTAATCAGAGTCAGGCAAGCATGAAGATGATGATGTACGGTATGCCTCTCTTCTTCTTCTTTATTTTCTACAATGCACCTGCAGGACTTATTCTTTACTGGACTGTAAGTAACGTATTCTCTCTTTTCCAGCAGATTATCATTAACAAGATGATGGCTGAAAAAAGAGCTGAAATTGCGGCTTCGGTTAATAAGAAAATTGCAAAGGGTAAAAAATAATTTTAGACATCTATATTTAGGAGATATAAAATGACTTACGAGTACGAAGGAAAAACAGAAAAAGAAGCCATTGAGCTTGCCGCCAGCGAACTCAATCTTGAGAGAGATCAGTTTGATGTAGAAATTCTTGAAACACAGAAAAACAGCCTTTTCAAAAAAGGATATGTAAAAATCCGCGTTCACACTCTGGACGACGATGATGATGATAAAGCATCTTACAAAAAGGACTTCAGTGAAAATCACACAAGAATTGTAGCTGATCCTCTTCCACAGGGCGAGTTCGAAGAAAAGCTTATAGAATTCATTTCTACAATTGTTGAAAAAATGGGTTATGACATTAAAGTAAGCGTTTCTTACCGTGAAGATAAGAAAATCGGTGTTCGCCTTGAATCATCACATTCTTCAATTTTGATTGGCCGCAAGGGAAAGAACCTGGACGCTCTTCAGCTGCTTGCAAACATTTACGCAGGCCGTCTTGGTCACGAAGAAGTTCGCGTAATTCTGGATACAGAAAACTACCGCATTCGCAGGGAGGAAACTCTTGTTCGCCTTGCCTACACAACTGCCGACAAGGTTCGCTCATCACACAAATCAATTTTGCTTGAGCCGATGAATCCTTTTGAGCGCCGCCTTATTCACACAACTTTGAATGACATCCCAGATGTAGACACAAAGAGCGAAGGCGAAGGTGTTTACAAACAGGTAAGAGTTTTGTATAAAGGAATTCGTTAACCTTTTTGCAATTTTAATTGTTGTATTTACGGAGGTGTTAAAGCCTCCGTTACTTTTTAAGGGGGATTTATGAAAAAACTAATTTCTTTTATCGCTGTGGCTGGAGTGGCTTGTTCGCTTTTTGCTGAGTTGAATCTTAAGAATCTGGTCAATCCAAAGTATTATGACGAGCTGATTTCTAAGGGACAGGTTACTGTTGTTCACGATGATGAAAAAGATGCTAGAACAGTGCTTTTTCCGAATGATGCTACAAAAGATATTTTTGTAAAAAATGCGATTAAAAAGGATCCTAAGGGATATTCTTATTTCCATGAGTGTCTTTTTTATAAAAATAAGGCTGATTTGAAAAAATCTGGAGATGTAAGTCTGGATGAAATCGGAAAGATTATCCGCTCGGTTTCTAAAATGCAGGGAATGACTTATGTTGATAAAAACGGTAAGGAAAAGGTTCTTTATGACAAGGCCTTTATGATTGCAAGCCCTGATAATACTGCTCCAATTGCGGATAAAAATACAGGTAATGCTGACGGTCAGGTTTCTTATAGCCTTCAGAATGATACAAAATTTGGTGTATGCCGTTATAAAATCAGTTATTATCAGACTGCTGATACTTTCTACACAATGCTGAATAATCTTGATGATTATAAATCGCTTGGCGTTGTTGGAATTCCTGCTCAGAGATTGAATTTTACTGTAGTTGCTTTTGACTGTGGCGAGGGCATTCTTGTTTATTTGAGTGCTGATGCTGACTGTAGAAAGGTGCCTACTATCAAAACTCAGGTTCCTGAATCAATGAGTCAGCGAATCGGAGCGATTTACAACTGGTTTATCAAGCAGTTTTAATTTTGAGCAAAGATGGTAAGCCTAAAAAAAGCAGTGCTTTTTTCTTAACGGCTTGCTATCAATCAAGAAGAAGCATAGCTTCTTCTCTCAGGGAGGACTTAAATTGAAATCAATTAAAAAAATATTTTTTGCACTAACATTTGGAAGTTTGATTGGCGGCGCTCTTTTTGCTGCTCCAAAGGCTTCTAATAAGGGGAAATCAATGGACGTATTGAATGGAAAAGAAGGAATTTTTGCTGTAATCGACACTGACGGCGGCGAAATTGTATTGAATTTGTTTTACAAAGAAACACCTATGACTGTTACAAACTTTATAGGTCTTGCAGAGGGAACTTTGAAGGCTGCAAACGGAAAGCCTTTTTATGACGGCTTGAAATTCCACCGCGTAATCAGCAAGGCTAACGGCGACGGTCAGGACTTTATGATTCAGGGCGGTGACCCAAAAGGTAACGGAACTGGTGGTCCTGGATACAAGTTCATCGATGAATTTGTTGACGGTTTGACTTTTGATAAGGGCGGAAAGCTTGCAATGGCTAACAGCGGTGCAAACACCAACGGAAGCCAGTTCTTTATCACAATCGTTCCTACTGAATGGCTTAACTACAAGCATACAATTTTTGGTGAAGTTCTTGCTGGACAGGATGTAGTTGATTCCCTCAAACAGGGCGCAACAATGAAGAGCGTTAAAATTATCCGCCAGGGTGATGAGGCTAAGAAATTCAGCGCAAGTCAGGATGATTTTGACAGACTTCAGAAAGAAGTTGCAAAGGCAAATGAAGAGCGTGAAGCAAAGAAATGGGCAGCTGTAATTGACGGTTGTACAAAACATTCAAGCGGCGTTTACTACAAGGTTCTGGAAGAAGGTAAAGGCTCAGTTTGCGGAAAGGGAAAGAACGTTTCTGTTGACTACAAAGGCTACCTCACAGACGGTCAGATTTTTGATGCATCACGCGGTTTCCATCCTCAGGGACACGAACCTCTTGATTTTAAGACAAACGGCGGTCAGATGATTCCAGGTTTTGACATGATGGTTCAGGAAATGAAGGTTGGCGAAACCCGCAAGATGGTAATTCCACCGGAGCTGGCTTACGGTTCACGCGGTATTCCACAGGCTGGAATTCCTGGCGGTGCTTACATCTGCTTTGATGTAAAGCTTCTTTCAGCAAAATAAGTGAGGTAAAATATGCCGCACATTACAATTCAGATGTACCCGGGCCGCGATGACGCAACAAAAAAGCGTCTTGCAGATGCGATTCTGGAAACAGCTTCAAAAGAGCTTGCCCGCGGAAAAGAACATTTTTCTGTGAGCATCGTAGATGTTCCTCAGGATGAATGGAAAGAAAAGGTTTACGACAAGGTTCTTTCAGACAAAAACACAATCATCCAGCCGGGATACAAGATGTAAATTTCTGGAAAATGGTTATACAGGCTGTCCTTAGGGGCAGCTTTTTTTTAAGCAGCAGGTGTTGGAAATAAAATATCGATAGATAGATTTCCGCCTAGTGCTTTTGCAATTCTTTCTAAAGTAGATATAGAAGGATTTGAAAGACCTCTTTCTATTTTAGAAATATCTGATTGATCAATTCCTGTCAGTTTTGAAAGTTCTTTTTGAGATAAACCGGATTTTGCTCTTGCGGCAGATACTGCGTTTGCTATAAGCAGATTAATTGGAGTTGTATTTTTTGAAATGGTTTTTCCGTCTTCATAGACGGTTTCTGTTTCTATGTCTAGTTCATCATTCCACATAATGCCATAGCCACCCATCAATTTTCCCTGAAGAAACAAATTTCTGTCAGTTAAGGCTTTTAGCTGAGGATATTTCTCGAATAGAATTGAAATGTCGTAACGTTTTGTGATTCCATCTTGAAATAAAAGATCAAAAGAAGAGCCTTCCCTAAATGTTAAATTTACAGCTTTATGAAACATTTGATACCTCCTTAGACAGTTTAGGGGATATATACCATAATTGCAAATTTAAATAAAAAAAAGAGTTATGAATTTTTTTTTAACATTTTAATTCTATGTTATACTTTACACATAAGAGGAATTAAAATGGTTAAAGTTTACTGTTATGACCGCTGTTCAACTTGCAGGAAGGCTCTGGCTTGGCTGGATTCTAACAACATAAAATATGAAAAAATAGATATAAAAAGCCAGCATCCGGATGAAGCAACATTGCGAGAGCTTCATAAAAAATCAGGACTTCCGCTAAAAAGATTCTTTAATACGAGTGGGATTCTCTATCGCGAAATGCAGCTTGCTTCAAAACTTCCTGATATGAGTGAAGATGAACAATTTACTCTACTTGCAACAGACGGAATGATGGTAAAACGACCACTGCTTGTGACTGACGACGCTGTTATTCCGGGATTTAAGGAAGCGGAGTGGAAGAAGGTGTTGTGTTTAGATTAATTCAGATTTGATGAAAATCAGTTTGGCTGTCCGAAAGGGTGGCCTTATTTTTTTTAACAAATTTGAATTTTTTTCTGAAAATTTTGTCAAAACCTCAAAGTCGACGCATATATTATATATAGAAATTATTAAATTTGACTTACCCTATGATATAGGGTATAGTGAGTGAGGTGCTGATTGAAAAGAGTTTTTATTGAAACTCCATCTTTCACAAAACGCTGGTTTGCGCTTGGATTTGATGATGAAAATTTGGCAGAATTACAGCAATTTCTCATCAAAAATCCTGATGCCGGTGTCGTTATGGTTGGAACTGGTGGACTTAAAAAAATCCGCTATGCATTTAAGGGACGTGGCAAAAGCGGTAGTGCACGAGTATGCTATGTTGATTTTGCATCATTTGAAAAAAATTATTTGATACAAGTATTTTCTAAAGATGAAAAATCAAATTTGTCTGATGAAGAAAAGAAGGCTGTAAAGACCGTTATTGCTGCTTTGAAGAAAGAAGCTGAATTAAACTGGAGGAATGACAATGAGTAAATATTTTGATGATTTAATGACAGGATTAAATGAAGCTCTTGCTATTGAAAAGGGAGAACTAAAAGGTAGAAAAACCGTATATGAAATCCAGCCTGTAAAAAACTATGATAATAAACAGATACGAGAAATAAGAAATTCTGTTGGAATGACACAGGTTTTATTTGCTGATTATATGGGTGTTTCCTGTAAAACAGTAGAAGCATGGGAAAAAGGAACAAATCATCCGACCGGGACTGCATGTAGATTGATTAGTATGCTGGAAAATAGAACTTTTGAAACTTTGCCATTTGTTAGAAAAATAGCTGGAAGATGATTTTTATTGAGAATTTTCCAGGAAGTTTGAGAGCGTATCAACCATTTCGGAGAAGTTATCTTTTAGTTGTTTCATGACGATTTTTGTACGGCGGGTATCATAGGTAATTGCTTTGTTTTCTGGGAGAAGAAGTTCGTAGGGTTCTATTTCGAGGGCATTTGCAATAGCGACTAAGGTGTCGAGGGAACAGGTATTACGACCAGTTTCAATGTCGCTAACGTATTTTTCAGTAATTCCGATTTTTTCAGCTAAAAATGATTGTGTCATTTTTTTATTCATACGTGCACGTTTTGTATTTGCAGCACAAACTTTTATCATTTCATCAATCGTAATCATAATTTAATTTATAACTAATCTGATAAATATTTTAACTCACTATAACTTCTATACTCCGTGTGAAACTTATTGAAATATAAGTTAAAATAAGATAAATTCCGAATAATAGTTATAATAATCCGAATTATAACCACTATTTTATTATTAAGAGGAATTTATGAATCTGGAAGAGAAAAATGAAAGTAATGAATTATCTGTAAAGCAACAGATAATTCCTGAAGAAGTTTCTAAGAGGATTACAGCTCTTAGATTTTTATTAGCAATGCTTGTTGTATTTATTCATAATAATTATACAAAAGAAGCTATAGCGAAAAGTGTAGCTGAAGGACTTCCAAATATTGTGTTCTACCCGAATTTATTTACAGAATGGGTTCAGCTTTTTATATCACAGGGGATTGCTCATTGTGCTGTTCCCTTATTTTTTATATTTGCTGCTTATTTGCAAGTAAAAAAAAGTGATAAATATAATGTGTTGCTTTTAAAAAGATTTAAAACGATATTTTTACCTTTCGTATTATGGACATGTATTTATTTATTTTATTATGGATTTGTAAAATTATTAATCTTAAAAATAGCACCTTCGATAATACATAATCCAGATCAAACAATTCTAAATTGGACAATAACAGATTGGATTCATAATATTTTATATCGAGAAGGAGCAGCTTCGTTACCAAAACTAGCCTATCAATTATGGTTTTTACGAGACTTAATGATACTTATTATAATTTCACCTATTTTGAATCTTTGTGTAAAAAAATTTAAATATGGATTTTTATTTATCATTTGTGTTTTATATGTTATACCAATAAAAGTTTATTTTGTAATTGATCATGCTATCTTTTTTTATGTAATTGGTCTTTATTTTGGAAACTATAATTGGAATGTTTTTGAAAAAATAGATAGTATAAAATGGATTGAAAGTATATTATTGGTTATATTATCGATATTTATAACACATATTTTCTTTGGAATAAGTACCAATATGTATAATCTTATGGTTATATCAGTTTGCATTTTTATGTTAAAACTTTCAAAATTAATTGTTAACAGAGAAAAATTTTATAATATAGCATCCTATTTATCAGGATTTTCATTTTTCCTTTATGCAATTCATACTCCAGTTTTAAATGATCTGATAATAAGAGTTTGGATTCATATTTTTCCAATGAAAAATCCTTTTTTCTGTTTGTTTGAATATTTTGGAGTAACAATTCTTACAATTATAATTGGTACTTTAATAGGAATTGTATTGAAAAAAATCTGTCCTCCTCTATTTTCTATATTAAACGGTGGTAGAAGGTAAACACGTGAGGGATTGTAGGGGCGCGGAGCGTTGCGCAGCAATGAAGCGATAGCGGAACCCCGGAAAGCCCGGCCGGCCGGCGACGAAGGAGGCGGGCGGACACGCCCTAATTATAAATACTTTGTTAGGCATGTTGAAAAAAGTTGAGAAAACATCTATATTATGGGCATGACTAATCAAGAAGAGTTTATTTCTGAATTTTTGGATGAAGACACAGTTAAGGCGCTTCCGAAGTTTATTGCTGAGCCGGACAATTTTTATGAGGCTGCGGATGCGATTGCGGTTGCGTTTGGGGCAGAAAAAGGCTTTTCTAAGATGCCGGAAGACGGCGTTGATAAACTTGTAATCAGTTTTAAAAATAATCTTACACTTCTTATTCAGAAAACCTGGGTTGAAAAATCGGACATTGCTTTGAAGGACGAGCTTTTGTATCGTCTGGAAAAATTTATTACTGCTGATGGCTGGAAAGACAGCTACGAACTTTTCCGCAATATTATTAATCAGGCTGTTTTCCTTATGTTTGGTCAGTCTACTGATTCTCCGGATTTTGCTGAATATACTATGCGTATTGATCCGGAATTTGGTATTTTCTGGTGGTATATTTCTAACCTTCCTCCCAAAACTGAATGGTCTGAAGAAAAATCCCGGGTTGCTATGATGGTTGGAATGTATTTTCTTGCTAATTATTAATCTGATATTTTTTGAAAGGCCGGGACTGAAAAAGTTCCGGCTCTTTTTTTATTGCGGGTTGAAAATGAAAAGTCAACCCGCAAAACGAGTGAGTCAAGGCTTTAAGCGATAGCGTGCCTTGACCGCTCGTATATGTGGGGTTGTTATGGATATAAAAAAAGTTTGCGAAGGATTGAGGGCGGCAAGTCAGAAGCTTGCGCTTCAGAATGCCTGCCAGAAAAATGCGGCTCTGGAAGCAGTTGCGGCGGCTCTGGATAAAAACCGGGCTTCTATTATTGCGGCTAACAGGGCTGATGTTGATGCGGCAAGGGCAGCGGGCATGAGCGAGTCTATTATTGACCGGCTTTTGCTTGATGACAAAAGAATTGACGGGATTGTTGACAGCTTGAGACTGGTTATCGGTCAGACTGATCCGGTTGGTGAAGAAGTTGCCGGCTGGAAAACTCCCAATGGTCTTAATATCCGTCAGGTAAGGGTTCCTCTTGGAGTTGTGGCTATTATTTATGAAAACCGCCCGAATGTTACGGTTGATGCTTTTTCTCTGGCTTATAAAAGCGGAAATGCGATTTTACTGCGGGGTTCATCTTCTTCATATAAATCGAATGTTGAAATTGTTCGGGTGATTCGAGAGGCGCTGGAGGGCGTGGCAGGCGGAGTGCCTGAGGCGATTGAGCTGGTTGAAGTTCGTGAGCATGACCACAGCGATGTTGATCAGATTTTGAATGCGGTTGGCCTGATTGACGTATGTTTGCCGCGCGGCGGAAAAAAGCTGATTCAGAATGTTGTTCAGAATGCGCGCGTTCCGGTGATTGAAACTGGAAGCGGAGTCTGTCACCTCTATGTTGATGAATTTGCTGATCTTGATATGGCCTGCACTGTGGCAGAAAATGCAAAGATTCAGCGTCCGAGTGTCTGCAATGCCATTGAATGTATTGTGGTTCACAAAGCTGTAGCCGGAGACTTTTTGCCAAAGCTTGAGGCAAAGTTTGCCGGCCGGGTAAAGCTGCATGCTGACGAAAGGGCGATAAAGTATTTGAAGAATGCAGTTGCAGCGACCGAAGAAGATTTTGGAAACGAATATCTTGATTATGAATGCTGCGTGAAGGTGGTGGATTCGATTGAAGAGGCAATCAGCTATATCAATTCCCACAACACTAAGCACAGTGAAAGCATAATTTCGGAAAGCAGGGCTAACACCCGTTTGTTTCAGGCAATGATTGACGCAAGCTGTGTATATGTAAATGCAAGTACGCGATTTACAGATGGCGGCGAGTTTGGCTTTGGAGCGGAGCTTGGAATCAGTACCCAGAAGCTGCATGCGCGCGGCCCTATGGGAATAAAGGCGCTGACCACAACGAAATATCTTATTGACGGGGAAGGACAGATTAGATAGCAAGCTTTGCTGCGCAAAGCTTGAGTTCAGCCTGGGAAAATTGATGCCGGAAGGCCGACTTACAGGCTGAACAGGGGAAGGTTTTCCCCTCTTTCATAATTATATCGAGGAAAACTATGAGTAAAATTTCAGAAGTAATTAAAGGGTCGCGAAAAATTGTAATAAAAATCGGGTCGAATACGCTGGCGCTGCCGGATGGGACTCAGAATACGGAATTTATGGCTAGTTTTGCCCGGCAGTGTGCGGAACTGATAAAAGAAGGAAAGCAGATTATTCTGGTGTCTTCGGGGGCGCAGGTTGCCGGAGGTTCTACCACAAAGGAATGGGCGCGAAAAAAGGACGTACATTACCGTCAGGCACTTTGTTCTATCGGGCAGGTGGAACTTATGCATCAGTGGAGAAAGGCTTTTCAGAAAGAAGGTCTGCATATCGGGCAGCTGCTTTTGACTAAGGATGATTTTAAGAACGAGCACCGTTCTCTTAATATCCGCAATACGCTTTTTACTCTTGTTGATGAGGGTGTTGTTCCTATTATCAATGAAAACGACAGCGTAAGCTTTGATGAAATTAAAATCGGTGATAACGATAATCTGAGCGCCCTGACTGCAATTTTGTGGAGTGCTGATCTTTTGATTTTGTTCAGCGATATTGACGGCGTTTATTCTGATAATCCTAAAACAAATCCGGATGCAAAACTGATAGAAGAAGTAACTTCTGTACCTGAGCTTAGAAAGGAAATTAAAATTGGTGATACAAATGCCTTTGGAACAGGAGGAATGGAGACTAAGCTTCAGGCGGCAGAAAAAGTTACCGCCTACGGAATCCACATGTTGCTTGCTAACGGTTCTAAGGATCAGGTTCTTATGAAGCTTGCGGAAGGCAGTGCTAAGGGCACGATTTTCCTTGCGGAATAGGACAATTTTGAAAAATAAATTAAAAAAAGCGTATAAAGTTAAAGGGGGCAAAAATGAAAGCAAAAATTTCTTGCATTGGTACTGGAGCTATGGGTGGTGCGATTATGCGCGCTGTCTGTAAAAAATTTGATGCCTGGAATGTGGCTGTGACAAGTAAAAATCCCGAGCACGCAAAGGCATTTGCAGAAGAAAACGGCTGCAAGAGTTTTGAAAAAAATTCTGATGCTGTAAAAGATGCTAAATATGTTTTTATTGGCGTAAAGCCTGTAATGGTAGAAGCCGTGCTTAAGGAAATTGCCCCTGCCCTTTCTAAGGATGCTCTTGTAATTTCTATGGCTGCCGGAATGAGCATTGAAAAGCTTGAGGCTATTGCAAAGGGTGTAAGATTTGTCCGTATTATGCCTAATGTTCCGGCCCAGATTGGTCAGGCGATGACAGCCCTCAGCTGCGGTTCAAATATCAGCGAAGAAGAGCTTGCCGAGGTGAAGAACATTCTGGAAGCGGCTGGTAAAGTTGAACAGGTTCCGGAAAAACTTATGGACTGTGTTACAGCTGTAAGCGGTTCGGGTCCTGCTTTTGTATTTATGTTTATTGAAGCCCTTGCTGATGCCGCCGTAAAATGCGGAATGCCGCGTTCCCAGGCATATATTTATGCTGCCCAGACAGTGAAGGGTTCAGCGGAGCTTGTTCTTGAAAGTGGAAAGCATCCTGCCGTTTTGAAGGATTCTGTCTGCTCGCCGGGCGGGACAACAATTGAGGGCGTTGCGGCTCTGGAAGAAAAAGGGCTTAGAAACAGCGTAATCAGTGCGGTTGTTGCGGCTTACAACAAGTCTTGCGGAATGGGAAAATAAGATAAACAGCCAATAATCGATTTGATTATTGGCTGTTTTTTTACTAAAGTAAAGCTTTAATGCAGTCTTCAACCTTGCCCATGTCGGCAGTTGGTTCAAAGCGGGCTACAACATTACCCTGGCGGTCAACGATGAATTTTGTAAAGTTCCATTTAATGTCTGATTTTTTACGCCAGTCAGGGTCAGCCTGAGCAAACATTTTTTCAAGAAGTCCTTTAAGTTCATGCTCGTCAAAGCCTTCAAAACCCTTCTGTGATTTCAAATAAGTGTAAAGTGGAAGCTCATTTGGTCCGTTTACATCTGATTTTTTCATCTGAGGGAAGGTTGTGTTGAAGTGAACAGTACAGAATTCATGAATTTCTGCATCGCTTCCAGGTGCCTGGCCGCCGAACTGATTGCATGGAATATCAAGAATCTCAAGTCCTTTTTCGTGATAATTCTTGTAAAGCTTTTCGATTGGTTCGTACTGTGGTGTAAAACCGCAGCCAGTTGCTGTGTTTACAATAAGAATAACCTTTCCTTTAAGTTCAGAAAGTTTTAAGGTTTCACCTTTTCCAGTTTTTACTTCGTAATCATAAATCATAATAATTCTCCTGTGTAAACGGGCCGGTCAGAGCCCGCGTTATTTTAATTTCCTTTATATTGTTTTGCAAATTCTACGGCAGCTTTTATGTCATCTTCATTCGGTCGACCCTTGTGAAGACCTTTGAATTCCCCTTTACAGTGGAACTCCCTTTCATCCATAGGTATTCCAGCCTTTTTAGCTTCTGCTTTCACTTTTTTGTATTACCCGTTTTTGTGTAATATCTGACAGCAAATGACATAAAACCTCCTGAGTTATTTATATTTGATACAACACGATTGTGTAAAATATACATTGGGAAAATTGATTTGTCAAGTTAAATAAAATCTTTTCTGAAAATTAAATTAATCTTTAATTTTAGCAGGCTTTCCTGTAAGCAGAATGCGCAGGTTCAGTTTTATGTAGGAACAGATTTCCCGCGAATAAGAGTCGAGAAGCTTGATGGCGGCAGTTGGAGAGCCAAGTCCTGTTATATGCTTAAAGCCCATTCTGCGGGCCAGACGCTGGGCGCGTGCCAGATGGAAAAAACTTGTTACAACAAGAATCTTGCTTTCAAGGATTGCTGATTTAGGAAGATTTTCATGATCTGAAAGAACCTGGCAGGAATTCTGAAAATTCTGAATTGTATCAAGGGCTTTGTCATCAATTAAAATGCGGTCGGCTTCGATACCAAGGCTGATAAGGTAATTTTTCATGGCAGGGGCTTCGGGCGGAAGATTGTAGAGAGTACCGCCTGTTGCAACTGCAAGGGCATTTTTATTTTCTAAAAGATAGTCTGCGGCAAGTTCAATGCGATTTCGTACAGTCTGAGGCAGCTGACCATTTTTATCTATGCCTCCGCCAAGAATTATGACGTATTTTGTGTCAGAAGAAGCCCCCAGCGCAGGATTCCTTATAAAGTAAAGGTTGACTGCTGCGATTGTAAGTCCCGCTCCCATCAGGCAGGCCAGCGCAATTTTTTGCCCGCGCTTAAGTGCCCGGATAAAACTTTTCTGGTGATTTTTGCGGTAAGTGCCAAGGAATAAAA
>ODAI014064132.1_pt1 | contig 13996 bp, 5 predicted proteins | sample 1539321 | NCBI WGS metagenome assembly ODAI01 (sample SAMN02144231, study PRJEB22623) | gut metagenome | biome: sheep rumen | host: Ovis aries | place: New Zealand
ACAAGCCACAACGTAAGTGCCCGCGTATCGTCGGTGATACAATGGGTAAATATCATCCTCACGGAGACTCTTCAATCTACGGCGCACTTGTGAATCTTGCACAGGAGTGGTCGACAAGATATCGGCTTGTTGACGGACATGGTAACTTCGGTTCGGTCGACGGCGACGGCGCAGCAGCAATGCGTTACACAGAGGCAAGGCTTTCAAAGATTTCCATGGAAATGCTTGCCGATATCAACAAGGATACCGTTGATTTCGTACCGAACTTCGATGAAACCGAAAAAGAACCTGTTGTGCTTCCTTCAAGGATTCCGAACCTCCTTGTAAACGGAACCTCCGGTATCGCTGTCGGAATGGCAACCAACATTCCTCCCCATAATCTCGGAGAGGTAGTAAAGGCAGTAGTTAAGATTATCGACAACAAGCTTATCGATGCCGAAACCACGATAGACGAGGTCATGTCGATAGTAAAAGGTCCCGATTTTCCTACAGGAGCACAGATACTCGGTACCCGTGGAATAGAAGAAGCCTACAGAACCGGACGCGGAAAGATAAGGATCCGCGCCGTGGCAGATATAGAGGCAATGGCAAACGGCAAGAACAGGATAGTTGTTACCGAGCTTCCCTATGCCGTAAACAAGGCAAAGCTTCTTGAAAAGATTGCCGAAATGGTAAGGGAAAAGAGAATAGACGGAATCACGGATCTCCGTGACGAAAGTAACCGCGAAGGCATGAGAATGGTGATAGAGCTTCGCCGCGATGCAAATCCCCAGGTAGTTCTGAACCATCTCTATAAGCATACCCAGCTTCAGGATACCTTCGGCGTGATCATGCTTGCCTTGGTCGGCGGAGAACCCAAGGTACTGACTCTTCTTGATATGCTTAATGTCTATCTTACCCATCAGGAAGAGGTAGTCAGAAGAAGAACCCAGTATGATCTTGCCAAGGCTGAGGAAAGGGCGCATATCTTAGAGGCGCTTTTAAAGGCACTTGACTTTATCGACGAAGTGATAAAGATAATCAGAGGTTCGAAGACCACTCCTCTTGCAAAGCAGGGACTCATGGAACGCTTCGGTTTTGACGATGTTCAGGCCCAGGCGATAGTTGACATGCGTCTTCGTCAGCTTACCGGACTCGAAAAAGAGAAAATCCAGGATGAATTTGCTGAGCTTCAGAGAATGATCGCCGAATTTAAGGAAATACTCGGAAATGAGAAGAAGCTTCTTGAAGTAGTAAAAACAGAGCTTATTGCGATAAGCGACAAATACAGGGATGACAGAAGGACCGCAATCGTGTTCGACGAATCTGAAATGAGCATGGAAGACTTCGTTCCTAATGATAAGACAGTCATTACCATGACAAGACGCGGCTACATCAAACGTATGTCACCCGACAATTTCCGCACGCAGAACCGAGGCGGCAAGGGCATCAAAGGCATGCAGACCATTGAGGACGATGTGATCGAAAGGATGCTGACCACAACGAACCATAAGCTTCTGCTGTTCTTTACCGATAAGGGAAGGGTATATAAGCTTAAGGCCTTCAATATCCCCGAGGCATCGCGTACCTCAAGAGGAATTGCAATCGTAAACCTTCTTATGCTTCAGCCCGAGGAAAAGATTTCGGCCATCATACCGATCGACAGCCTTGATATCGACGGAAATCTTATCATGGCAACCGCAGGCGGAACAATAAAGAAAACACCTGTGCGCGAATATGCAAACATACGTAAGATCGGCATACAGGCGATCACCCTGAGGGACGACGACAGGCTGATCGAAGTAAATGTTTCAAGCGGCAAGGACATAATCACTATGGCAACCGCAAACGGCCTTTCCATCACCTTTGACGAAGAGGATGTGAGAGAGACCGGAAGAAGCGCGATGGGCGTAAGAGGCATCAGGCTCACCGAGGGTGATGAGGTGATAGGCATGCAGATCGCAAATGCCGGACCTTACTTCCTGTTCATAACCGAAAACGGAATGGGCAAACGAAGCAGAGTTGAAGACTTCAGAAGCCAGAACCGCGGCGGAAAGGGACTTATCTGCTACAAGCTTACCGAAAAAACCGGAAAGCTCGTTGCCATGAAGGCAGTGAATGAAGAAAATGACGTTATCATGATAACCAACGAGGGCATCATCGTAAGGACCGAGGTTTCCGGAATCTCCGTTATCGGAAGAAATACCTCAGGTGTCAAGTGCATGAACCTTGGTGATGAAAATGTCAAGGTTGCGGGAATCGCTATAACCGATAAGGAAGAGGAAATACCCGAGGAAGTTTTCGTGGAAGAAGCAGCACAGAATGCCGAAGGTAGCGAAAGCGAAACGGAAGATAAATAAGCAGAAAGCTAAAAGACGAACCGGTACAGGCACAAAACCTGTACCGGTTTTTTTCTTCTTATTATCGGTTTTTGTCAGATTTTGGTGCACTTTTGATGCACTTTATGTAGTATTATGTTGATAATATATTTCGTGAATAAATCACGATAAAAAAGGAGGCAAAAAAAATGCCAGGCCGCAGAAAAAGATTAGATCCCAAAACCATAGATGCTACCCCTTTTGCGTTTAAAAAGGTAACTGACCCCATAACCGGAGAGTATGTGATCAAAAGGATAGTTTCGCCTCAGATCACCGACGAGATTATGTCAACGGGCAACGCCACGGTTCTTGAGAAGTTTTATAACGACAATGAAACGACGCTTACCGCTGCCGATAAAAAATATCTTAAGGCAAAGCTTTCCACGGCAAAAAAAATTGAAAAAATAAGAAAAAAGCAGTTAACCGAACTTTCCAAAGGTAATGATCCTTATTCCACCAGAATGGTGGACAATACAGAAATCAAGGTGATCAACCAATTTAAAACTGTAATAAATCCGATTTCCTGTTCTCTCCCGGATATTAAGATGAGCCAGAAGCAGACCAGTAACAACGGGTGCTGGTCCTATGCCATGAGCCTGATGTTAAAGAGTAAGGGCATCGATCTTTCCCAGGAAGAAATCAGGGCCTTCAGACCGAATTACAAGCCTGATTCCACAGTTAAGAAGCTTAACAACATGAAGCTGCTTAATGCGGAAATGGATGATATCAATAATGCTTATGAAAATTCTGATATTATACTGGAGACACTTCCGAATCATTTTATGCAGCAGTATTCTTTCTCTCCTTTCGGAAAAGACCGGAAATATACGCACAATCAGCTTGAAGTACTGAAAAGCATGAAAGACAACTCTCCGGAGGATATGAAAAAATATATTAATGCCGATAAGAAGCTTCAGGATGATGTCAGAAAGGATTATCTGAAAAGAACCAAGAAAAAGGTTGAAGATATCATCTTTGATACCATTATAAAAGAAAAAACACCCGTTGTAATGAATCTCGGCAATTCCCACTATGTTACAATTACCGGTTATAATAAAAACACGGGTGTGCTTAATATTGTGGATTCACAGCAGAAAGCCGGAAAAACATCGGTTACACGTAATATCAATGAGCTGCTTGAAGAATATATTGCGCCCAAAAATGGTGTTGGCAGGTATATTAGTTTTACTACGCTTAAAAGGATACCTGTTCCGGCTTATCAAAACAGGGCCACAGGTTTAAATGAATATATTGAAATTGGGGGGAATACAAAATTCGGAAGCATAAAAGGGAGTAACGTCAATCCGGATTTTGCCGCAACTTACGGTCAGGTCGAAGGTAAGGCCAAAAACAATTTTGAAACATACAATTACCGGAATGTATATCCGAGTGTGTCGAATCCGGATTTAACGGTAATGCCCGTAGTAGAAGCAGGGGAAAATGAAGAGCAGGCTCAGGATGAACCGATAATGTGTACTGTTGACACTTATTTTCCGAAGAAGGTAATTTTTAAGCAGGATGAGAAAATCAATACCCCGGAGAAGATCAAAAATATTTTTGAAGAAGAGAGAAATGAAATATATACACAGCTTGAAAATGCCCAGAATAATGTTCAGAATAATGCCGTAAATAATGCGGGCAATGATAATAATCCCGCAAATCCCGGGGAAGAAGCCGGAGATGCCGCACCGGTTTTGTTGGAAAATCCGGCAGCCCCCGGGCTCAATGTAGCACCCATTCTAGGCGAAGAGGTTGCTCCCGCATTCATTCTGGATATACCTGAAGGAGGTCCGGTACAGCCGGGAAGCTTCGGAGAGTTTATCAAAACCTGCAAGGATCAGATCAACAGACAAAAAGAAGACAGATTTAAGGCTATAAGCTCATTGTATGCCGTATATAAATATATTGAGAAAAATCAAATTGATACGAAAACCCTCGGAACTACGCAGCTGACTGCTCAGGCTAAGGATGAGCTGACCAGAGAAGTCAAGAAGTATAATCCTTTGATCAGTTCTTATCATGGTGAGAAGGACATGATAAATACAAAGGATCTGAACTATATTGCCGTAAAGGGCCCGCCTGCCGAGCTTTACAGTTGCATCAGTAAATACTGTCAGCGAGTGGTCCCTACATCTTTTCCGGATATTACGGATGAAAAGAAGAATGAAAGGAACAATGATATAAATACGGCTCTTAACGATATGGTAAATACCGGTACGGGATTAAATTATTTCGGATCAAGGAGAAGCAGCAATTCGACCAAGTATATTAATATGATAAGGGCGATCCAGGCATATCAGCAAAAACCGGAAAAGGATCCGTTTGAAACCTTTAATCTCAAAAAGCAGTGCCTTTCATATATCAGTGACAAATATACCGTAAGGTCGTCGCCTTCGGGAAAGATACGTTTCGACAATACCATGAAGATATTGAAAAATATCATGTGTCCGAGGGAGTTCAGCACCCTTGTAAATGATATAAACAAAAAGAGGGGCCTTGTGGGTCAGGCAGATCATCCTGATTATATTACTGTCACACAGTATGATGCACATCCGATAAACCCTGTTAACCGTACCACGACACAGCCCGAATCGATAGATGTTCTCGGCTTTTTAAACGGCGGCAAAATGAGCGGTCAGGATGTTGTAAACACTCTTGCCGTGCTTACGGAAGTTGATAAGGGCGAAAGAGAGATCAAGGATATAATGGGCGTACTGCTTGCGGTTCATGAAATAACCAAGAGCGATCTTAGTAAAACTGTCATTGATCCCGCCCAGCCCGGTTTGAAGTTTGAGCAGTTCAAAAACAAGGTAAACTCCATAAAGTCCGACAGAAACCCTGCATTTGAGAAGCTTCTTAAGGATAATTTCGATGTCAAGTTGGAAAATGAAACGTTCAGAGTTTTCGATTCCCAGAAAGCGAACGGCTTCATTAACGATAGCGGTTCAAACCTTGCACAAAATTATAACCAGGCCAAGAAACAGCTGAACGCTTCCAAGAAGGGTATGTAAAAATTGTCAGAAACAAAAATGTTGTTGACAAATCCACGGAGCTTTGATATACTCTTTATTGCGTCACGAAGGTGACTTAATTGAATATCTGCAAGCAAGACTTGACAGGGTTCAGCTGGAGAAGTACTCAAGAGGCTGAAGAGGCGCCCCTGCTAAGGGTGTAGGTCGTTCACGCGGCGCGAGGGTTCAAATCCCTCCTTCTCCGTAGCATTTTTAGCGGTAATCGTTTTGAACGGTTACCGCTTTTTTTATCATCTTTTTCTTGACGGAAATTTAAGTGGCTGATATACTAAATAAAGTAGGGGTTTCCCTGCGAGAACAGAAGTTTTTACGGACATAAGGAGGAAAATATGTTTTGTACTAAATGCGGTGCCCAGCTTGAAGACGGCACAAAGTTCTGCACAAAGTGTGGCGCAAAATTAGTTGATGCAGCACCGGGACCTCAGTCTGCACCTCAGGCAGCTCCCCAGCCTGCTCCCAAGTATGTGGCAGCACCCCCTGCAACAAAGACCTGTCCTGCATGCGGAGCCGAAAATCCCGCTTCTACCCAGTACTGTGAAAAGTGCGGTGCGGAGCTCGGCGGAGGAAGCTCGGTAAGTTTCAAGGATCTTTGGAGTAAAATGACAGCCGATAAGACAAATTATCTTAAGGACACACCGTTCCTTATCGCATGGATAGGCGGTATGTTCTGCGGCCTGATGATTTTTATTTCCGTGTTCCTTCCGTTTGTCGAGATCGATTACGGAAAAAGCAAGAGCTTTGCTCTTATCAAGGCAGGCAAGAAGGTTTCAATGGGCGGCTACAAGATGAGGCTTGACATAGGTAAAGGCTACGGTCTTTTGTTTATCCTGATGTCGATAGTTGTCATTGCATGCTTTGCACTCAAGACCACTATCGGTTCGCTGATCGCAAGCGGCCTTACTTTCCTGATGGCGCTGATCGCAGTGCTTGACATCCATGGTGATATCAAGGATGCACAGGATGCAGGCGGTGATGTAGACGGCAAGATCGCCCTCGTATTCCTTATCCTTTTCTCGATACTCATGGTAGGAGCTGCGGTAGTCATGTTCCTCAGAAAACAGCGGATAAGAAAAGGCAGAAGATAAAAATACAATACCTCATTTTTCCCGGGACCGGAGCTTAAAAAGAGCGGTCCCGGTTTTTTTTACCCTGAATGAGTATTTGCGGATTTGTATCTATGCAGGAATTTTTATATATGTTATAATGAAAAGCAATTCAAAAAACAGGAGGCCTGCTATGGATAACAAGCTTGAAAAAACTGAATTATTTGAAGCATCGCATCTCACTTTACTGTTAACTTATACGGTCTTCTCCGTCATACTGATAGGAGAGTCGATATTGATGTCATGGGAGGACTGGGCGGTATTCCTTATAATCGTTGCTGTTCTTTTCTCATGGACATTGCACATCCAGAACAGGCTGCCTGAAGACATAAGGCTGTGGGTATATTCCATACTGATGATGTGCACCTTTTTCTTCTACGGGATCCATGAGACCAGTACCTTCGATCTTGCAGCCGTCATGTCAGCCGTGATCATACTTTACACCATGACCGGTATAAAGAGCCTGATCACTCTATGCCAGGTAACTTATTATCTGACCTTTACCTATGATATTCTGCTTATGGTAAAAAATAATTCGGATTTTGACAGCCTTATGGTTTCAAGGATCATGCTCCACTTTGCCATGATCTTTGCAACGGGAGCTCTTGCAAGATTCATCATCGACAGATGGGTCAAGGTTTTAGACAGGTCGGGAGAGGAAATAGAGCAGCTTACCAAGGCAACCGACAGGCTTAATGATTTCCTTGCGAATGTTTCCCACGAGATCAGGACTCCGATAAATGCGATCATCGGCCTTTCCGGCATCTGCGCGGATAAGACAGAAGATGAGGATATGAAAAAGGAGCTGCTCGCCATAAACAGTGCGGGTCACAGGGCTGCAGAGCAGATCAGCGATATTCTTGATTTTACCGAAATTGACAGGAAAAGCATCGCTAAGAATGAAGAGGATTATATGCTGTCCTCCATACTTAACGACCTTGTGAATAAGATCCGTCCGGAAAAGCCGGAAAATCTTGAGCTTGTCATAGATGTCGACCCGGCCATTCCCGCGGTGATGAAGACGGACATTTCAAAGCTGAGCAAGATACTTTTCCATCTCATTTCAAACGGCCTTAAATATACAAGAGAGGGCGGAGTATATGTGCGTATATACTCTATGAAGAAGGACTATGGCGTCAACCTCTGCATCGAGGTTACCGACACGGGTATCGGCATGACAGCCGAAGAGCTTGAAAATCTTTCGGAACGTTTTTATCAGGTGGATTCGGGACGCAGCAGAAAGTCAAGCGGTCTTGGACTGGGCCTTGCGATAGTGAACGGTTTTGTTTCGTCACTGGGCGGTTTCATGAGGATAAACAGCAGGTACGGAAGCGGAACAACGGTAAACGTAAGCCTTCCGCAGGAGGTCATCGACGAGACAAGCTGCATGTCCGTAGCGGACAGGGAAAAACTGAGCCTCGGAGCATTCCTGCATTTTGAAAAATTTGAAAAACCCGAAGTACGCGATTACTACAATTCAATGGTAAGGAACATAGTCAGGGGACTTGGCGTGCAGATGCACAGGGTAGACAATGTCGTGAATCTTAAAAAGCTCCACCAGACCGTAAGGCTTACCCACCTTTTTGTAGGACAGGAGGAATATGAAACCGATACCGCTCTCATGGAAAAGCTTGCGAGAGAAATGAAGGTTGTCGTTGTGGCTGATTCCGATTTTGTGCTTCCGAAAGGCTCGGCCGCACGTATCATGGAAAAGCCTTTCTACTGCTTCCCCGTTGCCGCAGTGTTAAATGAGGGCACCGACATGGAAAGGGTGGACCACAGCAGGATACGCTGCAAAGATGTACATGTGCTTGTTGTTGATGATGAGCCGATGAACCTTATCGTTGCCAAGAGGATTTTCGGAAAATACGGTATCAGGGTTTCCACGGCCGCATCCGGCCAGGAATCCATCGACAAGTGCAGGACCGAGGAATATGATGCGGTATTTATGGACCATATGATGCCCGGAATGGACGGCGTCACAGCCATGAAGAAGATCAGGATGGATGCCCAGAAGGCAAGGACCGACCTTCCTATCGTTGCGCTTACCGCAAACGCGGTCAGCACCGCAAGGGAGATGTTCTTAAAGGAGGGCTTTGACGGCTTTGTAAGCAAGCCCATTGAATTCGTGGAGCTTGAGAGGGTTTTAAAGAAGGTACTTCCAAAGAACAAGGTAAGCTATGAAAATGACGAAGAAATACAGGCTGAAAATATAATGGAGGAAAGCGTTAAGGAGGAAGAAAAGAAGCCGGCCGATCCCTATGAGGTACTCGGGGAATACGGTGTGGATACCGCTACCGGCCTGGATTACTGTATGAACGATGACGATTTCTTCAAAACACTTCTTTTACAGTTTGAGAAAGAGGAGAAGGAAAAGAGACCGGAAATGGACAGGTTCTTTAAAGAACAGGACATGGAGAACTACGCAATACTGGTCCATGCTTTAAAGAGCACCGCAAAAATGATAGGCTGCACGGCTCTGTCGGAGGCCGCAAAGGGGCTTGAAGGTGCGGCGAAGACAGGGGATACGGAATATGTCGCCGGAAACCATGAACAGACTATGAAGGATTACGGTAAGGTGGCGTCGGGCATAAGGCTTGCTTTTGACACGGAATCGGAAACAGTTTAAAACGGAGAAGAAAAAATGGGTAAATGGGACAGACTTAAAAAAATGATGTATAACCCCATGAGAGACTTTCAGGAAAGAGTTTTCCTGCTGCAGATCATAATAGCCGAAGTGGTCGTTGGTCTGGTTCTCATCGGAGATATACTTTTGAAAGAGGACATGATAGAGGTTGCGGTTCTTGCCGGCTCGCTTGTGTTCTCGCCTGTGATAGCATATATAAGCCTTCAAAAGCATCTGTTAAAGCTTGGCAGCATAATAATCGTTATCAGCGTTATATTTGTGATACTTCCGGTGGCATTTATAAGGGGCGGCGGCCTTTACGGCGGCGCGGTGATATGGTTTTCCTTTTCATATCTGTATATCGGCCTCCTGCTTTCGGGCATGTGGCGGAAGGTGATGCTGATACTGCTTTCACTCATGGCAATCGGCGAGTATTATATCGGGTACAACCATCCCGAATGGATAGAGCCGCACGATACCAAAATGTTCTATCTGGATTCGCTTGTTTCGGTGCTGCTGGTGGGCTTTGTCATATATATCATGGTATGGTTCGTAACCAAGATTTATGTTGACGAGAACCGCAGGGCCATGGAGGAGACCAGAAAGGTCGATTCCCTGCGTCTTGCACAGAACCGCTTTTTCTCGAACATGAGCCATGAGATAAGGACGCCCATAAATACCATCATCGGACTTAACGAGATGATATTAAGGGAGGATATTTCGGACGAGGTTGCCGAGGATGCGGCAAATGTGCAGTCCGCAAGCAAGATGCTTCTTCATCTCATCAACGATATACTTGATATGTCAAAGCTTGATTCCGGACAGATGCAGCTTACACCGGTGAACTATAATCCGGGCAGCATGCTTTCTGAACTTGTCGGGATGCTGTGGATACGTGCGAAGGAGAAGAATCTCGATTTCAAGGTAAATGTTTCTCCCGAGCTTCCCTCCGGTCTTATCGGCGATGAGGTCCGCATCAAGCAGATACTTATCAACGTTGTAAACAATGCGATCAAATATACCCGTGAGGGCACGGTTTCCCTTTCTATACAATGCGGCGAGAAAAAGGGCAATGAGGTAAAGATTATTTATACCATAAGCGATACCGGCGTCGGCATAAAGAAGGAAAACATACCCTATCTTTTCACGGCATTCAAGCGTGTTGACGAGACCAACAACCGTCACATAGAGGGAACCGGACTCGGACTTTCCATCGTCAAGCAGCTGGTGGACCTTATGGGGGGAAGCATCACTGTCAACAGTGTTTATATGAGAGGCTCGACCTTCATCATCGAGATCCCGCAGCAGGTTTCGGTCGATGCGGTGATAGGAAACATCGATATTGAGGAGCGTCACGAGCATTATAAGAAGAATGAATACAGGCAGAAATTTGAGGCGCCCGAGGCAAGGATACTTGTTGTCGATGACAATGCTTCGAACCTGATGGTAGCCTGCAAGCTGCTCCGCGATACAAGGGTACAGATAGATACCGTCGGCAACGGTGCCGATGCGCTTAAAAAGACTCTTTCAAATCATTATCATGTTATACTGATGGATCATCTGATGCCGGAGATGGACGGAATCACATGCCACAGGCTCATTCGTTCGCAGGTCGGCGGCAGATGCAGGGAGTCGAAGATAGTAGTGCTCACCGCAAATGCGGATGCACAGAGCCGCGCACTTTATGAGAACGAAAGATTTGACGGATATCTGACGAAGCCCATCAGCGGCGCCGAGCTTGAGGCTGAGCTTTGCCGCCTGCTTCCGAAGGACCTTGTTTATATGTTCGGAAGCGACGATGAGATACTTGAGGAAACGATTTCATGGATGCGCTCCGACCAGAAGAAGGAAAATATCGCGGTAACGACAGAGAGCGTTGCCGATCTTCCGAAGGAGCTGCTTGACGAATACGGCATATCCGTGCTTGCGCACAGCGTAAGTACCGACGAGGGCGTGTTTAAGGACGGTGTCGAGATAGAGACGGACGGGCTGCTTAATTATATGAAGGATCTTTCCCATAAGATAAGCTCGCTTGCGCCGGATGTCAAGGAGCATGAGAAGTTCTTCGCGGACTGCCTGCAGAATGCAAACAACATTATCCATGTCTCGATTTCCAGCAAGATTACGGGCAGCGGCTGCATGAACGCGACCGAGGCGGCGGCAGCCTTTGACAATGTTAGCGTCGTGGATACGGGACATCTTTCAAGCGGACAGGGAATCATGGCCATAGAGGCAGCACGTCTTGCCGCCCGCCAAAAGAGCGTGCCGGAAATATGCGAGGAACTCGAGAAGCTGAAATCAAGGGTAAATACCAGCTTTGTTGTTGACAACCTTGATTTCCTTGCAAGGACGCATCAGGTTACGAAGCGCGTGGCAAGCCTGACCAAATCCTTCATGGCAAGACCGGTGCTTGTATTAAAGCACGGAAAGATGGGCGTCGGCGACGTATATTTCGGTTCGAGGGAAAGGGCATGGAAGGCCTATATCGACCATACACTCATGCACGTCGGAAACATCGATGACGAAATGCTGTTTGTTACCTATGTAGGTCTTACGACCCATGAGCTTGAAAAGATCAAGAAGATGACCGAAAGCAGAATGAAATTTAAGCATATTTATTTCCAAAAGGCCAGCCCCGGCATTGCGCTGAACTGCGGTCCGGGTACCTTCGGTCTGCTGTTTAAGAGAAAAGCCTGAAAGGAGGATAAGAAATGCCGCCGCAAGGAAGAATGGGAGGGCCGGGAGGCCACTATATGACGGAAGAGGAGAAGGCAGCACAGCCTAAGATCACGGGCAGGCTCATAAAAAGGGTTTTCAGCTACTTAAAGCCTTACTGGAAGCAGCTGATACTGGTGCTTATCTGCATTGCCGTTTCTTCCGTATTTAATCTTATGCCGTCGATACTGACCGGTAAGATAATCGATGAAGGTCTGATAGGACAGAATATGAGGCTTCTTATCATATTTATAGTTGCCTCTCTTTCCGTCACGCTTTTTGCCAACCTTATCGGCGTTGCCGAGAGCTATATAAATACCTGGATAGCCCAGCATATAACCTTTGACATGCGCAACCAGATGTTTTCCCACCTGCAGAGCATGTCGCAGCGTTTTTATACCACGAACAACCAGGGCGATATAATCACGAGGATGACAAGCGACATCGACGGGGTTGAGTCGGTCATCACGGGAACTTTCAAGAGCATACTGTCAAATTCGATAACCCTGATATTTGCGCTTATCGCCATGTTCCAGAAAAACTGGATACTTGCGCTTTTGGGCATTGCCGTCATCCCCCTCTTCGTATTTCCTACAAGACGGGCCGGCAAGACCAGATGGACACTTACAAGAGAGGCTCAGGAATGCAATGACGAGGTCAACGGCATACTTAACGAGACGCTTTCGGTTTCGGGACAGCTCCTTGTGAAGCTTTTCGGCAAGGAAAAGCAGGAATATGAGCGCTATGAAAGCGTGAACCGCCGCATGATAAACCTTAATATAAAGGAAAGAATGGCAGGACGCTGGTTTTTCGTCGTGCTCCATACAGTGACCAGCATCGGCCCCATGCTACTGTACCTTGTGGGCGGCATATTGATAATGAAATATGACAGCTCCATCACGGTCGGTGATATCACGGTGCTTGTGGCGCTGCTCGGAAAGACCTATATGCCCGTCAATTCCCTGCTGAACATCCAGGTCGACTGGATGAGGTCCATGGCATTGTTTTCGAGGGTGTTTGATTATTTCGACATGGAGATCGAGATCAAAAATCCCGAAACACCGGTATATCCCGAAAAAAATACGGGCGAGGTGGAATTTACAAATGTTGATTTTTCCTATGATCCCGAGCGTCAGATCCTGAAGAATATAAGCTTTAAGCTTGAGAGCGGAAAGAGCATGGCGATAGTCGGTCCGTCGGGCTCGGGCAAGTCGACTGTGATCAATCTCATACCGAGGCTGTATGACGTAAAGGCGGGAAGCGTACGCTTTGACGGCGTGGACGTAAGGAAGCTTGACCTTGCATTTCTCAGGAAGAATATCGGTGTGGTTTCGCAGGAGACCTATCTTTTTAACGGAAGCATAAGGGAGAATCTGCAGTATGCCGATCCCGATGCCACCGAGGAGGATATGATCGAGGCCTGCAGGAAAGCAAATATCTATGATTTCATACAAAGCCAGGAAAACGGTCTTGATACCATGGTCGGCAACAGAGGCTTAAAGCTTTCCGGCGGAGAGAAACAGAGGCTTTCAATCGCAAGGGTGCTGCTTAAAAATCCCGCGCTTCTTATTTTTGACGAGGCGACTTCGGCGCTTGATTCCATTTCCGAAAATAAAATACAGGAAGCCATCGATCCGATAATAAAGGAAAGAACAAGCATACTTATCGCACACAGGCTTTCGACCATACTTGCCGCAGACGAGATATTTGTCATTAAGGACGGCGAGATAGTTGAGAGGGGACAGCATAAGGAACTTGTGGAGCGCGGAGGCGTTTATACCGAGCTTTATAACACCCAGTTCAAGAATGCGGAAACTGTTTGATGTAAAATAGTGGCACAATCTTATGTTTTGATACAAGATGTAGTGGTTCAAAAAAAGCATGAAAAAAGTTTAAAAAAACTTGAAAAAAGGTGTTGACTTTAATCTTTTATTGTGGTATATTAAGCAAGTCGCCCGATGAAGAGCGACAATGAAGCTTGAAAACAAAATAGTGAAACAACCTTGAAATTTCCAAGACATTAAATTCGTTGTAAACGAAAACCAAGAAATCTAAAAGGAAAACGAAACAGGCTATAGCTTATTCTTAGAATAAGAAAAAAGCCACGTTTCATCCTGAGGATAAAAACTTTATTTGAGAGTTTGATCCTGCCTCAGGATGAAC
>ODAI010240683.1_pt1 | contig 13995 bp, 12 predicted proteins | sample 1539321 | NCBI WGS metagenome assembly ODAI01 (sample SAMN02144231, study PRJEB22623) | gut metagenome | biome: sheep rumen | host: Ovis aries | place: New Zealand
CAGAATGAGGAAATGAGAACCGTTGCCAGTTCGTAACCCAGATTTTTCTCAATCCTCCGAACTGCCTTTATTTACAAAAGGTTTGCGATTTTATCCAAAGTTACGAAATAATGCTGACCCGACAAAGCTTTTGGGCATGATTAACGCTATTAAGCTCGTAAATTTGCGGACTTCTTGGCCAAAAACTACAGTTTGATGGAGGAAATGTCTATCAAATTGTTTACGATGGCATAGATGGTCAGCCCCGCGGTGCTTCGTATCTGCAGCTTTCGCACGATATTCCGGCGATGCGTGATGGCCGTATTGATGGAGATGAACAGATGGTCGGCAATTTCTTTGTTGCTCATGCCTTGCACAATGCAGACTATCACGTCTTTTTCCCTGTCGCTCAGCGTGTCCGTCGCCGTCTCTTGATGGATCATATCCGAAATCTTTACAGACACGTCGTCCTGGCGATATTTTTTTTCCAAGTGCCGGATGGCAGGGATGAAGATCTTGTCTTCCACCTCCGCATGCAGCGAAAGCCATTCCTCATTGTTGTAAATGTCGTAAAGCGTTGCCGAGAGCTGATTGTTGTGCAGCCCATCGCTTGGCAGGTACTTGATGATAATGTTTTTGAGCTCCTTCAACTTCTGGTCGGTCTGCCCATGGTGCTTTGAGTAAGTTTCAATGTCATAGTCGCCCTGTGTCCGCCGATTAAGCAGCGCATCGACATAGGGGAACACGTTTTTCTCCTCATACTGCATGTGCAAACGGATTTGATGCGAATATTCATCATACAGCTTCATGATGAGCCGCGCCAGACTGTCGTTTTCATCAAGTGCTGCCTGCAATTCCTTCCTGATAAACGGGAGCTGGAAATCAAGATAATAGGCATGGCTGGCTTTGAGGTAGCGCATCAGGGTAGGTATGGACAAACGCTCCAGGTTCTCCGTCACCATTGACCCATTGATTGTAAAGTTCACCACAGCCAGAAAAGTAAACGTATCCACGTCTTGCTCCTCGCACACCTCGCGGACGCTCTTATCGCCAAACCCAAGATTAATGCCAAAGCTGCCCAGGCTCTGCAGCAGGCTGTAGTTGTCACGAATCAACGAAATCATCTTGTCGTCTGCCTCATATATTTTCTGATTTCTCATCTCTTAATATTTAAATTATGTATGCAAAATAATCAAAAAAAAACGACATCCCCAAATCATTATCCCGAACTTTACACTTATCAACCACAAAATCATCTTTTTTAGGTATTTTAAAATCATGTTTTTTAGGTATTTCAAAAACCTTCAATAATTATTACCTTTGCTGCCCAAAATTACCGTTACAAATTAGGAAACATCATGAAAAAACTTTTTTTATTCCTGCTTTTCTGGCAAGTATGCGGCTCTCTTCGGCTTTGGGCAACAGACCTGGATACGGTTGGCTACAGACATTTCAGGATAGGAGGCTATGGCGAAATGGTTGCCAACTTCCAAGACTATGGGCTAAATCGCTATGCCTTGCCTTCGGGGTCGTCAAAAATCGCCCACAACACCATCGGCATCCCGCGTTTTGTCATCGCCATGGACTACAAACTCTCCAGAAAATGGCTCCTCGGTGCCGAAATTGAGTTTGAGGCTGGCGGTACGGGCATGGCATACGAGCTGGAAAAAGGCAGCGGAAACGAGAACCTGGAATACGAGACTGAAATGGAAAAAGGCGGCGAAGTGGCGTTGGAACAATTTCACATCACCCGCCTCATCACTCCTGCCTTCAACATACGCGCGGGGCACATCATCGTCCCTGTTGGGCAGATCAACCAGCACCACGAGCCGATTCATTTTTTCACGACCTCACGCCCTGAGTCCCAGACCACATTTATCCCCTCGACATGGCATGAAACGGGCATTGAGTTTTTCGGAAGCTTTGGGAAAGGACTTGCGCAGTTCGACTATCAGGCAATGGTCGTCGCAGGCCTCAACCCCAGCGGGTTCGGCCTGTACAATTGGGTCAAAGGCGGCAAGCAGGGATTATTTGAGACGGATAACTTCACCTCTCCGGCTTATGTTGTGAGGCTTCACTACACGGGTTTGCCCAACTTACGCCTTGGAGGCAGCCTCTACTTTAATCCAAAGGCCAACAAGAACTGTGACAAGCTCGTCACTTTTGACGGCATTGGCGACATCAATGTCTCCATCTTCTCGCTCGATGCATCGTATGCCAGCCGCTGGATTACGGCACGGGCAAATTATTTGTACGGCAACCTTCCCCATTCCGTCGAGATAGCCGCCGTCAACAAGAATTACACTAACAAGTCTCCCTATTCACGCAAAAGCCCTATCGCAAAGAACGTACTTTCATATAGTCTTGAAGCGGGAATTCACCTCAACCCCCTATTGACAACCATCAAACATTTTCCCCACATCACGCCATTTTTCCACTACGAATACTGCAATCCCCAAGAAAAAGGCGAAAAAGGTTCCATCATGGAAAAACGCTGCCAGGTTAGCCGTTGGACGGCTGGCATCAACTGGCTGGCGCTGCCCAACCTCGTCGTAAAGGCTGATTACACTACCCGCCAAATAGGAACGGCACATCCCTTCAAAAGAGGTAAATACAACAGTGAAAATGAATTTTCTGTCGGGATTGCCTATGTAGGCTGGTTCTTCAAAGACTAAAAAGAACATCGTTTTTTAACATTATACTTAACTTATAACCAAAATTACATCATGAAAAAAATTTTCTTAAACCTCACCACCATGCTACTTCTGGGCATGCCGTTGGTTTTCGTCGCATGCGACGATGACACACAGGAAGAGAAGGAATTTGACCGCGCGGCAAACATTGATTATAATCAAGAAAACCGCGAGCAGTGGGCCAATTACATGTCTGTCGTCTCAAACCTCCTCAAAACCGATGCAACGACTTTGTATCACGACTGGGCTACCAGTTTTAACGGCGGAGTCGGCTATGGCACTTTGTTCAAGAATCACGACAACGAGGACTACGGCTCTGCCATCAACTGTATAGAAACCATACTTGACGGATGTGCAGACATTGCCAGCGAGGTCGGCTCTGCAAAGATTGGAGACCCCTATAATCTCTATGTCTCCGGCAGGAAGGCAGAAGCGCTGTATGCTGTGGAATCGTGGTACAGCTGGCATTCACGCGACGATTATTCAAACAACATCCGCTCCATCCGCAATGCTTATTTTGGATCGAGAGACGGAAAAGTGTCTGCCCGCTCACTGTCCGCCGCTTTAGAAGCTAAGAACAAGCAGCTTGATGCGGAGGCGAAGGCAAGAATTCAGGCTGCTATTGACGCCATTCTGGACATTCCGCAGCCTTTTCGCAACAACATCAACTCTGCTGAGTCGAAAAAAGCCATGGAAGCTTGTTCGGAACTCGAGGATTTCATTACAAACAGCCTGAAACCCTATTTCCAAAAGCACATCAACGATGCCCACACCTTGAATCCTATCATCGATCAATACGTTGATGCTGTCGTCATCCCGACTTACAAGGATCTCATGGACAAAAACATTGCACTCGACAATACCGTAAAAGCTTTCAAGAAGAGCCCCTCCGACGCGGCATTTGAGGCATGTGCAAAAGCGTGGCTCGAAGCGCGCGAGCCGTGGGAGTCGAGCGAAGCATTTCTTTTCGGCCCCGTCGCCGACAAGGGGCTAGACCCCAACATGGATTCATGGCCTCTCGACCAAGAACGCATTGTCAAGATACTCAAATCGCAAGACTTCACTGATTTGGAATGGAGTGGCGACTATGACGAAGAAAGCGAGGAAATTGCTGCCCATCAGGAGGTCAGAGGATTCCACACGCTGGAATTCCTGATCTTCAAGGACGGACAAGCCAGAAAAATTCAGAAATAATCAGCATTATTATAAAAAGGTGGATACGAGGTGAAACACCCGTATCTGCTTTTTGAACAAAAAACGGACATGAACAAAGACATTAGATATTTTATCCTACTTGCCACTCTGTTCTTCTTTTTTTCTTGTGAGACAGAAGAACAATTAGACGTACTTGACATCGAGGTTCCGGACGGCTATGCCCTGTCTGCGGGTACTTCGACTTCTTTCTTCAACTCTCCCGTCGCTTACGACCAAGGTGCAAGATGGCTCAGCGGAGCATACGACATTAGGTTCAACACGGGCGACCGACTTTATGACAATGTCAAAACCACGAATGAGAATGGGCACGGCGGCGGCCTGGGGCCAGTCTATGCCGGCTATTCCTGCGGCTCTTGCCATCGCAATGCCGGCAGAACAGAGCCAACCTATTGGACAAGCTTCAAGCAAGGCAGCAACGACGGCTCCGGCCCCTATGGATTCACCTCTTCACTCATTTACATCACCCGGAAGAACGGTACGTTTTTCCCCAATTATGGTCGCGTAATCCACGACCAGTCGATTTATGGTGTCAAGGCCGAGGGGAAGCTCAAAGTACACATCGATTCAATGCGATTCTCGTTCCCCGACGGCGAGCCATACACCCTCTGCCTGCCGCGCTTCACTGTCACGGAATGGTATGCAGACTCCATCTCCCCAGAAGACCTCTTTTGCACGGTCAGAATTCCGCTGCGGCACGTCGGGATGGGGCAAATGATGGCCCTAGACCCTGCTGAAATCGAGAGGCTTGCCCAAAAAAGCAACTATCCGGAATGGGGCATTAGCGGACGCTGCAACTATATTGTTGAAAGAGGCGTGCGGCAATTGGGCCTTTCCGGCAACAAGGCCCACCATGCTGATCTAACTGTAGAATTAGGGTTCTCGAGCGACATGGGGCTGACCAACAGCCGGTATCCTGAAGAAATCTGCAACGGGCAACGCCAAATGGAAGAAGGCTCGATGATGGGACTTTCATACCAACAATTAGACTGTACGACCGAAGACATGGAATGTGTCGACCTTTACTTACAGGCATTGGCGGTCCCGGCAAGGAGAAACGTCAACGACCCGGATGTCAAAGCAGGAGAAAAATTGTTCTACCAAGCAGGCTGCCACCTGTGTCACGTCACCACCCTTCACACCAAGCCGCGCGGGACGACGCTTCTAGCTGGCACGAAGCTGCCATGGCTAGGCAGTCAGACCATTCATCCCTATTCCGACTATCTTCTTCATGACATGGGGTCTGAGATCATGGGAGTAGGGCTGAACGACAATTTCGTGTCGGGATTGGCGCGAGGGAATGAATGGAGAACGACACCGCTCTGGGGAATCGGTCTTCAACAAAAAGTAAACGGACATACCTACTTCCTGCACGACGGGCGGGCACGCAATTTCATCGAAGCCATCATGTGGCATGGGGGAGAGGGCGAAGCTTCAAAGAATAAATTCAAGAACATGCCTAAAAAACAAAGGGACCAATTGGTGAAGTTCCTATGGTCGCTTTAAAAATAAGATTTAACAAAATAAAAAAACTTGATCGACATGAAATATTTTTTATTATTAGCCTTCAGCCTCACTTTTTCACATACCACCGCTAAGGAACATGAAGAAGAGGCGACCAGTATCGTCATCAAAAAACCTGGCGACATCGGCGAAGAAGAGGACAAGAAATTAAACATGGAAAATGGAGTGATCCCTATTGCTGACGACCGTGGCTTCACCCTTCAGTCCCAAGACGGCAATTTCGTTTTTAAGCCATATATGTACCTCCAAACAACGCTCAATTTCAATTATTACGACGATGAAGGCCTCGACAAGGCTTACAACCAGGACAATATCGCCAATTCCGGTTTCGCCATCCCTTATGCCATCATCGGTTTCACGGGCCGGGCATTTGGGAAGATAGACTATAACGTAAGCATCAATGCAGCCGCATCGGGAGGCGGCCTGCTCCAACAAGCTTGGGTTGAGTATGCTGTCAAGCCATCGCTTAGGTTCCGAGTGGGAAAATTCAAGACTCCCTTTACACACGCCTACCTGACGACGTTAGGAGAGACGCTTTTTCCACAATTGCCCACATCCCTGACGGCAGTGACAATCCTGCCCCACTCGCTCAACGCTGTCACGCCCAACATCGGAACCGGCTTTGACCTCGGGTTCAAAATACATGGACTCGTCAACCAGAAATTCGGCTACGAGATGGGCGTTTGGAATGGAACTGGAAGTGGTCAAAACACCGCCGCCAAGACTTTCAGCGACGACATTCACATACCATCGCTGCTGTATGCAGGCCGGCTAACCCTCCAGCCTAAAGGCATGATGCCGCCCACTCAAGGCAATCCCAAATTACTTCATGAGGACAAGATGCTTTTCGGATGCTCAGTCAGCTACAATGTAGAGTCTGAGAACGAATCCACAAACGATTTCCGGGCAGGCATTGAATTCTCCATGCTGAAGAACCGCTGGTATGCAGCAGCAGAGGCCTACTACATGAATACCGGCTTCACCAAACGTCAAAAGACAGACGAATCGTATAACTTCTGGGGCGGATATGCACAAGTTGGCTATTTTTTGACTACACAATGCCAAATAGGTCTGCGGTACGACTTTTTCGACCGAAACGGCAGCTCCAAAGACGGTTTGCTCAACATGCCAGCCGCAAGCATCAACTATTTTGTGCCCAAGACCAACATCAAGCTCTCAGCAATGTATCAATACATAGGACGGACAGGGCATGCGACGCAGCTCGACCGAGACTTGGACGACTTAGGCATTTCAACGCATACGGCATGTTTAATGCTACAATATGCATTCTAAAAACTGAAACAGACATGATGAAAAAAGCCATATTGACAGGCATCATGGCAGCAGTCTTACTATCTTCCTGCGATGATGGGTATATTCAGGACAAAGAGGTCAACCTGAAAGAGGGACGAACCGTAAAGTTGACAGGGACGTTGACCGGACTGGGCAATTGGTCGAAGGACTTCAATGTTGCCGTTGCAGGATTTAATGCCAAAAGCGAGTATGCCATCATCTCAAAGGTCATCGACAAAGAGAAAGAGGGGCGGATGGAAATCATCCTCTCGGGCATAAACGATGAAGTTGCCAACGTACAGCTATGCGTGCTGGACAAACTGCGCAAACACGTCATGACATTCCATGAAATCCCTTTAGGGCAAAGTAAGGATACGGTTTTCATGGATGTAGGGGACTATGATGTCAGCATGCTCAACGCCATCCAGCAGAGCTATTTCAACACAACGTGCATCACCTGCCACAATGCCTCAAGCCAGGCGGCAGCAGGGCTTACGCTAGTTGAGGGTAAAAGTTACGATGCCATGGTGGGAGTTGCATCAAGACGGATCCCTGAGACCTTCATCGTAAAACCTGGAAATGCAGGAAACAGCCTTTTGTACAAAATCCTCCATCAGGAGGTCATGGGTATATCCATGAATCACAAAGACCTCGTCTCGGAGAAGAATGAACAAAGTATTCTACCGCTGATTGAGAGCTGGATAGACCATGGTGCGCAAAAAAATTGAAGCAATGGGGATGAAATTGTTGAAAAACACCATAAAACCAGCGATTTTCGCTTCCGTCATTACATTAATTGTAGTGATGGCATACGCCACGTTCATAGAACAAAAAAGCGGGCATGCGCAGGCCGAAGACGACGTCTACCATTCATTCTGGTTTCGCGGGCTTTGGCTCGCACTGTCCGTCCTTCTAGGCACATCCCTATATAGCCTGAAAATGCATAGGCGCGTGGCCGTCTGCCTGCTCCATTGCTCGATACTCCTGATCGTCGCTGGTGGAACCGTCTCTTTTTTTCATTCAAAAAGCGGAACCATCCACCTGCGGGAAGGGATTGCCAAACAAAAGTTTTGGGATGAAAAAAGCCGGCAATGGACGAGCTTGCCCTTCAGTATAACACTGCAAAAATTCAACATAGAATACTATTTAGGGACGCAGGCGCCGAAGAACTTCATTAGCAGGGTCAACGTATCGAGCCCTGAAAGGCAGGCATCACATACAATCGGCATGAATAAAATCTTGAGACATGACAACTACAGATTTTACCAGTCATCATTCGATGCCGACGGCAAGGGCACGATACTAAAGGTGACTTACGATCCGTGGGGGATTTTCATCACTTATTGCGGGTTTGCCCTGTTTGCTTTGTCTTTCCTGCTGACACTAACTTCAAAGAAAGAGAGTTTCCGCAGGCTTCTGTCGCATTCTTTGCCATCGAAACAGACTGCCGTCATCTTGTTAAGCCTCTCATCCCTGTTACCCCTGAATTCTGAGGCACATTCCGTGCCAACAGTTACTCAGGAGAGGGCCGAGCAGATTGCACGCATGCCGATTGTTTACAACAATCGCATTGCACCGTTCAACACAATGGCCAGGGATTTCATCGTCAAATTATACGGTAAGCCGAATTACAAAGGACTTTCAGCAGAACAGATCATTTTGGGATGGTTGTCGCACCCGGAAGTGTGGAAAAACGAGAAGATACTCAAAATAAGCAACAAGAAATTAAGGCAAGACCTAGGGATAAAGGGGAAATATGCTTCATTGGCAGAACTTTTCAACCAAGAAGGAGAATATAAGCTCAATCTGCTGAGAACAAAAGCAACGCAAGACAAGAACGGAAAAGCATTCCAGGAACTCGACGAAAAGGTCGGGCTCGTCTTGCTACTCACCAAAGGCGAGCTGTTCAAACCCGTACCCCAAAACGCGCCAGCGCCGGGCCGACTCATGATTGAGGCGGAAATCCTATACAACAAAATTCCTTTTACAACAATCGTGTTTGCATGCAGCCTGGCCTTCGGGCTCCTGATGTTCGTCGTCATGCTGCTCAAAACCATAAAAACAGCTGAAACAGGGAATGACAGATTCCACAAATTCTGCAAATACACGGTGTTTTCCATCACCACTTTCCATCTCTTAGGCTATGCCCTCAGATGGATCGTCGGCGGCCGCATACCGTTAAGCAACAGCTACGAGACAATGCTGTTCATGGCGTCGGCCGTACTATTGTTCACGGCATTCACATACCAGCGCTTTACCATGACAATGCCTCTCGGGCTACTGCTCACAGGAATCATACTATTTGTTGTGCAAATCAGTCCTACAAGCGCACAAATAAGCCCCTTAATGCCAGTCTTACAGTCATCCATGCTGAGCATACATGTATGTTTCATCATGTTTGCATATACTTTATTGGCATTCATCACGATGAACGGTATTTTCACACTGATTTTGAGCTATGTCCGGCACAACCACCACAGCATAGGACAACTGACCGCCTTTTCCAGACTGATGCTCTTTCCTGCCACATACATGCTGAGCATTGGGATATTTCTGGGAGCCATCTGGGGAAACATTTCATGGGGGAGTTACTGGGCGTGGGATCCCAAGGAGACTTGGGCACTCATTACACTCATGATTTACGCCATCCCACTGCATAAAAGCATTAAAAAGCTGAGCCAGCCGACCTACTTTCACGTCTATACTGTTGCCGCTTTCCTTGCCGTTCTGATGACCTATTTCGGAGTCAACCACTTCCTCGGAGGAAAGCACAGTTATGCATAATTTCACAAAAAAATAAAAAAAATGGACAAAGTCATTAGATTTGAAAATTCTGAAGCACGCATTTCTTGTTTTAACGAAAAGCCAAATGCGTGTGAATTTCATGTGATGATAAACATCAACAATGCCAAACTCCCCTACCCCAAGCAATTGGAAGAGATATTCAACGCCTTCAACACCGTCCGGGAGACAGAGGCCAAAGGTGCCATCCCCGTTTTCAAGCGCTTCTTCCTAAGTGATGTAAGCAATCAAAAAGAACATTTGACTGCACGGACGGCTGAGGTGAGAAATTGCGCTATCAGCATCATCCAACAACCACCGCTCAACGGGACAAAAATAGCACTTTGGGCATACCTGGTCACTAACATGCAGGTGAAGGCCGCTGAAAACGGTTGCCTGGAAGCCGGGCACGGTGTTTTCACACATTTATGGACTGCTAGTATCCCAAAACAAGGTGGCGGCTCCAAGCAACAAACCATCGACCTTCTCAACAACTATGTCCAACAGCTTGGACGAAGACAGTGTACACTAGCCACCAACTGCGTCAGAACCTGGTTCTTCGTGCGCGACATTGACTTAAACTACCAAGGCGTTGTCGACGGACGTAACGACTGCTTTGACAAGCACGGCCTCACACCACAAACACATTTCATCGCAAGTACCGGAATCGACGGGCGGCCCCAAGACGAGAACATGCTCGTACAAATGGACGCATACGCCATCAAAGGCATCGAAAAAGAACAAATACAATTCCTGTATGCCCCAACCCACTTAAATAGGACCTGTGAATATGGTGTCGCTTTTGAAAGAGGGACTTGTGTCGATTACGGCGACCGGCGGCATGTCTTCATCTCAGGGACTGCAAGTATCAATGACAAAGGCGAAGTCATGCATGTCGGGAATATAGAAGAGCAATGCCTGCGTATGTGGGAAAATGTGGAGGTACTGCTCAAAGAGGCAGGATGTAGTTTCAAGGATGTAGCACAGATGATTGTCTATCTGCGCGATGCTGCCGACTACGCCCTTGTCAACCAACTTTTTGAAGGAAAATTCCCGGAAAAGCCATGGATCATCGTCTATGCCAGCGTCTGCAGGCCCGGATGGCTCATTGAGATGGAGGCTATCGCCATTAAAGCGCAAAATACAAGATTTCCACCGTTCTAGAAGTCTTCAAGACAAACTGCCTCCACCAAAATCAAAAAAGATGGGGGAGCCAAACTCAAGTTTGCTCCCCCACTCTCCCCTTTTATAAACATGAAAACACTGTGCTATTTTGCGTAGGCCACAGAGCGAGTTTCGCGAATGACGGTGATTTTCACCTGGCCAGGATAGGTCATCTCGTTCTGGATCTTTGTAGCAATTGACTCCGAGAGTTTCTCGGTATCAGCATCGCCCAACTGGTCGGCTCCCACGATGACGCGAAGCTCACGACCTGCTTGGATGGCGTAAGTCTTCGTCACCCCTGGATAGCTCATGGCAATGGCCTCCAAGTCGTTCAGACGCTTGATATATGCCTCTACAATCTCGCGGCGGGCGCCGGGCCGGGCACCTGAGATGGCATCACAGACTTGCACGATTGGTGCCAGCAAGGTGTTCATCTCCATTTCATCATGGTGTGCGGCTATGGCATTGCAAATGTCTGGCTTCTCCTTGTATTTCTCTGCTATTTTTGCGCCGTAGAGTGCGTGTGGGAGTTCGTTTTCCTCATCAGGCACCTTGCCGATGTCGTGCAACAGTCCGGCGCGCTTTGCCTTCTTGGGGTTCAGTCCCAGCTCTGATGCCATTACGGCACACAGATTCGCGGTCTCACGCGCATGCTGCAAAAGATTTTGTCCGTAGGAAGAACGGTATTTCATCTTGCCCACGATACGCACCAACTCCGGATGCAGGCCGTGGATGCCCAAATCGATGGCGGTGCGCTTACCTGTTTCAATAACTTCATTTTCAACCTGTTTCTTCACTTTTGCCACCACTTCCTCGATTCGGGCGGGATGAATGCGGCCGTCGGAGACGAGCTGATGCAATGCCAGCCGGCAGATTTCCCTGCGCACAGGGTCAAAGGCAGAAATGACGATGGCCTCAGGGGTGTCGTCGACTACAATTTCCACGCCTGTGGCCGCTTCCAAGGCACGGATGTTGCGGCCTTCGCGCCCGATGATTCGACCTTTGACCTCATCATTTTCAATATGGAAGACACTGACGGAGTTCTCGATGGCCGTCTCGGTGGCCACCCTTTGGATTGTCTGGATGACGATTTTCTTTGCCTGTGCATTGGCATTGAGCTTGGCCTCGTCCATGATTTCATTGACGTAGCTTGCCGCATCCATCTTGGCCTCGTCCTTCAGGCTTTCCACCAGTCTGGTTTTCGCCTCGTCAGCGCTCAATCCGGACAACTCTTCCAATTTCTCCCTCTCCAGCAACTGCATTTTTTCCAGTTCTTCCTGCTTGTTTTGCAAGAGTTTCTTTTCGTGTTCCAGGCGTTGTTGCTGCTGTTCGACCTCCTGTTTCCGTCTTCCCAGCTCTTCTTGGCGCTGGTTCAACGACATTTCGCGTTGCTTCAACTTGTTTTCGCTCTGCTGGATTTTTTTCGTCCTGGTTTGAACTTCTCTTTCCAACTCTGCCTTTTTATTGAGGAATTTTTCTTTCACCTCCAGCAGTTTTTTCTCTTTCACGACTTCGGCATCCTTGTTGGCCGCTTCCATTACTGCATTATATTTCCCTTTGACTACATATCGGAAAATCAGGTATCCGGCACAGCCTCCTATGATAAGCGCCACTGCCGCTATAATTATTGGTACTGTCATTTTGTTTTTTGTATGTTTTTTGATTAATATTCTCGTTATTTCTCTTCAATTGGTTTTTCTTTCAACACTTCTTCTATTTCAGAAGCCAAGCCGCCGAGAACATCAAGAAATGGAGCCGTATCATTGCGTTCTTTCAAATCGATGGCGATTACAGTCCGCTCGATGAGAACCATGGCATACAGATAGAGCGGGTTCTTGTCTACCATTTCCGGGTATCTCGTCGCAAAGTCGCCGATGCGGTCGTTGACGATCTTGGCTGCCTCCCTAAACTGCACTTCATTTTCCCTCGAGATATTCATCGGGATCTGCATGCCCTGAATATTGAGGGTGATTCTTATCTTGTTGTTTTCTCCAGTCTTCTGTTCTGCCATAATTGCCTTTACTTGACTATTGTTCATTCAGCAACGTTATACATTTGTCAACGCTCCTGATCAGCTTTGCCAGACGCTTTTGGGCGGCTTCCAGGTCGCCGTCGGCCACTTCCAGCATCTTCGCCGTCTTCAACGTATTATAACTATGCTGCATCTGCGCCAGTTCTCCTTTCAACTGTTCTATCATTGCGTCTTTTTCTGTCAAGCGAGTTTTCAACTGCACGTTTTCTTCACGCATGTCCTTGAACCTTAGCATGAGTGAACGGACGTTGGTCGAGAAGCGCAACAACTTTTCTTCGTTTTCAGTCATAAGTTATAATTTGTTCGCAAATGTACTAAAAAACCAGCGAATGACAAAACTTTCACCTTGTTTTTTGTCGCAGTTTGGCTCAGCACACTCCCTATTTGTTGTCCGCCGTGCCTGGTTTCGGCTCTTTTTTGGCCAAAAGAATAACTTGGTAGACAAAGTCCGTAACCCATTTGCGCGAAAAGCTCAGCCGCTTGTTGTACTGACGGATGCCCAGCACCGCCTTCATCACACTGGCGTCGCTATAGTCGTTCTTGTCGAAGATATCGTTAACCGTCTTCTCGGTCATCCCATACAGCGCTTTCTTCAAAAACGACGGCATGCGCAACTTGAATTTCATCAAATTGCCCAAGAGCATCATCAAGTCTTGAGAAAATGCCTGGAACTGCACCAAATAAGGCTGGACGTCCTGGATGGAGCGGCAGTTTTTCTTGATACTCGCATCGATTTCAGCGAAAAAGCCATCATCCGTATGATAAAGTTCCTGCAACATCTTCTGGCAATGCTTCTTCTCGCCCAAACCGAGCTTATTGTTCAATGTGGGTACATGCAAAGTGGCCTTGAACATGCGCAAGTCCGGCAACATGGCCAAATTCGTGATGCCCAGCCGCGCCGCCAAAGAAGCCTGGAAATAGACACGGACCAAAGACATATAGTCTTCCATCCCTCCAATTTCCTGCGACCGGCCTTGCCCAAACAATTTTGAAAATATTCCCATTATAATTCTATGTTTTTACGTTAAGTTAATATTCTATGTTTTTATGTTGAACACACCTTATAAATTTCAACTTGCAAAGTTACAAAAAACGGATGAAAAACGAAAATTTTTGCAAATTTAATTTGACAAAGATTTCAAACCTCGCATGCGAGCTAAATATTTTCGGCAGAAAATAAGCCCAGTCTCAACTTTTATTCGTATCTTTGCCCAAATTATTGACATTTATTTACACGAATAAAATAAAAACATGAAAGGTATTGTATTAGCAGGTGGTTCCGGAACACGCCTCTACCCTATTACAAAAGGCATCAGC
>ODAI011038871.1_pt1 | contig 13995 bp, 8 predicted proteins | sample 1539321 | NCBI WGS metagenome assembly ODAI01 (sample SAMN02144231, study PRJEB22623) | gut metagenome | biome: sheep rumen | host: Ovis aries | place: New Zealand
ACGCTGCGGCAGTACTATTTTATAAAGAAGACCCGCATGCTGGCGGATTCCCTGAAGGCGGACAGAGGAAGGGACCTGACCTTCCACGTCAATACCTTCGGCTGCCAGATGAACGCCAAGGACTCGGAGAAGCTTTCGGGCATCCTGCTGGCATCGGGCTTTAAGGAAACAGAGGAAGAGGACGCGGATTTTGTCCTTTTCAATACCTGCACGGTCAGAGACAACGCGGACCAGAGGGTCTTCGGGCGTCTGGGCAGGATCAGCCATTTCAAGAAGGCCAACCGGGATATGAAGATCGGTATCTGCGGCTGTATGATGCAGGAAGCTTCCAACGTGGAAAAGATCAAAAAATCCTATCCCTTTGTGGACCTGATCTTCGGCACCCACAACATCTACCGCTTTGCCGAATACCTCTTCCAGGTCATGTCTGAAGACCGCAAGGTCATTCAGATCTGGGATAAGACAGACCAGGTGGTGGAAGATCTTCCTTCCGACAGAAAGTTCTCCTTCAAGGCCGGCGTCAACATCAGCTTCGGCTGCAACAACTTCTGCACCTACTGCATCGTGCCCTATGTCAGGGGACGGGAGAGGAGCAGGGACGCCAGAGAGATCCTGCAGGAATGCGAGCGCCTGGTAAAGGACGGGGTATCCGAGATCATGCTGCTGGGCCAGAACGTCAACTCCTACGGCCATGACCTGGAGGACGGCATCACCTTCCCCGAGCTTCTGGAGGAGGCGGCCCATATCGAGGGCCTCAAGCGCCTGCGCTTCATGACGCCCCATCCCAAGGATTTCTCCGAAGAGCTGATCCAGGTCATCAAAAGAAATCCCAACGTGACCAGGCACATCCACCTGCCCCTCCAGTCCGGCTCCACCAGGATCATCAAAAAGATGAACCGCCACTATACCAAGGAGCAGTATATCGATCTGGTCAGGCATATCCGGGAGGAGATCCCGGACGCCGCCATTACCACGGACATCATCGTGGGCTTTCCCGGGGAGACTCCGGAGGACGTGGACGACACCATCGACGTTATCCGCAGGGCCGAATTCGACAACGCCTTTACCTTTATCTATTCCATAAGGAGAGGCACCCCTGCCGCCGGCTGGGAACAGGTGCCGGAGGAGGAGAAGAAGACCCAGTTTGGCAGGGTCCTCAGAGAGGTCCAGGAATCCGCAAGGCGTCAGTCCGAAAAGCTGCAGGGAAAGACCATGACAGGCCTTGTGGAAGAGGTAAACACCCAGACCAGTGGCTATGTGACCGCCCGCCTTTCCAACAACATGATCGTGCACGTTCCCGGAGACGCCTCCATGATCGGATCCTTCTATCCCATTCATCTGGAGGAGTGCAGGGGCTTTTACTATTTCGGCACCGTCTGCGGAGACAGATGCTGAGAGAGAAATACAGACAGATTGTTTTCAGAACAGGATGATTTATGACCGACATCGATTTTGCCAGCTTATCGCCCATGATGCAACACTACCTGCATACCAAGGAAGAATATCCGGACTGTATCCTTTTTTACAGGCTGGGTGACTTCTATGAGATGTTCTTTGACGACGCGGAGCTGGTATCCCATGAACTGGAGCTGACTCTGACGGGCAAGCAGTGCGGCCTCAAGGAGAGGGCCCCCATGTGCGGCGTCCCCTACCATGCCGTGGACACCTACCTGACAAGACTGGTGGCAAACGGCCACAAGGTGGCCATCTGCGAGCAGATCGAGGATCCAAAGCTGGCCAAAGGCATGGTCAAGCGGGCCGTGATCCGGATCGTGACCCCCGGCACCAACCTGGATATGGAATCCCTGGACGAAGGGAAGAATAACTACATCTTCTGCATCTGCTACGAACCGGGAAACGCCGCTTCCGGCATTGCCGTGGCGGACGTATCCACAGGAGAGTTCCTGACCACCCAGATCGGAGGAGCCCAGAAGATCTACGACGAGATCGTGCGCTACTCCCCTTCGGAGATCGTCTGCAACGACGCCTTTATGATGAGCGGCGTGGATATAGCGGACCTGCGGACCAGGATGGGCATTGTCATCAATACCCTGGACGCTCATTACTTCGACGAGGGAGCGGCCAGAAAGCTGCTGCTGCGCCATTTCCGCGTATCTTCCCTGATCTCTCTGGGCCTGGACGATTTCAAGGCCGGGCAGACAGCCTCCGGGGCCCTGCTCCAGTATCTCTACGATACCCAGAAGAATTCCCTGGGGAATATCACCCATATCTCTCCCTACTCCGCAGGCAGATACATGCTGCTGGATTCCGCCACCAGGCGGAACCTGGAGCTGACGGAGACCCTCAGGGAGAAATCCAAGAGAGGATCCCTTCTCTGGGTCCTGGACAAGACAAAGACCGCCATGGGGGCCAGGCTCCTTCACCGTTTTCTGGAGCAGCCCCTGGTGGACCGCATGGATATAGAGGAAAGACTGGACGCCGTGGAGGCCCTGGGAAAATCCTCCGTGGACAGGGACGAGATCCGGGAATACCTGGCTCCCATCTATGACCTGGAGCGGCTTATGACCAGGGTGGCCTACAAGACGGCCAATCCCAGGGACCTGATCGCCATGCGCAATTCCCTCCGCATGCTGGGCCCCATCCGCCAGGTCCTTATGACCTGGGAGGAGGGAGAACTCTTCAGAATCCGGGAGGACATAGACGAATTTAAAGATCTTCTGGCCTTGCTGGATGCTTCCATCGAGGAGGAGCCGCCCATCCTTGTCAGGGAAGGCGGCATCATAAAGGCCGGCTACGATGAGGACATCGACCATCTGCGCCTGGCCAAGACCCAGGGCAGGCAGTGGCTCATGGATCTGGAGGAAGAAGACCGGCAGAGGACCGGCATCAAGAACCTGAAGATCAAGTACAACAAGGTCTTCGGCTACTATTTCGATGTGACCAACTCCTTCAAGGATCTGGTGCCGGAGGACTATATCCGCAAGCAGACCCTGGTGGGGTCGGAGCGCTATACCACCGCCCGCCTCAAGGAACTGGAAGATACCATCCTCAATGCGGAAGACAAGCTCAACGGCCTGGAATACGACGCCTTCTGCCAGGTCAGAGACGCCGTGGGAGAAAAAATAGAACAGATCCAGAAAGCGGCCAGGGCCGTTGCGCTCCTGGACGTGTACTGTTCCCTGTCCCTGGTGGCGGAGCGGAACCGCTACGTCCGGCCAAAGCTCAACGAAAAGGGATCCATGAAGATCCGGGACGGCAGACACCCCGTGGTGGAACAGATGCTGTCCGGTGACTTTATTTCCAACGACACCACACTTGACAACAAAAAGAACTGCATCGCCGTCATCACCGGCCCCAACATGGCCGGCAAGTCCACCTACATGCGGCAGGTGGCCCTGATCTCCCTCATGGCCCAGATCGGCAGCTTCGTGCCGGCATCCTCCGCGGATCTGTGCGTGGTGGACAGGATCTTTACCAGGGTGGGAGCCTCCGACGATCTGGGAAGCGGCCAGTCCACCTTTATGGTGGAAATGAACGAGGTGGCAAACATCCTCAGGAACGCCACCCCGAACAGCCTTCTGATCCTGGACGAGATCGGCCGGGGCACCTCCACCTTCGACGGCATGAGCATTGCCTGGGCCGTGATCGAATACATCAGCAACAAAAAGATCCTGGGGGCCAAGACCCTCTTTGCCACCCACTATCATGAGCTGACAGAGCTGGAGGGCAAGATCGACAACGTGTCCAACTACTGCGTGGCCGTCAAGGAAAGCGGAGAGGACATCGTCTTTCTGAGAAAGATCGTCCGGGGCGGAGCAGACAAGAGCTACGGCATCCAGGTAGCCAGACTGGCGGGCCTGCCGGACATGGTCATTGAAAGAGCCAGGGAACTGGTGGACCAGCTCTCCGACAACGACATTACGGAGCAGATCGCAAAGATCGAGACCAAATCCGGAAACGCCGTAAAGGGGGCTGCGAAGAAGGTCAGGCACTACGACGAAGTGGACCTGGGCCAGCTCTCTCTTTTCGATACCTCCACGGACGAGGATGTGCTCAAGGAGCTGCGGGAAGCGGATATCCAGAACATGACCCCGCTGGATGCCATGAACACCCTCTTCCGGCTGCAGAGCCGGCTGAAGAACCGGTGGCAGGCCGAATAAAAAAAAGACAGACGCATGAGATCCGAAGAGAAAGGATATATCAGATTTGGAAATTCATGTACTCAGCGAAGAAACCATCAACAGAATAGCCGCCGGTGAGGTGGTGGAAAGGCCCCTCAACGTGGTCAAGGAGCTGGTGGAGAACGCCATAGACGCCGGCGCCACGGCCATTTCCTGCGAGATCCGGGACGGGGGCATCACCATGATCCGGGTCACGGACAACGGATCCGGCATTGATCCTTCCCAGATCGGGACAGCCTTCCTGCGCCATGCCACCAGCAAGATCACGGACGAAACGGATCTGGAAAGTCTCATGACCCTGGGCTTCAGGGGAGAGGCCCTGTCCAGCATCGCAGCCGTGGCCCAGGTGGAGATGATCACCAAGACCAGGGACAAGCTGACGGGCATCCGGGCCACCAACCAGGTCCTTTCTGCGGAAAGCGGCGACCAGGTCAGGCTGGATATGGAAGAGATCGGGGCCCCCGACGGGACCACGGTCATCGTCAGGAACCTTTTCTACAACGTGCCCGTTCGAAGAAAGTTCCTGCGCCAGCCCCAGACGGAGGCAGGCTATGTGACGGACCTGATCGAGCACCAGGCCCTGTCCCATCCCGGCATTTCCTTCCACTACAAGGTCAACGGCCAGGACAAGCTCCATACCACCGGATCGGGAGATCTGAAGGAACTGATCTACCGGATCTACGGAAGAGACATTACAAAGCGGGTCCTGCCCCTTTCCGTGCAGGAAGGAAATCTGAAGCTGGAAGGCTTTATCGGAAGGCCGGAGATCAGCCGCAGCAGCCGCAATTTTGAGACCTTTTTCGTAAACGGCCGCATGCTCAGAAGCGATATCCTCTCCAAAGCCCTGGAAGAGGGCTACCGTACCGACCTCATGCAGCACCGCTTTCCCTTCGCGGTCCTTCACCTGACCATGCCCGCGGAGCAGACGGACGTCAACGTCCATCCCTCCAAGATGGAGATCCATTTCGCCAACCGCCAGGAGATCTACGACTTTGTGGACAGGGCTGTCCACCGGACCCTGCATAAGGTGGAGCTGATCCCCGAGGCCACCATCCATACCGACAAAGAGATGCGGGAGGAAAAGAAGGCGGAAGCAAAGGAAAGAGAGACCCTGTTCAGGGAACAGGGAAAAGCCCAGCCCTTTGAAAAAAACCGCCTCCGGCAGGAGGGAAGGCAGGACGTCTATACCGCTCCTCAGGGGAGAAAAGGCCTGCAGGAGGGCAAAAAAGCCTATGAGATTTTCAAAGAGCTGGTGGAAGCGGCAAAAAAGAGCCCCGAGACAGAAGAGAAGGCAGAGCCTGCAAAGAAGGCGGAGCCTCAGGGACCTTCCCTGATTTCGGAAGAAGGGTTTGTCTTTGAGGACAGACGGATCCCCGAAAAGGAAGCGGAAAAAGGAGAAGAGAAAGCGGCCCTTCCCGCTTCTTCAGAGGAGAAAGAGCCCCGGGAAGAACCCGGGACCTACGTGCAGCAGAGCCTTTTTGAGAGCGTTGACCCTTCCCTGCCCGAAGAGCGCATCATAGACAGGAAGAACGAAAAGAAATACCGGATGATCGGCCAGGTCTTCGGGACCTACTGGCTCTTCCAGTATGAAGACAAACTGCTCATGATGGATCAGCACGCCGCTCACGAAAAGGTGAATTTCGAGCGTTTCATGAAGTTCTTCAGCGACAATCAGAAAGGACCTGCCCCGTCCCAGATGCTGGCCCCGCCCTGCGTCATTACCCTGACGGGAAAGGAAGAAGGCGCCTACCTCCAGTATAAGGATACCTTCCATACCATGGGCTACGAGATCGAAGATCTGGGAGGCGGCTCCTATGCCATCAGGAGCGTTCCCATGGCCCTTTATGGATCACAGCCGGACGATCTGCTCCACGAGACTCTGGAGGAGATCATGGACGAAAAGATGAAGGGCACACCCAGGTCCATCCTGACCAGGATCGCCACCATGGCCTGCAAGGCCTCGGTCAAGGGAAGCACCCTCATGAGCGTAACGGAAGCCCAGGCTCTGATCGAAGAGCTGATGACTTTGGATAATCCCTACCACTGCCCCCACGGCCGCCCCACCATCGTGGTCATGACCCAGAGGGACATGGACAAGAAATTCAAGAGAATCATTTAAATATGTCAGACAAAGCAAAACTACTGATCATAGCGGGTCCCACGGCCAGCGGCAAGTCCGATACGGCGGTGGAACTGGCCATCAGGCTTAATGGCGCTGTCATATCCGCCGATTCCATGCAGGTCTATAAGGGAATGGACATAGGATCCGCCAAGGTGACAAAGGAAGAGATGCGGGGCGTCCCCCACTATCTGATCGACTGTATGGACCCGAAAGAGGAATGGAACGTAGTAGAGTTCCAGAAAAGGGCCTGGCAGGCCATAGAAGAGATCCGTGAAGCGGGCAGGCTGCCCATTCTCTGCGGGGGCACGGGCTTTTATATCCAGTCTGTTCTTTATGACATAGACTTTACCGAGATGGAGGACAATTCCTCCTACAGGCAGGAGCTTCAGCGGATGGCCATGGAGAAGGGACCGGAATATCTCCACGGCCTTCTTGCCCAGGCAGATCCCGCGGCGGCAGAGGCCATTCATCCCAACAACGTAAAGCGGGTGATCCGGGCCCTGGAATTCCACCGGGAATCCGGCGGAAGCCGCATTTCTGACCACAACAGAGAGCAGAGAGCCAGGGAAAGCGCCTATGACGCCCTCTTTTTCGTCCTCACCATGGACAGACAGCTGCTCTACGAGAGGATCGATAAAAGAGTCGATCTCATGCTGGAAAAGGGACTGGTGGAGGAAGTGCGCTCCCTCAGAGAAAAGGGCCTTACGGCCTCGGACGTATCCATGCAGGGCCTGGGCTACAGGCAGATCCTGAACGCCCTGGACGGAGACATCACCATGGAGGAAGCTGTCTATATCATCAAGAGGGATACGCGCCACTTCGCCAAGCGCCAGCTTTCCTGGTTCCGGAGGGAGCGGGACGTGAGATGGATCTGCGTGGACCGGTATCCGGACAGAAAGGCCTGCATAGACGACATGGAAAAGACAATAAGAGAGGAATGGAAGATCTGATGAACGATACGACGGAAATGATCTATAAGGCGTTCGGAATCTCCGATAAGGTCCTTGCCTTCGCGGCTCCGATCCTGGAAGACCTGAAGGAGAAGTTCGATGCCATCGACGAGACAGCGGAATACAACCAGCTGCGGGTCATAAAGGCCATGCAGGACGCACACGTGGGAGAGGCCCATCTCAAGGGGACCACGGGCTACGGCTACGACGATATAGGAAGAGACGGACTGGAGCAGGTCTATGCCTCCTATTTCCATACGGAGGATGCCCTGGTCAGGCCCCAGATCACCTGCGGGACCCATGCCCTGGCCCTGGCGCTTATGAGCAATCTCCGTCCCGGCCAGATGCTTATGTCCGCGGCCGGAAAGCCCTACGATACCCTGGAAGAAGTCATAGGCATAAGACCCTCCAGGGGATCTCTGGCCGAGTACGGCATAGGCTACACCCAGGTGGACCTGGTAAACGACGACTTCGATTACCCTGCCATCGAAAAGGCTCTGGAAGACAAAAGGATCCGCCTTGTGACCATCCAGAGGTCCAAGGGCTATCAGACCAGACGGACTCTGTCCGTTGCCCAGATCGGCTCCGCCATCTCCTTTATCAAGGAGAGAAGGCCCGACGTCATCTGCATGGTGGACAACTGCTACGGCGAATTCACCGAGAGGATCGAGCCCTCGGATCTGGGCGCCGATATGATCGTGGGGTCTCTTATCAAGAACCCCGGCGGCGGCCTGGCCCCCATCGGCGGCTATATCGCAGGCACCAGGGAGTGCGTTGAGAACGCCGCGGTCCGTCTGACCTCTCCGGGTCTTGGCAAGGAAGTGGGCGCCTCCCTGGAAGTCCTGCCTTCCTTCTATCAGGGCTTCTTCATGGGCCCCGTGGTGGTGGCAGCTGCCATGAAGGGAGCCATCTTTGCCGCCAATTGTTATGAAAAGCTGGGCTTCGACGTGCTTCCGGACGGAAAAGAGGACAGGCACGACATCATTCAGGCCATTACCTTCCACGATCCCAGAGGGGTCATCGCCTTCTGCCAGGGCATCCAGTCCGCCTCGCCGGTGGATTCCTACGTGGACGCCCAGCCGGCTCCCATGCCCGGCTATGACTCGGACGTGATCATGGCGGCGGGGGCCTTTGTATCCGGCTCCTCCATCGAGCTTTCCGCGGACGGCCCCATCAAGGAGCCCTACAGCGTATACTTCCAGGGCGGCATGACCTGGCCCCACGCCAAGCTGGGCATCCTCAAAACCCTTCAGAATATGCTTGACCGGGGTCTTGTCACTTTATAAAATAAAGAACGTATAAGGGTCTTCTTTCCGGAGGCACCAGAAGAATGCTGTGGGGCAGTAAATGCTTCATGGCTCTTTTGGATTGTATAAACGGCTTCTTTTCCGGAAAGGAAAGTATTTTGAATCATCAGGAACTGCCCTACGAACGCTTTCTGGCCTACGGGCCCGGGAGTCTTACCAACGCTGAACTTCTGGCCGTGATCCTGCGGACCGGAACAGCCAACGTCAGTGCCACGGAGCTGGCAAGGCAAATCCTATCCAGCCGGGATCCGGACAACACAAGCCTGTCGGTGCTTTATGACCTGACAATGAAGGATCTTCTTCAGATGAAGGGGATCGGAGAGGTCAAAGCCGTAAAGCTCCTTTGTCTCTCCGAACTGTCCAGGCGCATCTCCATGGAGAAAGCCTCCGAAAAGCTGACCTTCAGCTCTCCCGAAGCGGTCTCCGGCTACTATATGGAGCTGCTTCGGCATGAAAAACAGGAGAAGGCCTTCCTTCTGCTTCTCGACAACAAAATGGCCCTGATCAGGGAGATCCTCCTGACCATCGGCACAGTAAACAGTACACTGCTTTCTCCCAGGGATATTTATATCAGAGCCCTTAAGGAGGGAGCCGTCAGCATTATCCTGCTCCACAACCACCCCAGCGGTGATCCCACACCCAGCAGAATGGACATTGAAATGACCAGTCAGATCCTGCTGGCGGGACGCCTTCTGGATATAGAACTGGCAGACCACCTGATCATCGGGGACAACTGCTACGTGAGCATGAGGGAGTCGGGATATCTGGAGTCATAAGATGTCTGAAAACCAAACCACAAGGAAACAGAAGATCAGAAGATTCGGACAGAATCGGCCGGCCATCCTTTCCATTATCATGGTCCTCATGACAGTCATGGTGGTGGGACGCCTTTACGTCCTGCAGATCGTCCGGGGCGATGAGTACCTGGCCGAATTCCAGTCCAGCATCCGCAGAGAGATCGCCGTACCGGCGGAGCGGGGCAGGATCTTTGACCGGAACGGAAAGCTCCTGGCCTATAACGAAACTGCCTACAATATCGTCATCCGGGACGAAACGACCCAGGAGGACGATACCGACGCCCTTCTGAACGAGACCATCCGCAACACCATCCTTACGGTGGAAAAGTACGGGGACACCATGACCGGCGACTTCGGCATTTCCCTGACCCTGGGCGGCAGCTACCGCTTTGTGGACGAAGGAATCCTGCAGCAGAGATTCCTGGCAGACGTTTACGGACATGCCTACATAGAGGATCTGTCCAGCGAGGAACGCACCAGGACCGCGGAAGGCGTCATTGAGGATCTGGCAAAAAGATATGAAATCGATACCAGCCACGCCTACTATACGGGGGGATATTCCGGAAAGCTCCACCTGCTGGATACCGTCATCTGCCGCTATCTGATCTCCCTGAATTATTTCCAGAAGTACATTCCTGCCGTCATCGCTTCCGATGTCAGCCCCGAGACCGTGGAAGAGATCCGCCGCATGTCGGATTCTCTGTCGGGCGTCTCCGTGGAGGAGACCCTGAAGCGCGTCTATACCCAGGGCGAGACCATGTCCAACGTGCTGGGCTACACGGGTGAGATCTCCGCCGCGGAGCTGGAAGAGAAATCCGCCGAGGGAGCGGACTACCGCAGCGGCGATATCATCGGCAAGCTGGGCATTGAGGCCTCCATGGAGGAGGAACTCCACGGAACAAGCGGCCGCAGGACCATCAACGTGGATTCCCTGGGAAGGGAGCTTGGGCTGATCAACGAGACCAGGTCCACTTCGGGCAGCGATATCTATCTGACCATCGATTCCGAGCTGCAGGCAGCCGCCTACCGCATCCTGGAGACAAGTCTGTCCAACATCATTCTGGACAGGATCCGTGACAGGGTGGAGGATTTCGTGATCGACGACGAAATGTCCGCCAGCAAGATCATCATTCCCATCAGCGATGTCTATGCCGCCTGCTTCAACAACATCCTGGATCTGGACGAATTTGAGACCGAAGATGCCACCGAAACGGAAAAACAGGTCTTCCAGGTCTTCCAGCTCTATCTGGACGGTGTGATCATGGGCCTGCAGAACGAGATCGAATTCGCCAGGACTCCCTACGGAGATCTTTCCAACGAATACAAGTCCTACGAGAACTACCTGGTCACCTACCTATATAACAACGGGGTCCTGATCAGGGACAACATCGATAAGAGCGACAGCGTATATGTGGGATGGACCGAGGACGAGACAGCCTCCCTTTCGGAATTCCTGGCCCATGCGGTCTCCGCGGGATGGATCGATTCCTCCTACCTGAATGCGGCGTCTTCCTCCGACGCTGATGTCTACAAGGCCCTCTGCGACTATATCCTTGAAAATGCCAGGACAAGCAGCGGCCTTGCCAAAAAGATCTACCGCTACATGATCGTCAACGAGGCGCTGGATCCCGTGATGGTCTGTCAGCTTCTGCTGGATCAGGGCATCGTATCCCTGCCGGAAGGGGAGCTGGAGTCCTTTAAGAACGGAAGAGAATCCGCCTATAACTTCATGGTCAACCGGCTCAAGGACATGCAGATCACCCCTGCCATGCTGGCCCTGGATCCCTGCACGGCTTCCTGTGTCCTGACAGATCCCAGAAGCGGCCAGGTCCTGGCCCTGGTATCCTATCCGGGCTATGACAACAACCTGCTTTCCAACGGAGTGGATCAGGACTACTTCAAGAAGATTTCCCAGGACGCCTCCAATCCCATGCTGGATTATGCCACCCAGCAGATCACGGCCCCCGGTTCCACCTTCAAGATCGTATCATCCACGGCCGGACTGGAAGAGGGAGTGCTCAACCTCAGGGACCGCTTCTCCTGCGGAAGAGGCTTTACCAAGATCGGCAAGGGCGTGGGCAACGAAGAGGATCCCTCTCCCGTATGCTGGGTCTATCCCAGTTCCCACGGGTCCCTGGCCCTTTCCGGCGCCATCAGAAATTCCTGCAACATGTACTTCTATGAAGTGGGCTACCGACTGGGACAGAAGGACGAGAGCGGGAGCTTTTCCACCGACAACTCCTATAATTCGGCCAGAGGCATCGAAAGGCTTCAGAAGTACGCCGCCATGTACGGCCTCAACCGCAGGTCCGGCGTGGAGATCGAAGAGGCGGCGCCCCATGTGGCCACCGGCGACTGTGTCCGTGCCGCCATCGGACAGGCAGACAATGCCTACTCCACGGCCGGCCTTGCCAGATATGTCTCCACCATCGCCAACAGGGGCACCTGCTACGATCTGACCCTGGTGGACAAGATCATCGATCCCCAGGGAACGGAGCGGTTCAACTCCGCCGAGATCACCGGCGGCGTCGCTCTCTCCGAAGAAAACTGGAACGCCATTTATGAGGGCATGCGGGGCGTTGTCCGCGACCTCAACTATTTCTACAGACTGGATATCCAGGTGGCAGGCAAGACGGGTACCGCAGAGAACGCGTCCAACCGTCCCAACCACTCGCTCTTTATCTGCTTCGCGCCCTACGAAAAGCCCGAAATCGCGGCGGCCACCCGGATCGCCTACGGTTATACGTCCACCTACGCGGCCCAGGTCACCCAGATGATCCTGTCCTACTATACCGAAGAATCCACGCTGGATTCTATTCTTCAGAACGCGGAACTCTACGGCAACATCAACGTAGACTGATAAGGAGAGCAGGATGTTTGATAATTTTTCAATCAGAAAATTTGATTTTCTACTGACCGCCATGGTGGTGGCTCTCACTCTGATCGGAATACTGGCTATCCGCAGTGCCGCTCCCTCTCTCATGGACAGACAGGTCATGGGACTGGGCATAGGGATCCTGGCTCTGATCGCCGCAGCGGTGGTGGATTACCGCAGAATCCTGGATTTCTACTGGGGCTACTACGTATTCGCTGTTCTCATGCTGGTCTCCGTCCTGCTTTTCGGCTCCACCGGAGGCGGGGCCAGGAGATGGATCTCCCTGGGCGGACTGACATTTCAGCCTTCCGAGGCGGCGAAATTATTATTGATTTTATTTTATTCTGCCCTCATAATAAAATTGCGGAGGAGTGTACACTGGCTTCTGATGCCCGTGATCGTCCTGATTCTGGCGCTTGCTCCGGCCGGTCTGATCGTGAATGAACCGGATCTTTCCACGGCTCTGGTGCTTATGATCGTCGTATGCACCCTGCTTTTTGCGGGCGGTCTGGATTATAAGATCATCTTCGGGGCACTGGCCGTGCTGATTCCCTGTGCGGTCCTCTTTTTCTTCATGATCCTGCAGCCGGATCAGACTCTTCTGAATACCTATCAGCAGAGCCGTATCCTGGCATGGATCCATCCGGAGGACTACGCCAGCACCACAGCCTATCAGACCATCAAGTCCATGACGGCCATCGGGTCCGGAAGGCTGATGGGCAAGGGCTACAATACGACCACCATCAGTTCTCTGCTGAATACAGGCTTCATCTCTCAGGCCCAGACCGACTTTATTTTTGCCGTGATCGGAGAAGAATTCGGTTTCATAGGCTGCTGTCTGGTGGTGCTTCTGGTCCTGGGCATATGTCTCAGATGCTTTTCCATCGCTTCCAGAGCAAGGAACCTGAGGGGACGCATACTGGCTTCCGGAGTGGGGGCCTGGATCGGCTTTCAGGGATTCATCAATATCTGCGTAACCATAGGGCTGCTGCCCAATACCGGCATACCGCTTCCCTTTGTCAGCTACGGTCTGACAAGCCTGGTATGTCTGTTTGCCGGCATAGGCTGCGTGCTTTCGGTGGGCATGCGCGGATAAAAAGCGGCGGATCTTTATGGGGAGGTCCGCTATACATTATTTCAGGTACGGACGGGGGTAATTCCGTATAATATCAGGCATCATGTTTAAGCACTTATAAGTACAGGGGTTGGGAAAAAATGAAAATTGCTTTAATTGCACACGACGCGAAAAAGAAACTGATGCAGAACTTCTGCATCGCCTACAGAGGGATCCTCAGCAAGCACGACGTCTATGCCACCGGCACCACCGGCAGGCTGATCGAGGAAGTGACCAATCTGAATGTGAAAAAGCTCCTGACGGGGCATCTGGGCGGCATGCAGCAGGTGGCTGCCATGATCGACCACAACGAGATCGACCTGGTCATTTTCCTGCGGGATCCCGACAATCCGAAATCACATGAGCCGGATGTCAACATCGTGATCCGCATCTGTGACAGGAACAATATTCCGCTGGCGTCCAATCTGGCAACGGCGGAGCTTCTGATCAAGGCCCTTGACAGAGGCGACTATGAATGGAGAGAAATGTATAAATAAACATTATTTATGCATATATATGCATAAATGGCACCATTACTTTTTTTTGCGTGTTGTTTTTTGATTCTCATTCACTTATAATGAATCTATCATCCAGGAGGATGAAATCTTCAATAACCACAAAAGGTAGGAGGACATAGCCCAATGGTTCAGCTTATTGTAGGAGACAAGGGAAAAGGAAAGACCATAAG
>ODAI011682611.1_pt1 | contig 13995 bp, 10 predicted proteins | sample 1539321 | NCBI WGS metagenome assembly ODAI01 (sample SAMN02144231, study PRJEB22623) | gut metagenome | biome: sheep rumen | host: Ovis aries | place: New Zealand
ACGAAGTTTCCAGCCGTGAAAGCGGGGCAACAAGACCGCTTTGAGCGGGGCGAGCGTAAGCGAGTCCAATACCTATTACGCTCAACCGCGGGGCTTGCTTGACACGCTGCAACGGTAGCCTTTTTGCTGCACATTCATTTCATTTGTCCAGCCGATATGCAAGTACGATATGTATAATGCGTTTGCCCTGCAAAATAATTCTTGTTTTATCTCCAGGAGTGATTTATACTTATAGAGGCAGAGCAGCAGGAAAAGGTTTAAGAAAAAACATATGTTTTCTATTAAGAACAAGCTGATTTTACTCATTACAGGTTGTACGCTTTTTGCGACAATCCTATTGGGTGGAATCAGTATTGTCCGGATTTCTCTGCTTACCGATAAATCATCCCAGAACACAATCCAGTTGCAGTGTCAGGTAACAAAAGAAACTCTCGATGTGACCCTGAGGAATATTGAACAGGCCGTAGACAGCATGAAGGATATCATTCTGGGAGAAATTGACGGCTATACCCAGCTGGCTGACAACAAATCATACCGGATGGCTTTTACAAAAAAAATGGAAGCCACTCACAAAACCATCACCTTCCACACCAGAGGAGCGACTGCCTACTATTTCTGGTTTAATCCCGAATATTTTTCTGCATCGGAAGGCTATTTTATGGTATACAACCCCCGCTATACCCGCTACTTTTCCAGACCCATTCCTGACGTGCGGAATTTTGACGAATACGATATTCCGGAAGCCGGCCGCTACTATCTTTCAAAAAAAGCAGGAAAATCAATCTGGATTCCCCCATATAAAAGTGCAGAAACCGAAAAAGAAATTATCTCCTATGTTGTGCCCATCTATGTCCGGGGAAAATTCATCGGCATTGTGGGTATGGACATGCAGTATGCAATGATTGCCGATGAGCTGAAAGAAGTTTCCCTCTACAAGACAGGACATGCCTACCTGATGGACAACTCAAACCGGGCTGTATATCACCGCAGCTACAATCCGGGCGACATTGTATTCAATTATGACATTGACAGCCGAACCTACTCCCTGCTCATACACAACGGATGGACACTGACTGTTTCTGCCCCCAAAAGAGAAATCAACGCAGAAAGAAATGCCCTTATGCTCATGCTTCTCCTTGCCACGCTGATTGTCGCCTGTGTATTCATACTGATTAGTTTCAGGCTCACGGCGCACATCATCAATCCGCTCATGGAACTGGCCGCTGCTTCCAGAAGGCTTGCCGACGGAGACATAACGGCAAAACTTCCTGTGGACACCAACGATGAAGTAGGTGTTCTGGCAAGAAGTTTCCAGGAGACCATGCAGCGTCTGCCCAACTATATGTACCGGGATTCCCTTACCGGCGTACGCAATATGAGCGCCTATCAGCGGGCCGTTGCCGTCTTGCAGCAGCGCATCAGCGAAAAAACTGTGGACCAGTTTGCAGTCATCGTCTTTGACATCAACAACCTGAAACTCACCAATGACACCTATGGCCACGAAACAGGAAACGACCTGATTACTTCAGCCTCCGCACTCATCTGTGATGTCTTCAAGCACGCACCCATATATCGTATCGGCGGAGATGAATTTGTTGCCCTGCTGGAAAAAGATTATGACGACCGGGAAGAACGTATCAGCGAGTTTAAGTCCCGGCTGGAAAGAATTGCCATTTTTGTGGACAGAAAGACCCTGCCTGTCTCTGTAGCGGTTGGTCTGGCGGAATTTGACCCCCAGACGGACACATCCTACGATGATGTCTTTAACCGGGCAGACGAGGCAATGTATAAAGACAAAGAAGAGACAAAAAAACGGCTGCACATACCGTCCAGCCGTCCTGAATAGAGCTTCTGCTCGTTTTACATCAGTTTTTCAATTTCACCATGCTGTATGTCAAATGTTTCCATTACATGGTCAATCATGGCCTGTTTTGGATCAGGATGATCAGCCGGCAGGGTGGCAAGATAGTCTTTGCGGTACTGCTTGCATTCAATTACCGGACTTGCGGCAAAAATCTGCACTGCGGAGTCCAGTTTGTCTGCCAGCATGTCATCAGGATTATCCTTATCAATAGTAAGAATCTGTCCATTTATCGTTACCAGAATCATTACATCAAACATGCGCAGATAGCTGTCAATTTCTTTTAGACCGCGCTTTGTTTCCGGATGTCCGGGGCGATAGCGGGTTCCGCTGGGGAATACCAGAATGACTTCTCCATCACGCTTGCATTTGTCCATTGCGCGCATTGCCGCCAGATTGATGGTGCGGGCTTTCTTTTCTTCTGCGATGCGTTCTTCCTCTGTCCGGGCTTTTTCTTCTGCCGCATTGAGGGAACGGGTAGGATAAATGACCACACGGCTGAAACTTTCTGCAAAGGCTTTTACACCGGGATCTGCTTCATTCAGCTTCATGCCTGCAATGGCAACGATTTTGCTTGAAAGGTCCTTGCCTTCTTCTCCTAAATCGTGTTCCAGAAGCCAGCACAATGCGGGGAGGTCAGCATTGCTGTAATGTTCCATCAGAATAAGACCGGATTTTCCAGACTTTACTGCCTCGTAAAATGCATGCCAGTTTGCCTTGTTTTCCAGGCGGCTTCCTTCTGCCAGATGTTCGCTTACCAAAACATCAATAAATTTTCTGGTCTGCGGATTTGCTTTCTGATAGACATTTGTCTCATTGATTTTGTCCGCGGCTACAGAAACCTGGGCGAGCTGCTTTATAATATCTCCGTATTTTTCTCGAATTGCTATTCCTGCCATGTGTCCATTGTAAGACTAGTTTGCCTTTTATTCAAGTGTTGTGAAATTTGGAAAGCTGTGTAATAATTATTTATAGAAGAAAAACACAAGAACAAGGACGGAGTATGACAAAGGAACAAAATATCACATGGAAATTTTTGGATGAATTCAGAGGCAGTGATTTTACAGGCGAATGGCCTACCCTGCCGGAAATGTTTTCTATCACTGCAAAACGCTTCCCCCTTCGTCCCTGTTTTACTGATTTTGAAGGTGCTGACGGTGCAAAACAAAGTCTTTCCTATGTACAGGTACTTTCAAAAGTACACACGCTGGCAAACTGGTTTTCTGCCAATGGAATTGTAAAGGGAGACCGGGTCGCCGTAACGGGAAAAAACTCGCCTGAATGGGCAACCGTATATCTTGCGGCTATGTCTGCCGGAGCCACAGTCTGTCCGATTGACTACGCGCTGAGTAATCTGGAAATAGAAAATCTTCTGAACACTGCCCAGCCAAAATTCCTTTTTGTTGATGAAGAAAAATACGCACATTTTACCGAAAATTCTTTTCCATACAAAACCTATTCACTCAGCCCGAAACATAAAGAAAGCTATGCCTATAATCTTTCTGACGCCGGTAACCATGCGCAGCAAATGGAAGACAATAAGGTAAGTGAAGATGATCTGGCGGTCATTCTTTTTACAAGCGGTACTACCGGTTCTCCCAAAGGCGTCATGCTGACCCACAAAAATCTGGTAAGTGATGCCTACATTGCCACCAGCCGCATGACCCTGTATGAAACTGACGTCTTCTATGCCCTGCTTCCCATTCACCACGCATACACCATGCTGGCAGTCTTTATTGAAGCCATTTCTGTTGGTGCGGAAGTTGTATTCGGAAAGAGTATGGCTGTTACCCGCCTGATGAAGGAACTGAAAGCCGGTCAGATTACCATGCTTTTGGGAGTGCCGCTTTTGTTCAACAAACTTCTTGCCGGCATAATGAAGGGAATCCGCGCAAAGGGTCTCATTGTCTACTCCGCCATCCGTGTCATGCTTGCCATTTCCTACATCGTAAAGAAATTCTTCCATATAAATATTGGTAAAAAACTCTTCCGTCCCGTTCTGGAGCAGGCAAACATTTACTCCCTCAGAATTGCCATTTGTGGCGGCGGCCCTCTTGCGGCAAGTGTCTTCAAAGTATACAACGAAATGGGTATTGACTTTGTACAGGGCTACGGACTTACAGAAACAAGTCCCATTATCACCCTCAATCCTACAGAGCACTTTAAAATCGAAAGCGTCGGTCAGTATTTCTTCCCCTGGATGGAAATGAAAATCCTGAATCCAGCATCAGATGGCGTTGGAGAAGTATGTGTAAAAGGCCCCATGGTATTCAAGGGTTACTACAAAATGGAAGAGGAAACTGCAAAAGTCTTTACCGAAGACGGCTGGTTTAGGACAGGCGATTTAGGCCGGCTGGACAACGACGGCTACCTGATTCTGGCTGGACGGGCAAAAAATATGATTGTCACCGAGGGCGGAAAGAATGTCTATCCTGAAGAAATTGAAAACGCCTTCCAGCTTTATACAGACATCGAGCAGATTACCGTGCAGGGCTATATTGCGGATAAAGCCCATAAGAGCGAAGAAATTGAAGCCCTGATTTATCCCAGTGATGACATATTCAAAAGAATGGGTGCGAACCGCGAGGAAAATGAAAAGGCAGATTTTGTCTACGCGCAAGTCAAGCAGATTGTGGATACCGTAAACAAGACTCTCCAGCCCTATGCCCGCATCAGCAAAATCACCCTGCTGGAAAAACCGCTTGAAATGACGACAACACAGAAAGTCAAACGCAACTACAATAAGTAAAGGCCAGTCCTTTTACCGCTTTTGTTCCTCGCTGCAACTGGTGATGATTACATGCTTTTTGCTTGCCGTGTGATTAAAAAGGCGGGCGATGAGATAGCCGTCCGGGGGAATAGATTTTCCGCAGACGGGACAGGCGCGTTTAATGCCGGCTTCTGCCACCGGGTAGCAGTGAGGACAGCCCATTACAATCATGCGCTGGTCCGGGGTGTTCATGGGTCGGAAAACCTTTGACGAAAGATTGTCGCTTTTTGCCAGCGGCGTATTGCAGACAGGACAGCGCACAAAGTCTATGTTGCCATGCTCATCTTTTTGTGTCCGCAGGGAATCTTTACCCACTGTCTCCGATGACCTTCCGTCCCGCTGCCAGAAATAGCGGAGGGCAAAAATAATCAGGGCAAAAGCAAGGACAATTCCAATCCACACCACAGGGTCAAACATAATGCCATATTATTGTAGATAATTGAAAATTCAGCAAGTGCGGGAGGGAAGAATAGCACAGGTATGGTCTATCCCGGTCACTTTAACATTGACTTACGCCTTGGCGTAGCATTTGTTTACTAATTCAGATTAGTTGAGCACTAACTTTTTTTTGTAAACGTCGTCCGCTTTGGGCGGCGTTTATTCTTTTCAGCCCCACCTCCTAGTTATTGCCCAAATCCTTACAACACACTAAAATATTTCTACTATGGAAAACACAAAACGTACTGTCACTTGCGGAGATTTGCGCAAGGGCGATGTTGGAAAGACCGTTGTATTGAACGGATGGGTGAGCCGCACCCGTGATTTGGGCGGCATTGTATTTATACGCTTGCGGGACCGTTATGGCATTACGCAGGTTATGGTTGGTGACGGAGCTTCTGATGAAGTTAAGAAAATTGCTTCCAGCCTGAAAAGCGAATATTGTATCGCTGTGGAAGGTGTAGTTGCCGCCCGCAGTGAAAAAGACATAAACAAAGATATGGCAACAGGCGAAATCGAAGTGGAAGCAAAAGACATTGAAATCTTTACTACTTCCCAGGAACTGCCTTTTTCTATTGAAGAAGTGCGCCAGAAGGACGGAACAATTGTTCTTCCCAATGAAGACCTGCGCCTGAAGTACCGCTATCTTGACCTGCGCCGTGAACCCATGCAGCAGCACATTATCCTGAGAAGCCAGGTAACTTTTGCTGTCCGCGAATATCTGACGCAGAAAGGTTTTCTGGAGATTGAAACTCCTACCTTCATCAAATCAACACCGGAAGGTGCCCGCGACTACCTTGTTCCCAGCCGCGTTCATCCGGGAAAATTTTATTCACTGCCTCAGTCACCTCAGCTCTACAAGCAGCTTCTGATGGTGAGTGGCTTTGACAAATATTTCCAGATTGCCCGCTGCTACCGTGATGAAGATGCCCGCGGTGACCGTCAGCCGGAATTTACCCAGATTGATATGGAACTTTCCTTTACCAACCGCGAGGAAGTTCTGGAAACAACTGAAGGCATGATGGGCTATGTCTTTAAGAAAACACTGAACTACGATTTGCCCGTCCACTTTGACCGCATTTCATGGGATGACGCATTTGACCTGTACGGAAGCGACAAACCGGATTTGCGCTTTGACCTTAAAATGCAGGATGCAGCCTTTATGGCAGATTTGAGCGACTTTAACGCATTCAAGGCTGGTGCGGCAAATGCAGACAAGTCTGTTGAACGCCATAAGCGCAGCGGACTGAAAGCCCTGGTCGTCAAAAATGTTGCGGACAAATCCAGCCGTAAGATGATTGAATCTCTGGAAAGCGTTGCAAAAATCAACCACGCAAAAGGTCTTGCATGGATGAAGGTTGATGCAAACGGCGCATTTGAAGGCGGCATCAGCAAATTCTTTGCAGGAAAGGAAAGCGAAATCTGCTCTAAACTGGGTGCAGAAAAGAATGACCTCCTCCTCTTTGTCAGCGATGAAAAATGGCAGACTGCCTGTGTTGCGCTGGGTGCAGTACGCAAGCAGCTGGGCAAAGATCTGAATCTCTATGACCCCAAGGATGTATTCCACTTTGCATGGATAATCGACTTCCCCTACTTTGCATGGAACGAAGATGAAAATCATTGGGAGACAGAACACCACATGTTCACCCTGCCCCAGAAAAAATACTGGGATACATTGGAAAGCGATCCGGGCAGCGTAAAAGGCGACCTCTACGACCTCGTACTGAACGGCTACGAACTCGCTTCCGGCTCAATGCGTATCAACGACCCGGCCCTGCAGCAGCGCATCTTTAAGATTGTCGGCTACAGTCAGGAACGCGCAGAAAAGGCATTCGGATTCCTGGTACAGGCATTCAAGTTTGGTGCCCCGCCGCACGGTGGTATTGCACCCGGTCTTGACCGCCTTATCATGCTGATGTGCCACGAAGACTCCATCCATGAAGTCATCGCCTTCCCCAAGAACAATCTGGCCGCTTCACCTATGGATGAATGCCCCAGCCCGGTAGATGAACAGCAGCTGAAAGATTTGCACATCGTGTGTACTGAAGTAGAAAAAGACTAAATGCAAGAGGCCCTGCAAATGCGGGGCCTTATTTTTTTAACTGAGCCAGCAATGCGCTACCCTGAATGTCCGGGCGGTACTCAATATTTGTGTACTGATGAAACTGCTGTTTGAGTAAGCCGATAAGAGGAATCTTTGCTGGTTCCATGGAGACCTGACGCAAAAGCCAGTCACCACATACATAGACAGTCCCGCCTTCAGTGAAGACATACTTGCTCTCTTCCATTACTGCAATATTGCGGGCAACAATACCCTTTATCATGTTTTCCTTGTCTTTTGGAGGCGGAAGATTGTCTTTCTGAACACTTTCATCGACAGAGTGCAGAACTGTATTTTTTATGGCTTCACCAATTGCCTTTTTGAGCGCAGCGATTAACTCGTCTGTAGAAAGCAGGGCTGGAGGTGGATCACCTGCTCCTATTGGGGGCATTCCCATTCCGGGTGGAGGACCGCCTGCTCCCATTGGAGGCATACCCATTCCGGGCGGAGGACCGCCTGCTCCCATTGGAGGCATACCCATTCCGGGTGGGGAACCGCCTGCTCCCATCGGAGGCATACCCATTCCGGGCGGAGGACCGCCCGCTCCCATTGGTGGCATACCCATTCCGGGCGGGGAACCACCTGCTCCCATCGGAGGCATACCCATTGGAGACTCTCCGCCTGCAGAAGATTCAAGGCGACATTCCTTTGGCAGATTGTAGGAAGTATAATTGTGATTCTTTGCGAACCAGAGTTCCTTACGCAAATCTACGCCTGTTTTGTTGGGAAGAAAGACAATGTTGCTATAGTCGATTTTGCTTTTGATATAGTCTATGGTAGAAATAAAAGAACCGTCTTCAGCAAGAACTGGCCGCATAAGCCAGCTGCCACAGAGATAGGTTTTTCCTTCCGGGCCGACGGTCATATACTGCTGCTCTTCAAGTCCGTCAATATTGCGTGACAGAATATTTTTGAGCATCGTTTCTTTAGCAATAATGAGAGTAAGTGCGCCGTCTTTGTTTAATTCATCATCGATTGCCTTTGAAATAGTCCTTTCCAGCATGTCATAAATGACACATTCAATTTCAAAAGTATCATCAAAACCGATTTTTTCGTCTTCTAAAGTAGCCATGTAGTGTGTTATATTATTGTAATACTGATTTGACTAATCGTCAAATAGGGAGAAGAGCAAACTGCAAACTAAAAACAGATTTTCCGCCTGCATCTGCCTTGCATTGCTTTTGCCTGCGAATTTTTTCTCTTCGTGTAAAAAGGAAAGCTCCCGCTCTGCCTGTCTTTTGGGAACAGTCTGCACGGTAAAGCTTTTTTCTGATTCATCTCCGCAGATGTACGATGAGCTCTTTGCCCGCCTGCAGGAAATTGACAGACGCTTCAGCCTGACAAAAGCAGACAGTGACATATGCCGTATAAATCGCGCGGCAGGAAAAGAAGCCGTCAGGGGACATGAGGATGCCTTTTATGTCATTCAAAAGGCTGTGAAATTTGCCGCGCTCACCGGGGGTGCATTTAATCCGGCCATAGGAACCGTCTCTGAACTCTGGGGATTTAACAGCGAAGAGCCCACCCTGCCCCGTCAGACGGAAATAGATGCCCGGCTCCCCCTGCTGGACTACAAAAACATCATTCTGAATCAGGAAGAAAAATCAGTCTTTCTGGCAAAAGAAGGCATGAGTCTTGATTTGGGAGGCATTGCAAAAGGATACGCCGCCGATGAACTTGCCCGCCTGCTGGAAAAAGGTCATGTGCAGGGCGCTGTGATTGATTTGGGCGGAAATATTCTTCTCTACGGCAAAAAGACAGACGATAGCCTGTGGCGGACAGGCATAAAAAATTCCCTCGACCCCAATGGAGAAGCGATTTTTATTCTGTCTCTTCCAGCCTGTTCTGTCGTTACCAGTGGAATCTATGAACGCTGTTTTGAAAAAGACGGCATTTCCTATCATCACATTTTAGACCCTAAGACAGGCCGTCCCGCAGATGGAGATTTGCTTTCCCTTACGGTAATATCTTCTTCATCAATGGAAGCCGACGCCCTGAGCACCGCCCTCTTTGTAATGGGAAAGGAAAAAGCCCTGGACTTTGCTGAAAGAAGTCAGACGCGTATCCTCCTCATCGACAAAAACGGAAATATCGTACAGAGCGGTGAAAAAAAGTAGCGGAAATTCAAAATCTGTGCTATAATTTTTTGCTTATGTCTGAAACTAATCTGGTAACTCGGGAACAGCTTGAAGATGTCCTCGCACACTTAAACGAGTGTACTGACGCATATTTGTACATTTATGATTTGCAGAATGACATTTATGTCACTTCACCTTATGCCCTGAAGACATTTGATTTACCTGCGTCAAAATTTTCCAACGCAAGAGAAACGATCATGCGTATTATCTATCCGGATGACCGACCCCTGCTTACTGCTGATATTGACCTGATAAGGACAGGTACAAAAGATACTCATAATCTGGAATACCGCTGGGTCAATAAAAACGGAAAGCCGGTCTGGATAAGCTGCCGGGGAAAAATGTTCTGGACGACTACAGAACAGCTTCTGGTAGGACGCATTTCTGTCATTGATGACCACGATAAAGTTGATTTGCTGACCGGTCTGCAGATGGAAACTTCCATGCGTACTGAATTCGGTATGGAATGGGCAAAAAAGCAGAAAGTGTCCGGCTTCCTGATGAAGATTGACATTGACTATCTGGGTGCGATTAATGAACAGCATGGCATGAAGGTGGGAGACCGCGTTATTGCCATGCTGGCCGACTGCTGTAAGAGAGCCTGTGAAGGACTGGCAAAAGTCTACAAAATGAACGGTGACGAACTTTTGTGCATGAGCCTGGATGGAAAAAATGCCGTGGATGCACAAAAAGCCTACCAGAACCTGAAACGATATATCTCTGAGGCGGAGCAGAAAACGGAATACGAAGTTGTCTTTACTGTTTCTGCCGGTGCCGTTGCTTTTTACAATGATTCTTCCCAGCTGGACGATTTGTTTAAGAAACTCAATTACACGATTGTGGAGGCTAAGCGTAAGGGCCGCAATAATCTGACTCTCTACAATGCGGTGGAATACACCAAACACCTTCGCGGTATTGAACTGCAGGAAAAACTCCGGGAGTCAATCAAAGACAACTTCCGCGGCTTTGAACTCTTTTTCCAACCGGTGGTAGATGCAAAGCAGCTGTATGTGGATAATGACCACACCGTCTTTAATGTTATAGGCGCGGAAGCTCTGCTGCGATGGTCATGCCCGGAACTTGGTCTCCTCTCTCCTGATGATTTTGTTCCGATTCTGGAAAAGAGCGGTCTGATTATTCCTGTAGGACGTTGGATTATGCTTACAGCCTTCAGTCAGTGCCGTGAGTGGAACCGTCTGCAAAAGAATTTCAGAATCAGCGTAAACCTGTCATACATTCAGGTACAGAAGAGCGATATTCTTACTGACGTGCAGATTGCCCTGGAAAAATCAAAAGTCAATCCCCAGAACATTACGCTGGAACTGACAGAAAGCGGCTATATGGACAGCGGTCAGGATTTGCAGAATCTGCTGAATGCCTTCCATGAAATGAATATCAACATCGATATCGATGATTTTGGTACAGGATATTCAAATCTGCGCTATCTGCAGTATCTTCCCGCAAACACACTCAAACTGGATTATTCTTTTGTGCACAAGGCAACAAGTGGCGATGAGGGCGACACGAAAGTCATCAAGCATATCACCCAGATGGCCCATGAACTGAACATGTCTGTCTGTATGGAAGGCATTGAGTCTATGTCTGACATTGAAAAACTTGAGCAGTTCTCCCCCGACCGCTTCCAGGGATTCTTCTTTGGGCGGCCGGTAAACGGAGTGCACTTCAGGGAACACTATCTCTGTCCCGATGCAAAGCGGGAAATTATCGAAAAGAAAAACTAGATATAGTGCTTGAGTTCAATATGCTGAATGCGCTGGGTCTTTACGCCTACGATGTAAGAGCCGAACATTGCTGATGCCGCATCAATTGCCGCTGCAAAACTGCAGAAAACAGGTACTGCCGGACGGAGAAGCAAATAGCCTGCATCAAAACCGCGGCTGTACACAGTACAAAGTACGGTCAGGGCAACAAAAGAGGCTCCCTGGGGAATTGCCCCCAGTGCAAAGGACAGTCCAAAACTCATCACAAAAATCCACATCACATCAAATATCTTGAGGCCTAGGGGAGAATATGAGCGGAGAATTACTACAAAGCAGATTGAAGAAGCCAGTGCTGCTCCGCCCCTGCCAAAAATTGAAAAGAGGGGAAAGGTAACGTCGCTGACATCAGAATGAATGCCCAGACTTTCGCGTCCGTGCCGCCAGTTAATCTGCAGGGCAAGGTTTGAGTCTCCGCTGAAAAAGGCGGCCAGGACAGGACAGATTGTTGCGTAAAGCACATGCCAGGGGCGCAAATCCTTGCACAAAAAGCGCAGAATCAGCGGGTAGATGATGACAACAATCAGGATAAAATCAACAAGAAGCATGAGGGTAAGAGGCGTAAAAATACCGCCGGCAAAAATTGCTTTTGTGCTGCTCATCCAGCAGGCGGCTACGGCAATCATTCCCACAGAAAGCCAGTCTACAAAAAAACTCATAATTGAATAGAAGAGTTTTGATGCACTCTGAATAAACGCAATGACTGGTCTGGAAGAAACTTCATCCGTTGTACAGCCACCGCCTGCAAAACCCGCAAAAATAAATGCAGGCAAAAGGAAGGCTCCCCCTGCCAGAGCATCAAAACTGGAATAGGGCAAGAGCTGCATGACCAGCGCTTTAATGTCTATTGTGGCAAGTTCCGTAATTTTTTCGCCGGTAATCTGAATGCGCGGCAAAGTAACGATCAGAATGGAAATCAGTCCGACGGCAGCCACCAGAAATGAAGAACCGATGATTGTGGCTACTGTCCAGAAACTTGTTTTTACGATGTTCTTATTGGAACGAAGGGTGTATACGGCTGAACTAACCCCGAATAAAATCAGCGGCAAGATCGTGTAGCGTCCAAAATGCATGACAAATTCGCTGACGCTTGTGATGGCTGCCTGAACGGCAGGAGACTCTGTGGGGAGAATGAGTCCGGCAAGAATACCCAGAACAATTCCGATGATATATTTAATCCAAATCTTCATAACTTCAGTATACCGATAGTGGGCTTTATTTGCAAACGTCAGTGTGCTATAATAACTAATTATGGATAAAACTCTTTTGATTGCCGGCAAAAATATTCCAAACGGCTCAGATTTTGCGTCCAGTTTTTCTGTAAAGGGACGCACCGTCATTACAGTTACCTCTCCTGAAGAAAAAAATGAAACCTTTTCTGAAAACGGTTACACTGTCGTACCCTGGAACCGGGCCTCTGCACTGAGTGCACGTTCCCTGCTTTTGAACTGCATGAATGTTTCAAATCATATTGATGAACTGGTACTTTACTTTGACGAACCTCAGGCTGCCATGGACTTTAACCGGGCTTCTGCCACGGAGACTGCCCGCATAATTGACGAGCTGGTTGTGGGCTATCAGTATCTGGTTTCTGAAGTAGCGGCCCGTTTTGAACAGAAAAAACTGAGAAACGAAGAAATCAGTATGGGAAAAATTGTTTTTGTCTACAAGGTGAACCCCAGCGAAAGCGATGCCGCCGCAAACCCGAATGTGAGGGCATCTGCCACCCTGTCTTCTCCCCAGATTGCGGCCGCTGCGGCATCATTCAAGGCTTTTGCAGAAAACACAGCCGCACTCTTTACTGAAAGTGATTCCATTTATCCGGCCCTGATTATCTGTGACTCTACCATGGAAGTTTCCCGCCGTGACGGCAGTCTTGCTTCCTGGCTTGCAGATTACATGGATTCCATCGATGACCTGAAAAAGCGCCCCAGTGCAAAACAATTTGTCACCTGGATAAAGGCTGGTGCAAAAAAGGCAGGCGGCTTTGGACTTTTCTAATCCCCTTATCGTACAGAGCGACCGCACATTGCTTCTGGATGTGCATGCTCCACGGGCGGACGAATGCCGCAACGCACTCATCCCCTTTGCTGAGCTGGAACGCTCTCCGGAACATCTGCATACTTACCGCCTTACACCCCTTTCCCTCTGGAACGCAGCAGGCGCAGGTTTTTCTCCAGACGATGCCGTGGCAGTCCTTAAAGAATTTGCCCGCTACGATGTACCCCAGGCTGTGGAAATGTGGATTAAGGAAACTGCGGGGCGATTTGGCAAACTGCGTCTGATTCCCGCACCCTCTGTTCTGGTTCCCTACAAGACGGCTGCAATTACTGACCCCAACGGCGAAAACACACAGGCAAAGGAAATAAAGGAAGAATATCTCTATCTTGTAACGGAAAGTCGTGCCGTATTTAAGGAAATTTCTGCCAGCCTCCTTGTTAAAAAGAACACACTTACCCCAACAGAATACAAGGCACCGGAAGAAAATGCCGATGCACATGTGACCGAAGATGAAAAGCAATACTGTTTTCTCCTCCATCTGACTGACCGCGGCTCCATCAAGCAGGAACTCTTGAAAATGGGCTGGCCGGTAAAAGATGATGTTCCCATGGCTGACGGTGAGCCGCTGGAAATCAATCTGCGGTCAAAAACCCTGTCCGGAAAAAACTTTGATGTGAGGGGCTATCAGCGGGAAGCGGCCCGGGCTCTTGTTGGCGACAAGGGTGCTGGAACGGGATTTGGAACCATTGTTCTTCCCTGTGGCGCCGGAAAAACCATTGTTGGCATGACGGTTATGGACGCCCTCAAAACAAGCACCCTCATCATCACTACGAATATCAGTGCCGTTCACCAGTGGATAGATGAACTTTTAGACAAGACTGACCTGACCGCCGACCAGATTGCCGAAT
>ODAI011930050.1_pt1 | contig 13995 bp, 10 predicted proteins | sample 1539321 | NCBI WGS metagenome assembly ODAI01 (sample SAMN02144231, study PRJEB22623) | gut metagenome | biome: sheep rumen | host: Ovis aries | place: New Zealand
AGGAAGAGTTTGGTGCGGACATTATCGGTCATACGCTGCATCTCACGGAACTTGTCGGTATCGTAACCGTTGGTCTTGAAGTTCTGGATGAAGGCGCAAATGAGGCGCGTGAGTTTGAAGATGTATTTGTTCTCTTCCGTAGAGACAATCTTCTGATAGACCTCCATATCGGAGCGGCGGTCCAGAACAATGCCTTTCCCCTTCAACTGCTCCTCCAGATGCTCAAGGAACGGGCGTCCGTCATTGTAGGCAGAGAAGGTATATATCAACTCGGTGCCGTGCTCACGATGGAAGAGAATCTTATCGTTGACTTCCTTTTTGTATCGATTCAGTTCGGCTTTGGAGTAGCGATTGTTCTTACCGTCTTCGGTGATACCGAAATGCTCGATGTATATGGTACGATCTCCTTGTCTGATGACGAAGTCAGGGGTATATGGTTTGTGTGAGTGGCGGAATCCGTAAGGGTAGGGCCGCTCATATTCATAGTCAATCTTGTGTAGGTACAGGAAGTTTGCAATCATCACCTCCTGCGAAGAGCGGAGGGATTCGTAGTTGATGGTGATGGCCTTGCCAGTACGCTTGTTGGTGATGGTCTCCACGTACTCGTTCATATTGGAACGCATCGTGGAGAAATCGGCCTTTGAAATGTAGTTGAAAAATGCGTTAAGGTCATCGCCCTCGTATGGCGCATCGAAATAACTGCCGAAGAACAGAATCAGTTTATTTACCATTTCCGACTCCCGGAGGACATCGTTCTTCAGATAGTTATTGATGACATCAAACATATAGCCGCTGTCCACCACATTCTTCTTATCTGCATCCTGCTTTCGGAGGATAGCGTAACCGGTCTTATGGAATGTAGTGACGGGGCAATTGATTTTCAGCGTCTTGTTAATTTTGTCTTGAAGTTCTCCAACGGCTTTATTGGTAAAAGAGATGACAAGAATCTGCTCGGGTTTGACTCCCTTCTTCTCGACCAGGTACTTCACTTTGGCGGCCACCGTGGTAGTCTTTCCTGCTCCTGCGCCGGCCACTACCAGCATATAGTCCTCGTCCGTGAGGACCACCTTACGCTGCTCTTCATCCAGGGAGATAGCTGGATCGACTTTGGATAGAACCGTGTCCAGATAGTGCTTGTCGGTTTCTAGGTGCCGCTGTAGGAAGGCATGGTTGTGATGCTGGATACTGACTGAACCGTCTTTAATGTTGGCAAGGTCTGCGTAATTATGGAGAAATGCTTCTACGGATACCGCTTGAATACCATTGGCTGAGCAATAATAATCCAACGCCTTAGCGGTCTTCAGATTCGTAAAGAAGGTATGTGTCTCCGCATATTGGTCGATCAGTTGCCGATAGTCGCTTCTGGCCAAATACTTGTCGTTCAAAAGCAACTCGTTCAGGCGCTGGGTAAACTGCAGAAGTGACGAATACTCCGGGGTAGGTGCATCAGGTACGACGATGATCGGCTCCGTTTTCTTGGAAGCCTCCTTGGGCTTGTTGCGCCTTTCAGAGAATATGCGATTGAAGAAGGACACTGGGTATTCTTTGCAGATAACAAAGGTAGCGATTATCAATGAGTGGAACAAATCTTAAGCTTGAGTAATAGTCCTCATCGACGTCATCTTCATATTTCTCTGCAAATCGTTGTTTGTCTTTGAGCAACGAGTTGGAGATGAAAAACGCATGAATTGATACACTTTTTGTCACATCTTATACGAAAAATCCCCCTCAGACTTCTCTGAGAGGGATTTCTGTGGAGCATAGGAGAATCGAACTCCTGACCTTTTGAATGCCATTCAAACGCTCTACCAACTGAGCTAATACCCCATCTTTTGGTTTGGACTGCAAATATAGGTCCTTTTTGAGAAACCTCCAAGAAAAATCGTATTTTTTTGATCTTCCCTGGAGGTTTTCAAGGTTTATCCCAGGAAGCTCAGCAGGATACCGGCCGCGACGGCGGAGCCGATGACACCGGCTACGTTCGGGCCCATGGCATGCATGAGCAGGTGGTTGTTCTTGTCGAATTCACGGCCGACGACCTCGGATACGCGGGCGCTGTCCGGTACGGCGGATACGCCAGCGTTGCCGATCAGCGGGGTGATCTTGCGTCCTTCGCGGAGGAACAGGTTGATGAGCTTCACGAAGAGCACACCTGTCGTCGTAGCGATGACGAAGGAGAGCAGACCGAGTCCGAAGATCAGCAGGGATTTGCCGGTCAGGAACTTGTCCGCCTGGGTGGACGCACCGACGGTCAGGCCGATCAGGATCGTAACGACGTCCACGAGCGGACCGCGGGCGGTTTCTGCGAGACGGCGGGTGACGCCGCTTTCCTTCAGGAGGTTACCGAAGAAGAGCATGCCGAGCAGCGGGAGACCGGACGGGACGATGAATGCGGTGATGAGGAAGCCGATGACCGGGAAGATGATCTTTTCCTTCTGGCTGACCTGGCGAGGATTCGGCATGCGGATGAGGCGTTCCTTCTTGGTCGTCAGGGCCAGCATGATCGGACGCTGGATGACCGGGACCAGGGCCATGTAGGAGTAGGCGGAGACGGCGATGGCGCCCATCAGGTCCGGAGCCAGTTTGGAACTCAGGAAGATGGCGGTCGGACCGTCCGCTCCGCCGATGATACCGATGGCGCCGGCTTCATTGGGTGCGAACCCGAAGGCAAGGGAGAGCAGATAGGCTCCGAAGATACCCATTTGGGCAGCCGCACCGATCAGGATCAACCGGGGTTGCGAGATCAGCGCGGAAAAGTCCGTCATCGCACCGATGCCCAGGAAGATCAGCGGCGGGTACCAGCCCATCTTGACGCCCTGATACAGGGTGTTGAGGACGGAGCCGTTCTCGTAGATGCCGATGTTGAGACCCGGGAACATCGGGATGTTGCCGATGATCATGCCGAAGCCGATCGGGATGAGGAGCAGCGGCTCCCATTCCTTGAGGATGGCCACGGTGATGAAGGCAATGCCGATGGCGATCATGGCAATGTTCTGCCAGGCCACGTTGGCAAAGCCCGTGTACTGCCAGAATTGCTGCAGACTGCTGATGATCTGATCCATGTGCTTAGGCGATGGTTACGATGTCGGCACCTTCCAGGACGGAATCGCCCTTGGAGACATGGATAGCGGTAACGGTACCGTCGTTTTCGGCGGCAATTTCATTTTCCATCTTCATGGCCTCGATGACAGCCACTTTCTGGCCGGCCTTGACAGCCTGGCCTTCCTTGACGGACACCTCGATGATGACGCCCGGGAGCGGGGAAACCACCTTCTTGCCAGCGCCGGCGGCAGCCGGTTTGGCAGCGGGTGCGGGAGCGGCGGCAGCAGCCGGAGCGGCGGCAGCCGGGGCGGGGGCGGCGACCGGCGCAGCGGCCGGCGCGTTCTCGAGTTCAACCTGGTAGGCAGCGCCGTTTACCGTAACGGATGCATTCTTACCTTCTACACTGTTGATGGCAACTTCGTATTCCTTGCCGTTGATCTTGAATTTATACGTATTCATAGTCGTTTTATATTATCTTGGTAACTGTCTGAAATTCTGTGCTTTGTTGTTCCAGTTGGAGCCCTTCTCCGGCCGGATGGTGATGATGAAGCTTTCGTTGTCGTGGATCGCGTTCGTCAGGTACAGGTGCAGGGCCATGGCGATGGCGGCATACGTGTCGCCTCCCTGTTCCATGTCGAAGGCCAGGGCGATGGCTGCGGCCACTTCCGCGTCGGCGGCCTTTCCGGCAACCGGGCCCGCAAGGGCGGCTTTCTTGGGCTGCGCCTTCTTCTTGGCAGGACGTTCGAAGAGGAGCCAGAAGAAGAACCAGAGGATTGCGAGGGCGGAGAAGACGACCGAAACGGCGACGACCGTCAGGATGAAGCCGTGCGGGTCCGTACGGGCCATCTTCTGGGCGTTGGATTCGACGTTCTGGTTGCCGTTGAGGATCCGGGGACTCGGATCGGACGGTTCTGAGGACGCCTCGAATTTCATCTGCTTGTTGTCCGTGGCGAATTTGCTGACGGACTTGCCCTTCGGAAGGTCGGAAGGAATCTCGATCGAGTCGACGATGGTGCGTCCGTCGTTGCTGACCAGATAGATCGTGCTTCCGGGCCGGACTTTGAAATTGGTATAGAAGGTTCCCATGTCACCGTCGCCGGTCGCGTAGAAGAGCAGGACCTGGCGCGGACCCAGCTGGGCCCGGCTGTCGGTTTTGGGAATCAGGCTTTTCTTGAGATTGTCAGGGTCATCCGTGAGGTAGCAGCCTCCCAGATTGACCGTTCCCTGGGATGTATTGAAGATTTCAATCCATCCGCTCCTGCCGCCGAAGTCGTCGATGATGCCGGTGCTGTCCGGTTCGGCAAGGGCCTCTGAGATGATGAGGTCGATGACGTTCTGGGCACGTACGGCTGTCGCGGCTGCCAGGAAAGCCAGGGTCAGGATGATACGCTTAACTTTCATGCGGCAGAATGTTAGAGAGGAAGGTTGTCATGCTTCTTGGCCGGAACGTTCTGCTTCTTGGCAGACAGCTGCTCAAGGGCGCGGATGATGCGGAACCGGGTGTTGCGCGGTTCGATGACATCGTCGATGTAGCCCTTCTCGGCCGCCCGGTACGGGTTGTTGAACAGTTCCTCGTATTCCGCCTTCTTGGCGTCGCGGATCGCTTCCTGCTCGGCCGGATTCTCGGTCGCCTTGAGGTCTTTTGCGTACAGGATGTTGACGGCACCGTCGGCACCCATGACTGCGATCTGTGCGGACGGCCATGCATAGTTGATGTCACCGCGCAGCTGCTTGCAGCTCATGACGATGTGGGCGCCGCCGTAGGATTTGCGGAGCGTGACGGTCACCTTCGGGACGGTGGCTTCGCCGTAGGCGTAGAGCAGTTTCGCACCGTTGGTGATGATGGCGCCGTATTCCTGCTGGGTGCCCGGGAGGAATCCCGGTACGTCGACAAGGGTGACGAGCGGGATGTTGAACGCGTCGCAGAAGCGGACGAAACGGGAGGCCTTGCGGGAGGCGTTGATGTCGAGGACGCCGGCCAGCATGTTCGGCTGGTTGGCCACGATACCGACGCTGCGGCCGTTCATGTGGGCGAAGCCGACGATGATGTTCTTGGCGAATTCCTTGTGGATTTCGAAGAACTTGCCGTCATCGACGATGCCGCTGATGACCCGGTACATGTCATAGGCCTTGTTCGGATTGTCCGGAACGATTTCGTTCAGCACGTCGTCGACGCGGTTGTACGGATCGTTGGTCGGCACGACCGGAGCCTCTTCCATGTTGTTCTGCGGGAGATAACTGAGGAGTTCCTTGATGGTCGCGATGCCTTCTTCCTCGGTCTCAGCGGCAAAATGGGCCACGCCGCTCTTGCTGGCATGGACGCTCGCGCCGCCCAGCTGCTCCTGGTTGACTTCCTCGCCGGTCACGCTCTTGACGACGGCGGGACCGGTCAGGAACATGTAGGAGGTATTCTTGACCATGAGGGTGAAATCGGTCAGGGCGGGGGAATAGACGGCACCGCCGGCGCAAGGGCCGAAAATGCCGCTGATCTGGGGAACAACGCCTGACGCGAGGATGTTGCGTTCGAAGATTTCGCCGAAGCCGGCGAGGGAGTCGATGCCTTCCTGGATGCGGGCACCGCCGGAGTCGTTGAGACCGATGCAGGGTGCGCCGTTGCGGACCGCCATGTCCATCACTTTACAGATCTTTTCGGACATGGTCTTGGAGAGGGAACCGCCGCTGACGGTGAAGTCCTGTGCAAAGACATAGACGAGGCGGCCGTCGATGGTACCGCAACCGGTCACCACGCCGTCGCCGTCAAAATGCTGCTTCTCCATGCCGAAATTCGTGCAGCGATGCTGGACGAACATGTCGAATTCCTCGAAACTTCCCTCGTCAAGGAGCATGGCGATGCGCTCCCGGGCCGTGTACTTGCCTTTCTGGTGCTGTGCCTCAATGCGTTTTTCTCCGCCGCCAAGTTTCGCCTTGGCACGGCGCTCCACCAGTTTCTGAATGTTTTCCTGTTGTATGGACATAGAATGTAAGATGTTTATATTCGTTTTTACCCAAATCATGCAAATTTACGGAAAAATGCAATTATTATCAATACCTATATTAGAAAAAGAGACCCGGTCCATGCGGATCGGGTCTCTTGAAACGTTTTTATCTAAGTTATTCCTCCTCAGAAGGTTTCATGGTCGTGTAGACGTTGGTGACGTCTTCGTCATCCTCGAGCAGGTTGGTCAGTTTCTCGAGGGTGGAACGCTGCTCCGGCGTGACCTCCTTGAGATCGACGTTCGGGATGCGTTCGAAACCGCCGGAAATCAGTTCGTAGCCGTTTTCCTCGATGTATTTCTGGAGGGCGCCGTAGGCCGTGTAGTCGCCGTAGATGCAGATCTCGACGGTCACGTTCTCGTCTTCGTCCTCGACTTCCTGCTTGAAGACCTCGTCGGCGCCGTAGTCGATGAGCTCCAGTTCGAGTTCGTCGATGTCAACCGGCTTGGCCGGATCTTCCTTGATGCGGAAGACGCACTTGTGGTCGAACATGAAAGCGACGCTGCCGCTGGTGCCGAGGCTGCCGCCGCACTTGGTGAAGTAACTGCGGACGTTGGCGACGGTGCGGGTGTTGTTGTCGGTCGCGGTCTCGACGAGATAGGCGATGCCGTAAGGGCCGTATCCTTCGAAGACGACTTCCTTGAAATCACCGGCGTTCTTCTCGGTCGCCTTCTTGATGGCGCGCTCGATGTTCTCCTTCGGCATGGATTCGCTGCGGGCCTCGGCGATGAGGGCGCGCAGACGGGGGTTGCCGACGACATCCGGTCCGCCCTGCTTGACGGCGATGGTGATTTCTTTTCCGAGTTTGGTAAATACACGGGCCATGTGGCCCCAGCGCTTCAATTTCCTTTCCTTGCGGAATTCAAATGCTCTTCCCATGATTTACTGTGCGTTTTCGATTCTGGTGATATACTTGTCGATATCGTAGCCTTCCATGGACTGCGGGTACTGGTCCTTGATTTTCTTGTAGTAGGAGAGGGCCTTCTGGGCGTTGCCGAGCTCTTCGCAGACGACACCGGCCTTCAGGAGGTAGGTGGCGGCGAACATGTTGTCAGCCTTGGCAGCAGCCTTGTCGAAGCAGGCCAGCGCCTCGTTGTATTTCTCGAGACCGACGAGGGCGTCACCCTGGCAGCCGAGGGCGCGGGCCGCGAGGATCGCGTCCTTGCCGTTGTATTTCTTCAGGTAGTTCAGCGCGCTTTCGTAGTTGCCGAGCTGGAGTTCGCAGACACCGGCATAGAAATAAACGGCCTGGCCGGCCTTCTTGCCATAGTCGTCGATGATCTGGGCGAAACCGAGGACGTTGCCGTCGCCGTTGAGGGCGAGATCATATTCGCCGGCACCGAAATTGTTCTCGGCCGGGAACATCTGGGCGGCAGCTTCCGCCTTCTTCGGCTGGAGATAGAAATGCTGGTAGGCGAGGCTGATGGCACCGATGAGGATCAGGGCGATCACGCAACCCCAGATCAGTTTGCCGTTTTCCTTGAAGAACTTGTCAACTGCGGATACTCTTTCTTCCACTTTTTCCTGCTGGAGCTTTTCCTGCTCCGTAAGAACTTTTTTTGCCATAATTATTTAATGTTTATATTTTTCGTCTGTTATTTCGCGCCTTCGCGGAATAGTCTGCAAATTTAGCAAAAAATATAGAAACTCACAATCACCGGATGATTTTTGATGCGGAATCGCTTTTTTTTGGTACATTTGCAATCTATGGCTGTATTGAAGAAAATCGTCGTCCAGGACTTCCGGAACATCGCTTTGGCGGAACTGTCGTTCTCGCCGAACGTCAACTGCATTTCCGGCAATAACGGGGAAGGGAAGACCAACCTGATGGACGCCATCTATTACCTGTCGATGACCAAGAGCGCCTTCTCCTCTTCCGACCGGTATAATTTCCGTCACGGCTGCGATCGTTTCGCCCTGGCCGGAACCTATGCCGTCGACGGACTCGATTCCGTGTTCACGATGCAGGTCCAGAACGGCGGCGAAAAGAAACTCCGCCGCGACGACAAGCCTTACGGCCGTGTCTCCGAACACATCGGCGAACTGCCGATCGTCATGGTCTCTCCGGCTGATACCTCCCTGGTCAGCGAATCCGGCGAGGAACGCCGCCGTTTCGCCAATGCCGTGCTGTCCCAGATGGACCGGACGTATCTGGCGGACATTCAGCAATACAACCGCCTGCTCCTGCAGCGGAACCGGTTCCTGAAAGAGCAGGCGCCGGACCCGGACCTGCTGGCCGTCTTCGACAGCCGGATGGCCGGCTGCGCGGCATCCGTCCACCAGGCGCGCCGCCAGTTCGCCACGGACCTCGCGCCGGTCGTCTCGGAGTATTACCGGATCTTGTCCGGGGGCAGGGAACAAGTGTCGGTCGAGTATGTATCGGACCTGGACCGGGGCAGCCTCGAAGAGGTGCTGGCCCGTCACCGGGACCGGGATTTCGCCTTCCGCTATACGACCGCCGGCATCCAGCGCGATGACCTGGTGTTTACGATGGACGGCCAGCCGATCCGCCGCTGCGGCTCCCAGGGACAGCAGAAATCCTTCCTGGTCTCGCTCAAGTTCGCCCAGTACGAACTGATGAAGAAGGCCTACGGGTTCCCGCCGATCCTCCTGCTGGACGACGTTTTCGACAAACTCGACATGAACCGGATCTCCAATCTGCTGTCGCTGGTGGCAGGGCAGGATTTCGGCCAGATCTTCATCACCGACAGCAACAAAGTCCGCATGCAGGGCATCGTGGACCGGATTACGGAAGACCGTGCGTATTTTGAAACGGTGGGCGGAACCTTTACCCGTGCGGATGTCTGATGGCTTACGACGATTATAAATACATGCCGCGCCTGGGGCGCAAGGAGGCGGTCGGGATGGACGAACTTGTCAGCCAGTTCATCCGGGACATGAAACTCTCCTCCGGCCTGAACAAGCAGCGGGTCTACGCTGCCTGGGACCGCGTGACGGGAGCGGCGCCGTATACCTTGTCCAAGACGTTCGGCAAAGGAGTCCTGTATGTGACCCTGTCTTCTTCGGTCATCCGCAGCCAGTTGTACTTCCAGCGGAAGGAAATCGCCGGACGGATCAACGCCGCCCTGGCGGAAGATGAACTGTTTACCGGTGAGGCGGCCGGTTTTGTCAAATCTGTCATATTGAAGTAGCATCCATGAAAATTGTTGCTGATCAGGCGATTCCGTTTCTTTCGGGCGTGTTTGAACCCTATGCCGAAGTCGTCTATAAAAAAGGAAATGAAATCGATCCGGAAGATGTCCGGGACGCTGACGCCCTGATTACCCGGACCCGGACCCGGTGCGATGCCGCCCTTCTTGCGGATTCCCAGGTGAAGATCATTGCCAGCGCCACCATCGGTACGGACCACATCGATCTGGACTGGTGCGATGCGCACGGCATCCTGGTGCGGAATGCGGCCGGCTGCAATGCGGGCGGGGTCATGGAATACATCATCTGCGCGATCTATGCCGTCGCGGCCCGCAAGGCGATCAAACTGGAAGGGAAGACCCTGGGCATCGTCGGTGTCGGCCATGTCGGCAAGCGGGTAGAATCCGTCGCCAAGCGGTTGGGATTCAAGACACTGCTCTGCGATCCGCCCCGTGCGGCCGCGGAAGGCCCGTTCGGATTCTGCGACCTGGACGAACTGCTGGAGAAATCCGATATCGTGACCTTGCATGTCCCGCTGGATGAATCCACCCGGGGCATGGCCTCGACCGAATTCTTCCGGAAAATGAAGCCGGGAGCCTTTTTCCTCAATGCCTCCCGCGGCGAGATCGTCGATGACGCCGCCCTCAAGAAAGCCCTGCCGAAACTGGGACCGGTCATCATCGATACCTGGAACCATGAACCCGATGTCGACCAGGAGTTGCTGGAGGCCGTCGACATCGCCACACCGCATATCGCCGGTTATTCCTATCAGGGCAAGCAGAACGGGACAGCCGCTGCGGTGCGGGCCATCGCCCATTATTTCGGCATCGTTCCGCTGTATGAGTTTTTCCCGCCAACGGACGTGCCGGAAAACGAAGCGGTCAAGCTGGATTTCCGCGGGATGAACCAGGGGGAAATCGCGTCGGTCCTGTCTTATAATTATCCCATCTATACGGATGATTTCCTCTTCCGGCTGGATCCTTCCGCCTTCGAGCGGCTTCGGTCGGAATACCATTACCGGCGCGAATTCTACTTCGATTAGGAAACGGATAATATACGGCATTTGCGAAGAATGCCGTTGTATCCTTTTTACATTCAGGCAATTACATTGTTAATAAATATTCATGCAGACGGGACTTCGGTCCCGTTTGCTGCTTTTGCACGTTTTTTTTGTTCCAAAACCGGGCTCTGGAGCGCTTCCAGGGCCATTTTCTGCACTTAAACGTTTGTTTTTTCTGTAAACGGATCGCCTTTCCGATCTTTGCCTGCGATTGAACTGTAAGATAGTCGTTGGACTGGAGAGCCATCCGTGGAGCGAAAGGAACCGGGGCGGGGAGGGATGGCTCTTTTCAACGACAAAAACGGAAAAGACATGGTAAAAGGATTGATACGGAGCGGATTCGGACGGTGCGCCGTCCTCCTGCTGGCTTTGTCGCTGTCTGTCTCGTGTGGAAAAAACGGGCCGGAGACGGCCTTGAAGACCGGGTTCCGGATCGGGATGCCCCAGACGAAGGGAACATGGATCCGGGAGGCCGATGAGGGGACCGTTCGCCGGGTGACGGTGGCCGTTTATGAAGCGGGTGGCCCCCGGATCGGGCTTTTCACCCTGTCTTCGGAGCGGGAGACTACCCCGGACGTGACCGTCATCCGGGGACATGCCTACGTCGCTTATGCCGTTGCGGGGCGCCTGGCGGAGGTTTTCCGCTTCCCGGACCGGGAAGGCGAGGTGGCCCTGGCCGAGGCGGTTCCTCCGTCCGGTACTGCCTGGACGACGGCGGAATACGGCATGGACTATAGCGGGAGCCTCCGATTCGTCGCCGCAGACAGGCAGACGGTCGAGATTCCGATGGAATGCCTGTTTGCCAAAGTCCGCCTGACCCTGAAGAATGTCTCTTCCTGCTATGAGATCACCGCGCCCCGCTGGCATGCCGTTTCCCGTCCCGACCGGATCCGTCCTTTCGGGAGCATGACCTACGGTACTTCCGATGTGGGCGTCGGGGAGGATGTCAGTCCCGCGGAATCGGCCTCGGCGGTCTTGTATGTTTTTCCGTCGGACTTGGGCAACCTGCTGCCCGGGAACCGGGATCCCTATGCGAAAAACCGGGAAAACCTGTTGTCGCGCGGCGTCAGCGGGGCCGTGGCGGACCGGATTCCGCAGGTCAGCCTGTCGGTATCCTACCAGGACCGCTCGGACCGGACCACGATCCGTGACCGCCGGATCACGCTGTATCTCGGTGCGGATGCCGTGTCGGATTTCACGGTGGAGCGGAATGCCGTCTATGACGTGACGGTCCGCCTGACGGATACGGGGCTGCAGATCGAGGACAACTCCAAATCTGTCGAGACGGGATCCCGGTCCCTGCAGGTCCGGCCGTCCCGCCTGACGGTCGAGCGGGGCGGCAGCGCACCCTTCGAGGTGGATTTCCGGCGGAACGGACTTCCGGATGCCGTGCATGCCTGTTGGGAGGGCGTCCCGTCTTCCCGGCGGGATCTGGACCGGACGCCAGCCGATACCTGGCGTTTTTCCGTCCCATCGGCGTATGCGCGGCAGGTCACCCTTACCGAAACGTCCTCCGGCGGCGCATGGCAGTTCCGGATCGCCCTGTCGGCGGATCTGGCTGCGGGAACGGTCATACCGGTGACGGTCTCCACGCTGGACGGCCGGATCCGGGACGTGATGGAAGTGACGGTGACGGGACCGACGGGCGGGGATGTCGGCGGCGGCTGGGAAGACGATGGAACGATTCACTTGTAAAATGCGAGGAGATATGAAGAGATGGTTACTGTTTGCCGGTGCGTGCCTGCTGGGTGCGGCGGCGTTGCCGGGTTGCCGGCAGGAATGGCGGGAGGATCCGGTTACGGAACGCCGTTTCATTACGGTCCGTGGCGGACTGGAGGCCGGAACCGTGTCGACCCGGTCCGTCATCCGGCTGGAAGATGATTTTCAATACCGGGACGTCGTCCTGTTCGCGTTTGCGTCCGGGGAAGAATCCATCCTGACGGATGAGGCGGGGGAGCCGGTCATCCTGCATCTCGAAGACAATGCCCGGACCTTCGAGTGGCGGCTGCCGGAAGGGGCCGGCCTCGACATCTACGCCGTCGCCAACAACGGGACGATGGATGCCGTCCGGCGGGCGGGCCTGCGCCGCAGCGAATTGGAGGACCTGGTATTCACCTGTCCTTCCCTGGAATCCCTGAACACGGCTTTCCTGCCGATGTCAGCCCGTACCTCCGTCCGGGAGATCGGACCGGAAACCGTCCTGCACATCCGCCTGCGCCACCTGTTCGCCCGGTACGACATTTCCCTCGACCTGTCGCAGTTGCGGGCGGAAGGCGAAACGCTCCGGGGCGGAACCTTGCGGATCCGGAACATGAACCGGTCCGTCCGGTGGTTCGGGGAAGGGGACCGGGCTGTTTCCGGAGCGGACCTGACGGACGGTGACCGGGCGACGGACCTGGACTGGGACGCGTTGGAGAACGGTGCCGGCATCAGCCTGTATGTCCTGGAGAACTGCCAGGGCCGGATCGGTGCGGCGCGGAGCTGGGACGAGGTCCATCTGGAGGAAGGCCTGGACTGCTGTACCTATGCCGAATTCAGTTTCGACATCCTCCGGACGCAGGGCCCTCCCGTTACGAAATCCTATCTGCTCTATCTGGGGAAAGACCTGTACCGGAATTTTGACATCGAACGGAACCACCGGACGGCCCTGGTCCTCAAAATCGACGCGGAAGCCGCCTGGGTGGCCCTGGAAGCGGACTGGCGGAACAGCGGGACGCCTGCCTACCTGGCCCAGCGCCAGTTCCTGGATGTCCGGACGTTGCCGGAAGGGACGGTCTCCCTGTCCGTGGATCGGGCGCACGGGGGTGCCGTGCTGGGCGATCCGGCCGTCTCGGATGACCTCCGGCAGATTTCCTTCATCGGCGTCGGCGCCGGAGAAGAAACGGTCACGGTCCGGGCGCTGGATGCCGTCGGGAACGTGCTCGATTCCCTGGTCCTGCAGACCTCCGTGCGCAACCTGCGGCTGTCCGTCGAGCCGTCCGTCCCTTCCGAACCGCCGTACGAACTGTGCGTCAACGGGACGGCACGGGATTTCCGGATCCGCTATCTGGATCCGGATTCCGGCGAGGAGATTCCGTACCCTTCCTTCGATCCGGAGGCATTCATGGAGATGCTGTGGCCGCAGTGGGGCATCGACAACCGGGATTTGCGGACATATGTCGGCGTCACGGTCGGCGTCCGCGCATCGGAACTGCATGCAGATATCTACGTCAAGACCTCGGATCATATCGAGACCATTTCCGGCGTCCAGCATGCCGACGAGGTCCTCTTCTGGCCGGCCGATGCACCGGACGTAAACGATGACGGCAACGATGTGTATGTCCAGATGCCTTTCACCGGGTTCCCCGAAGAAGGCGTCCTGGCGTCCATCAACAATTCCCTGTACCTGATCGAACGGGACGGGGTGGCCGGGGAGGCGGCGTCTTTCCGGAAGGACGGGAACATGTATGCTTTCGGCTCCGACGGCTGGCTGACCTTCCCGCATCCCGGAGAGATCGATCCGGAGGTCATCCGGACCGGCATCAACCTGTATACCGATGCGCCGGACATGGCGTTCATGCTGGGTCCCCACACCATCGATATCGCGGCGGTTCCGACACCCCGGAATTACACCTACGGGAAACTGCCGGTTTATGCGGAGGTTTGGAATACCGTCACCCGCCGCTACGGCGGGAAATATTGCCTGGGCTATCTGGGCGTCTACCTGATGGCGGAGGTTACCCCTTGCTGCAGTTACAATCCCCGCGCGG
>ODAI012775319.1_pt1 | contig 13995 bp, 15 predicted proteins | sample 1539321 | NCBI WGS metagenome assembly ODAI01 (sample SAMN02144231, study PRJEB22623) | gut metagenome | biome: sheep rumen | host: Ovis aries | place: New Zealand
ATTCCCGTTGCTGTGGGAGCAGGGATCGTGCCGATGCTGGGAATGCTGATGCTTCCCAAGACAATCTGCTATATCCTGATGATCGTTGCTTTCCTGAAAGCGCAGAAAAATAACGCCTGACGGGGGCATCGAAAGAGGAGCGGATTTCATGATTTACATCGGTTGTCACCTGACAGTTACAAACGTATACGAGGCCATGGGCCATCAGATGGTGGACTTTGGCGGAAGCACTTTCGCCTGGTTCACAAGAAATCCCAGGGGCGGCAAGTCCAAGGACATTGTCCCTGAGGATGTTCAGGCGCTGCAGAAGGTTATTGAGGAGAATAAATTTGGGAAGCTGGTTGCCCACGGAAGCTACACCATGAACCTATGCTCCGCTAATCCTGAGACACGGGCCAACGGCCTTGATATGTTGGAAAAAGACCTAGCTAAGATGGAATATCTACCGGGACAGTACTACAATTTCAATCCGGGTTCACACACCGGGCAGGGAGTGGAGACCGGGATTGAGCAGATTGCCAAAGGGCTGAATAAGGCTCTTTTCCCTGAAATGAAAACCACGGTGCTGCTTGAGACCATGGCAGGTAAGGGCTCGGAAGTCGGCAGGAATTTTGAGGAGCTTCGGGCCATCATCGACAGGGTGGAGCTTAATGAGAAACTCGGGGTGTGCTTTGATACCTGCCACACCTGGGATTCCGGCTATGATATTGTAAATGACCTGGACGGAGTTCTTGATGAGTTTGACAGGATCCTCGGCCTTGAGAGGCTTAGGGCTGTGCACTTCAACGACAGCAAAAATCCCTGCGGAGCCGCCAAGGACCGCCACGAGAAGCTGGGGCAGGGGTGCATCGGCATGGAGGCCATGAAGCGATTCGCTACGCATCCTGTTTTTGAGGGACTTCCCTTTATCCTGGAGACCCCCAACGACGACGAGGGGTATATTCAGGAGATTGCCACAGTAAAGAGCTGGTTTGAATGAAGGGATGGACTCGGCAGGAATGCCGGCTGTGATCAGGTGTCGGTTTGAGTAGAGGAGTTAGCTGTTATCCGGAATAGCTTTGAAGAGAGATGTTAGCATATGCTAAAAATATACTTGCAAATATGGGAAAAGTATGTATAATTAGATTGTACACAATTTAATAAGTCAAAACGTAATAAAGAATGCAAAAAATAATTGAAAAATGCACCCAAACACAGCAAAGGAGAAAATCATGAGCATAGCAGTCAGATACTATTCAAGATCGGGAAATACCAAAAAGGTAGCAGAGTACATTGCAGAGGCTGCCGGAGTTAACGCGGTTTCAGTTGATTCTAAAGACGCAGCTTTGACTGAAAAGGCAGATGTTCTTTTCATAGGCGGCGCGCTATACGCTTATGGAATAGATGATAACCTCAAGAAGTACCTCGAAACATTATCAGCAGACAAGGTTGGAAAGGCAGTAGTGTTCTCAACTTCATGGCTTTCCAAACATGCACTGGACGTTATCAGGAAGTTTCTTTCAGACAAGGGTATTTCTGTAGAAAGCCAGACACTGTACTTCAAGAGCAAGGCAGTTGACAGCTGCAAGGACGAGACATTGAAGTTTGCGAAGAAGTTCATCTGATCGTGATGGCAACGTTGTTGCAAGATTTGAGCCCACAGCTGATGTGGCTGACGTTGAGGCTTGCATTAAATCACTGCTTTGATTTGAATACCCCCACAAAAACAGATAATCGATTTAAAAAGCCGGGATTGCTCCCGGCTTTTTGACTATATACAGGTCTTCCATCAATCCATGATGAAGTGTGTCCACTGATGTTCTTCGGTCCTGGGCATGCCATACTTTTCTTTTCCCAGGGCAATGCTCTTGATGAGGAAGGACATGTTCCTTGCCAGAACACGCATGGTCTGCAGGCCTTCGAGATCTTTTTTCACATCTCCCTGAGCCCTTCCGTGGGCGCTGTTCCAATACTGGCTGGAAGCAACAGGCATATTGCTGATGGTGAAATATTTGTTAAGCTCATCAAAGGTTGCTGAGCATCCGCCTCTTCTGGCCACAACAACGCTTGCGCCAACCTTCATACTCTTGTCAAAACCTGTACTGTAGAACAGCCTGTCAAGGCATGCGATAAGGGTTGCGTTTGCTGAAGCGTAGTAAACCGGAGATGCCACCACCAGTCCGTCAGCCTCCTCAAACTTCGGTGCAAGTTCATTGACAACGTCGTCAAATACACACTTACCGGTTTTGCCGCAGCTTCCGCAGGCGATGCAGCCTCTGACATCCTTGTTGCCGATCTGTGCAACTTCCGTCTCTATTCCCTCTTCATGAAATGTCTTAACCATCTCATCCACTGCTATTGATGTATTTCCGCCCACTCTGGGACTTCCGTTGATAATAAGTACCTTCATTACGATCACCTCCATATTCCAATTATACATGAGGTGAGGCATGTAATCACCTGCGGCATCTAAGAAATTTCTTTTCCCCAAAAGATCAGTTTATGAAAATTTCATATAATGTTTAATGAAATATAGTTATTATCGATTGTTTTAGTTTTGCAGCTAACGTAAAATTGATTAGATGGTAATAGCGCTAAATATGCGTATCTAAGCACAAGTTAAATGCATTTGCATCAATAACCGAGTAAAGGAGAATGCTTCATGAAAATGTTTTATGGCAAGAACCAATCAGGTGACGTAAAAGAAGCGACCAGGGGCCTGTCATCGCCCAAACTCATTGTTTTTACCTGCAATGAGGACGGATTCGACAAGGCTGTGGCCGACGTTGAGCAGCTCTATCCCGGTGTTCCCAGCATCGGTTGTGTTGGCATGGGATATGATGCAACAATTCTGGAGAAGGGTGTTTCCGTGATGGCCTTCTCTGAGGGCGTTGTGGCAACCACAGGAATTCTTGAGGGAGTGTCCACCATGCCCGCAAGACATATTTCCAGATTGGAAAAAGACATTGAGGCAGTAAGGCCCGGTAAAGAGAATACCGCGATCATCGATTTCTGTACCGGCAATGACGCGGCAGTGCTTACCACTCTCAGGGGCCTTGTTGATAAATACAATCTTCAGGTTATGGGCGCCACAGGAGATGCAGGCAAGGTTTCCTGCAACGGCAAGATCTATAAAGACGGCATGACCTACGCAGTTGTTCGCAACGAGCACGGTCGGGTAAAGACCTATAAAGAGAACATCTACGTTCCGAAGGACAGCAGCCAGCAGCTTATCTGCTCCAAGACAGATAAGGCCAAATATTATCTTGGCGAGCTCAATGGCCGTTCAGCCAAGCAGGTTTACATGGACCTCACTGGCACTAAGAGTGATAAGGAGATCATCAATCAGACCTTCAAGAATCCTCTCGGAAAGATGATCGGTGATGACGTATGCATCATGTCCATCAAGGACGTTTCCGGTTCGGGACTGATTCTTTACCGCCAGGCCAACGATTCCGATATCCTGACGTTGCTTGAGATGCGCGATCCCATGGAAGTTGCCCAGTCCACTGTGGACAAGATCAAAGCTGACTTCAGCAAGATTTCCGGAATCTATTCCGTTAACTGTATTTTCCGCTATCTGGTTCTTAAAGAGAGAGGCGAGCTGAATTCATACCTTGGAAAGATCGCATCCCTTGGAACTTCCTGCGGCCTCATCGGTTTCGGTGAGCATTACAATGCCCAGTTCGTTAACCAGACAATGACCTGTGTCGTATTTGAATAAAAAGGAGATGCCATATGCTTACAGATATGTTTAAGAAAAAAAGTGAAGTGCCGGTAAACCAGCAGATACAGGCCCCTGCTTCAGCTGATAAGGAAAAAATGGAGTCTCTGGTTTACATTGCCGATTCTATCAGTGCTTTTCAAAAAGAGCTTGTTCAGAACGAGCTTAATTCCCTGACAGAGATCCACGACATGGGAGTTGCCGTAAATACTGTAATGGAGAGCAATGCTCAGCTTCGGGAGCAGATGGACGCCTTTAACGAGATGTTTGAGGGAGTTAATGCCAGCGCTTCCAAGTTCGAGGACGTTAAGGTCAATATCTTAAAGAGTGTGGAGAATGCTCAGAATAAGGTTGAAGAGCTTAAGACAAGTTCCAATGAAGTAAGAGCCAGCTTTGACGAGATGACTCAGGGCTTCGAGAACTTCAAGAGTGCCGTTGATCAGATCTCCGATTACATGAAAAAGATCATTGGTATCGCTACCCAGACAAACCTCCTTGCCCTTAATGCCTCCATCGAGGCTGCAAGAGCAGGCGCTGCAGGAAAAGGCTTTGCGGTTGTTGCCACAGAGGTTCGTGAGCTTGCGGACGAGATCAAGGTCATGATAAGCCAGGTTAACGCCAGCATCGATGCCGCCGGCCAGGAGAGTGAGAAGCTTTCCGCCAGCATGGAGCATTCAATTGCCGCCATGGACCGAAGCCTTCAGGAAGTGGATGAGACCAAGGAATCCTTCGCTGAGATCATCGAGAGCGCCAACGGAGCCAACGCAGTTCAGGAGGAGATCTCCGACACCGCCAATACAGCTTCCGACGAGCTCATCAAGATTGGAAACAGCTTCAGCGATATCAACGCAAAGTACGACGACCTGGTAAACCAGCTGGATAGAGTCAATGCCCTCGGCACCACCAAGAGCAGCGTGTTCGAGCACATCGACAACCTTGTTTCCCAGATCCCGCCTATCGTAAAAGACAAAGGCTGATGACCTGCATTAGGTTTTTGGACAATTATATATATGACTTATTGCACCCCAGGACAACTGTTCCGGGGTGTTTTTTATAGGAGCGTATAATTCTCCAGCTTAGTTGATTACGATATGAGAGATAGATGTGAGATAGACGCGCGATGGATGTGAGATATCAATTCAAAAGTTACGCTTCATTCACAAGTTTTCCCGTCATATACTCAGGCGTAAGCTCAAGGCACAGTGTTCTGGCCAGAGATCCCTTAATCTCACGCTCGATGTATTCCTCATCATCGGTGAACTTGTAGCTGAGCTTCCTGCAAAGCTCCTCCGCTTTAGCGGGATCCTCCACCGGCTTCATGCGACCAAATACAATGACGCTGTTGATGTTCAGCGCCCACTGGCCTTTCTTGCGATAGCCCTCATCATAGACGCAGTAGCTGACCTTGTCACATGCCCGAATGGCATCAATCCTGTGGCCTTCCATGGCACCGTGGAAATAGAGCTTCCCGTTTTCCTCGCAGTACCAGTGATTCAGCGGCATTCCGTAAGGATATCCGTCATCGCCGATAACAGAGAGAACGCCTCTTTTCTCATTCTTCAAAATTTCTATGCATTTCTCCTCAGAGATCTGCTGCCCAAATCTTCTCATTTTTCTGAACATAGCTTAACCTCACTCTTTCGCAAGTAATTTCAGGCCAATAATTCCCACCAGAATCAGCATAACACAAATGACCTGCGCCGTGGTCAGTTTTTCCCTGAAAAGAAATACTCCAAGTACCGTAGTTCCGACAATGCCCATTCCGGTCCACATGGTGTAAGCTGTGCCCAGGGGCAGGCTTTTGAGAGCCATTGACAAGAACACCGCGCTGGCAATGTATCCCACCGCTGTTATAACAGATGGGAAAAGAACTGTGAACCCATTCGAATATTTCATGGCAATCGCCCATCCGATCTCAAATAATCCGGCTAACAACAAAATGATCCACTGCATCTAAAAAACCTCCTGATAATAAAAATCGCCACTTCCTCATCTGCTATGACCTGACGACGAGGAAATGACGTTGTTCCTGTTACTCGGTAGCAACAGGCGTCGTTTGAATTTAATTATTGATAATTGTAAATGAAACGGGGATTTTGTCAACTGAGTGCGATTCTTAAGAATAATTGAGAAAATAGATTGATCAGGATTGTGAGATTCGACTGCCATGATCATGAGGTAAGCGTTCATGAAAAGCTTCCGCTTTCTTTCGTGAAGGATTGCTATTATTTGCAGCTGCACATAGTTCCGCTTACGCTTTCAAGACAGTGAGGAAAGCAACGGCGATTTTGTGGATAATAGACATCATTCTTGCCATAGCAACCTGGGATGGGCCGGGAGCTCTTTTGATCTATCTGATGTTTGCGTTATGGGGAAAGCTGTCGGTAGCTTAAAAAATCCCGGTTTACAATTATGTTTGTAATGGAAGCATCCAATCAGACTTACATCCGATAGTTTAATAGAAAATAGCGGTGGATTACAAGATTTCGATGATTTCTAAAAGGTGTTTCCACCGCATTTGTTAATTATGGAGCTTTGCGGTGGAAATATTTGCGAAATAACGTATAGAATGCACGGAGTGCAAACGCTATCACGATAAGCGAGCGCTCAAACAAGCCTTTTATCGATATAACGTTAAGATTTTGGGCTATTTTACCCACTCAATTGGTCTGTAGATTACTTTGCGTTGGAATGGGCTCAATTCACATGACCATCGCCCTGCCGCGACCATCGCTCGACCGCGCCCATCGCCCTGCCGCGACCATCGCTCGGGCGCTGACTAGAAATTTTTTTTCAAAAAATATCAGATTTTTTTGCCACGCATTTTTTACCCTCGTATAAATAATCAGTTGTGCAACAGAGATTTAATAATGTTTTAAGAAACTTTGTTGCAATAACGAGTTACAATATGAACGTTGTGAAAACACAGATACGAGGAGGAAATGAAAATGAAATCAAACGTAATTAGGAGCATCGTTACAGGAGCATGTGCAGTAATGCTGGTAGCATCACTTACAGCTTGCGGAAATTCAAACGAGGTTGCTGCACAGGAAGTTGCTGAGCAGGTTGAAGATGCAGCAGAGCAGGTCGAGGAAGTTGCTGAGGAGATGCCCGATCCTGAAGAGGAGATCCAGAACGTACAGGACACACTGACATTCATGGGCGGACTTAAGACTGCTGACGATGCTGACAAGGCAATCGACATTGCAATGTTCAGAAATGAGAACGGCGATATCATCTATATCTACGAGGAAGATGGCAGCCTTGATTACGGAATGTACACAACAGAGGATACAACCACTGATGATGGAAAACAGTATGCTAAGATCGAGGGCAGCCTCGGAACATACGGCTATTACTTCAACGAGGACCTTGTAACAGGTATCATCGTGGACACTGAAGGTAATGTCTATGACGCAGTTGAGCTTGATGAGGCCGGTGCAAGAGAATATGTAAGCAAGACTCTCGGTGGCTGATAAGTGAGCAAAATATAAAGATTTTTCTTGAAAACAATTTTTAATTACATTAGCCTTTTCTTAGGATGTTCAAAACATTCCTAAGAGGAGGCTTTTTTGTTGAGCGGCGGCACAGAGTTAAGACTTTAGATGCAGTGAATCCAAATTCTGTGATCACGGCCGTTTTAAGGGGGTATTGGGGGATGAAATTACTTATACACGATCTTGATGAAACTGAGTGGAACAAAATATCTCAGGACTACGCCGGATGGAGGGTAATATCCGACAATGGCAGCATCAGGCCCTGCGCAGGCTGCTTTGGCTGTTGGCTGAGGACTCCCGGGGAATGTGTCATAAAAGACGGTTACGACCGTATGGGAGCTCTCATTCATGAGGCTGATGAGATGGTCATCATGTCACGCTATACCTACGGCGGATTCAGCAGGTTTGTCAAGAACGTCATGGACCGGAGCATTGGCCTGGTACTTCCGTATTTTGAGATCAAAGAAGGCGAAATGCACCACAAAAAGCGCTATCCGGAAGAGAAGGCAGTTACCTTTATTTTCCGGGGAAAAGAGCTGTCACCGGAAGACAAGGCTGATGCAAAAGCCTATGTGGAAGCAGTCTGCCGCAATTTCCATGCAACCATAAAAGATATAAAGTTTGAAGAGGACAACAGCCCTGCGTCTAAGGCAAACGAGCCCCAAAAGATTCCGAATGTAGCCGGGAAGACAGTTCTTTTAAATGGGAGTCCCAGAGGGGATAACGCCAATAGTAAGTTTTTTTTGGACACTCTCTCAGGATTCATACAGAGTGAAAAAGAGATGATCAGTCTTTCTGCTTATCAGAATAAGACTGATGAGCTTGTCGCAGTGCTTGCAGACTGTGAAAGGATAGTTCTTGCATTCCCCATGTATGTGGATGGAATCCCCGCCCCGCTTCTTGGGATAATGGAGAAACTGCAAAACTGCGCATCAGGAAACAAGAAGATATATGCCGTCGTCAACATGGGATTCTATGAGAGTAGGCAGATAAAGAACATACTGAAGCAGATCCGCAATTGGTGCGGCTTGTGCGCTTATTCTTACTGCGGCGCTGTTGCCATAGGCGCAGGCGAGATGATGGGGCAGCTCATTAAGGTCATAAACGCTCCGGGAGGCCCCGTCAAATATGTATTTGAGGCGCTTCGTACTCTCGGGGATGCAATAAGCAGATCCGCATCCATTGAGGATATCTATGCGGATGCATACAGGTTCCCAAGGGCTGCATATATTTTTATGGCCCATTCCGGCTGGAGAAAATCCTGCAAAAATAACGGATTAAAAAAGAAGGACCTGCTAAGACAGGGTTAATGATGGTAGCATGAATAATGTAGATTATTACAATAAAAATGCAGATGCTTTCTTTGAGGGAAGCATCAATGCGGATATGTCGGAGGCGAGAGGGAAGTTCACAGCTCTTTTGCCAAAAGGGGCGAAGTTGCCTATGGCAAATTTTTTGAGAAAAAGGCGGGCTTCATCTCTAAAGAGTGGCTTCCTTATTTTGCCAACTACAGGCGTGACGGCTATGATTTCGATGCGCTGTGGGATGACGAAAAGGCCTCAAGGCGCCAGAAGAAGATAATGGATCTGTTCGATACAGGCAGCGAGATCTACTCCAACGAGATCAAGGCCAGAGCCGGTTTTGGCAAGGGTGGAGAGAAGGGCTTTGAGGGGACCCTGACGGATCTTCAGATGAAGACCTATCTTTGCGTTCGGGAGTTTCGCCAGAGGAAGAACAAGAAAGGCCAGTACTACGGCTGGCCCATCGCAATCTACTGTAAGCCGGAGTCCATCTGGGGCTATGAGCATGTGACGAGCCGGTACAGCGAGAGACCTGCCGACTCGCGGGAAGCAATCATCCGGCATATGATGAATCTTTACCCTATTGCCGGGGAGAAGGCCATAAAGAAACTGGTGTAATTTAAAAGGAGACCGCATGAAGCATTTCTCGGTTATGATCAAACCTGCATCTTCTGCCTGCAACTTAAGGTGCAGGTATTGTTTTTATGAGGACGAGGCATCGTCAAGAACTACAAACTCATTTGGCATCATGTCAAAAGACATCATGGAAGCCGTGATCGACAACGTGTTTACAGGTCTTTCGGGAAAAGACGAAGTGACCTTCGCCTTCCAGGGCGGCGAACCCACCGTTGCGGGAATCGGCTTTTTCAGGGACTTTGCGGACTACGTGGACCGGAAGAAAAGCACCAACAGGCACGTTGCGGTTTCCTATGTCATTCAGACAAACGCAACCCTTCTTGATGACGACTGGTGCGCCTTTTTCAAAGAGCGCAATTTCCTTGTGGGCGTGTCCCTGGACCTTCACAGGGGGTGCCATGACAGTGTCAGAGTAGACGCAAACGGCGATGGAACTTTTGACACCGTTTTGAAAGGAATAGACCTATTAAAGCACCATGGCGTATCCTACAATATCCTCAGTACACTGACAGAGGAGCTTGCTGGATATCCCCGTAAAGTCTGGGATTTCATCGTCAAAAACGACTACGAATACGTTCAGTTCACACCCTGCATGGACGGCCTCGAGGGCAAAAACGGCTATGGCCTGCGGCCCGAGAGCTTTGCTTCTTTTTACAGGGACATTTTTGACAGATGGTACGATGACTTCACAGCCGGCAGAGGCCGCAGCATCAAGCTCTTCGACGACATAGCAAACCTGCTGCTCTTCGGGAAAAGAACTGCCTGCGGAATCGACGGTCACTGCACGCCTCAGATAATTGTGGAAGCGGACGGATCGGTCTACCCCTGCGACTTCTACTGTCTTGATGAGTACAAAATCGGGAACCTTGCGTCGGAGAACATTCTGGATCTGTACGAAAAAGCAAGGATTTCCCCCGCGGGAGCCCCTGCCCCGGCGCAGATGTGCAAAGGGTGCAGGTACGAAAGGTTCTGCGGAGGGGGCTGCAAGCGCATGCGCAGCAATGTTTGCTTTGTAAATGATTCGGGAGATTACTGCGGATACAGAGATCTCCTTGATTTTGTTGTGCCAAAACTCAGAAGACTTTAGGAGACCACTCAAATGAAAGTACTGTTTGTAGACATTGACACTTTGCGTTCCGATCACATGGGATGCTACGGGTACTACAGGAACACCACTCCCAGGATGGATTCCGTAGCCGAAGAAGGTACCCGTTTTGAACGCTATTACTGCTCGGATGCCCCCTGCCTTCCTTCAAGGGCGAGCCTTATCAGCGGCATGTTCGGCATTAAGCACGGCGCAGTAGGTCACGGTGGAACAGCCGGCGACAGGCGCCTTTACGGGAGAGACAGGGATTTCAGAGATCCCATAGACTCCGGAAACTTCAACAATATTTTCAGAAAGGCTGGAATGTACACAGCATCCGTGAGCACATTCCCGGAGCGCCATTCCTCCTTCTGGTTCACCGCAGGTTTCAATGAGGTGTTCAACGAGGGCGAAGGCGGCGGAGAGTCCGGCGAGAAGGTCGTGCCCTATGCCCTCAACTGGCTTGATAACAACGCAACTTCCAGAAAAGACTGGTTTTTGCACGTTCACCTCTGGGATCCACACACCCCATACCGCGCACCGGCAGAGTTCGGCAATCCCTTTGAAGATGATGACATGAGCGGATGCTGGATTGATGAGGAGACCTTTAAGCGCCACCAAAAGGCGGTTGGCCCCCACACTCTGAACGAACTTAACATGTACGATGACCACGAGAGCGACATGTATCCTAGAAACCCGGGAAGAGCCGATGACATGGCGGGTCTTAAGCGGATCATGGACGGCTATGACTGCGGTGTTGCCTATACAGACCTCCTTGTGGGTCAGATCCTTGATAAGTTAAAAGAGCTGTCAATTTACGACGACACAGCTATAATAATCACATCGGACCACGGCGAGAACTTCGGCGAACTTGGTATCTACGCGGAGCACGGAACCGCTGACCACGCCTGCTGCAATATCCCGCTGATCGTTAAGTGGCCTGGAATAAAGAAGGGCCACGTGGACAGGGACCTTCATTACAGCCTGGACCTTCTGCCCACCCTCTGCGATCTTCTTGCTGTGGAAAAGAGCCATCACTGGGACGGAGTTAGCTTTGCACCGGCACTTACAGAAGGTGCCTCCTGCGGAAGAGAGAGCCTTGTTATCTCTCAGATGGCCCATGTGTGCCAGCGCTCAGCGGTTTTTGGCGACTGGCTGTATATGAGAACTTATCATGACGGATATCACCTCTTTGACAGGGAAATGCTTTATAATCTTAAAGAGGACATCCATGAGCAGAGGGATGTCAAGGATGAGCATCCCGAGATATGTGCAAAAGGTGCAAAGATAATTCTTGATTGGCAGGACGATGCCATGAGCACCAGCAGATACACGGAAGATCCCATGTGGACGGTACTTGCCGAGGGCGGCCCCTTCCATGCAAGAGGACATTTTGAGGAGTATCACGACAGGCTGGTAAAGACCGGAAGGCAGGAGGCAGCAGACCTGCTAGCCCGCAAAGAAGAGGCCTACAAGCCTGTAATAGAGCGAAATGAAAAATAACAAGTTAGTAGTATTATTCTTTGAAACTTTAAAAATAAGCGCTTTTACTTTCGGAGGGGGATTTGTCATAATCCCCCTTCTGCGGCGCAAATTTGTAGAAAACCTGAAATGGATAGATGAAGAGGAAATGCTGGATATGACAGCCATCGCCCAGTCAACTCCGGGGCCTGTTGCCGTAAATGTGGCTATCCTTGCGGGTTACCATGTGGCGGGAATTCCAGGTGCGGCTATTTCCGTGCTGGGGACCATCATTCCGCCTCTTTTTATAATCTCTCTTATTTCCATGTTCTATAACACCTTCAGGAACAACACCTATGTCAACATCGCCATGGCAGGAATGCTCTGCGGCGTTGCTGCTGTGATCCTGGACGTTGTTATCAGTATGCTGGGCCTTATTTTTAAGGGAAAAGACAAAACGATCGCAGGAAGGATCATTTCCTTAGCCATGCTGGTTGCTGCTTTTGCGGCCAGCAGATTTCTGAAGATCAACATAATCTTCATCATTCTGGCCAGCGGAGTTATCGGACTTATGATGTATCTTTTCGGAAATCGGAAAGACCGCAGAAAGGGGGAAGACAATGAAGATATTACTTGAGCTTTTTCTTTCCTTCTTTCATATAGGGATTCTCAGCTTCGGAGGCGGATACGCGGCAATGCCTCTTATCAAGGAGCAGGTGGTTGAACTCCATGGATGGCTGTCCATGGCCGGATTTGCGGATATCATCACCATTGCGGAGATGACTCCAGGCCCCATTGCGGTGAACTGTGCCACCTTCGTAGGCATACAGGTTGCGGGGATTCCCGGCGCTTTGGTTGCCACAGCGGGAAATATCGCCCCGTCATGCATAATTGTTACCGCCCTGGCTTACGTGTATTACAAGTACAGAGGCCTTGATGCTGTAAAAGCAGTCCTGGCATCTCTTCGTCCTGCCATAATCGCAATGATTGCCTCAGCAGGACTCACTCTTTTGACCTTGTCTCTGGCTCCGGACAAAGACTTTTTACCCATAAAAGCGGATCTTCCGGTGGATCCCATTGCGCTGGCAATCTTCGCAGCGGCCTTTATCGCAGGAAGATGCATTAAGGTAAAGGGGCAGAAGATCAGCCCCATGTGGATTATCGCAGGCTCGGGAGTTATGGGGCTTATCCTGTACGGAATTTTCTGATTCCATTAAGAGGTGGATCTGATGTGGAAGTGAACAGGCTGCAGGGCATAGACCAGGCGGTGCTGATGTGACCCCCAAAAAAGGTAGATCAAAAATCTAACTTTTGGGTGTGGGTACACGTTTTTGCGAGGCCCTTTTTTATTTTGCAAAAAAAGTGAATTACGGTGTCAAAGTCTCAGCATTTGTGATATTTCTTTTGCCCTGTCGGGGATATAATTAAATCAAATCTAAGCATTACGAGGCGATTGTTTTAGAAGGGAGGTTGCAAATGAGAGGCAAAAGGCTTATTGATTGGATAATACTCGCGGTTCTTGTTATCTACGTGATTTCGCCGGCAGATCTTTTACCCGGACCTGTTGACGACGTGATAGCAGTTCTCTTGTACCTGGCTGCCAATAAGAAAGACTTGAAGATTGGCAGAAAAGACGATGACATTGAAGTGATAGACGTCGATGGGAGAGAGATTTAACATAGGGGATTTTAGGGAAGAGCTCTTATCCACATATTGGATAGGGGCTTTTCCTGCAGGATGACATTTCAAATCTGTCGCATATCCTGGGCGGTATCATCGGAGCTGTTGTGGGATTTAAGCTGAACAGGAAGCGCTAAGCAGCAGAGATGAGCTGATTGAGAAGGGATACAAGCCCTGCAAGAGATGCAACCCCTAAAAAACACCAATGAGTGCAGCATTTCATGAGACAAAAGAGAAGTGACAGGTCGCCTCACAGGTGACCACTTCTCATTTGACAGGGGTGATAAGAGCAGGATTCCAAATCCAGCCTTATAAATTGTGGTTCGGAAGCTTTTTCTCAGCCAATACTCTCATACTATATCCTTAACATAAGGTGTCACCAGCTCCATCAGCATATCCGATGCCTGCTGCGGCGTGCAGGAGGGAGTGCTCCTGATCCACCAGTCGATCACGCCAAGAAAACCGGAGACCAGGAACCTGGTGAAGACTTCTGCGGTTATTCCTTCTTTTTTCTGAATGTGCTCCACGGCAATTCTGACTTCTTTCTCCATGACTGACGTAAGCCTTCGGTTGAAGGCGCCGTTCTTGTCATTCTCCAGAAGAACTCTGTAAAACTCAATGTTATCCCTAAGA
>ODAI012234689.1_pt1 | contig 13993 bp, 17 predicted proteins | sample 1539321 | NCBI WGS metagenome assembly ODAI01 (sample SAMN02144231, study PRJEB22623) | gut metagenome | biome: sheep rumen | host: Ovis aries | place: New Zealand
GATTCGGATGTTAAGGAGTGGGGGCAGAACATATTACACTGTCTTATGACGAATGGAAAATCGGCCTTATTCCACTTCCTTGATGTTGTTAACGAATGCAAAGATATAAATTATAATTGAATATACAATGGATAAATTATTTGCTGAAAGATATGGGTATATTAAACCTACAGAAGTCCTTATTGTAGGTTGTATGCCCCAAGAAGTCATAAATGCCATTTGTAATTGCTTGTTTCGACTACAAGAGAAGATCAGTAACCAGTACGATACCATTAGATTAGTCTGCTGGACTGATTTCTTTAACCAAAAACAATCAATGTACGACAAATACAATGATTGCTTAACAAAATATTTAGAGGATAAAAGGGTGGAATGGTTTAACAAGTTAAACCTTTTAGATTATTTTATAAACCTTTTAATTATAGTTCCATACAAGGAAGAAGCAAACCAATTTATTTATGAGATAAATTACAGTTTTTCTCGTTTGAACTATGGCTATAGAGTACTAAATAACCATATAACACCTATAACAGATAACGTGGAAATTGAAAGTATTGAAGAAGCAATAAAGAATTCTGATGAAAATATAAAAGAGCATCTATGTCAAGCCCTAAAACATTTGTCCGATAGAGATAGCCCTGACTATAGAAATTCTATTAAGGAATCCATATCAGCGGTTGGCGTCCTTTGCCGAGAAATAACAGGGGATAATGATTTGGGTAAGTCGCTGTATGTTTTAGAAAAGAAGCAAAACAAACTACATCCACTTCTGAAAAAAAGTTTTGATACACTATACCATTATACGAACGATGAAAAGAGCGGCATTCGCCATGAATTAATGGACTCTACAGGTGTTTATGTGCCAACTCTGAATGAAGCTAAATTTATGTTAGTTTCATGTACTGCTCTAATAAATTATATGAGAGAAAAGTTTTTATAAAGATATACTTGTTAATCAAAACAAATGCCCTACCACAGGAAAACAAAAGAGCAATTCGTCAAGGAAGCCGTGCAGGTGCATGGCGACAAATATGACTATTCAGAGGTGGAATATGTCAATACCCATAAGCTCGTAAGGGTTCTATGCAAGCAATGCGGTCACTATTTCTTTCAGGAGCCATCAAGTCATTTGGCCGGGCATGGGTGTCCTAGGTGCAGCAAAAAACGCGATTATAGGACATTCAGTCAAGAAGAGTTTATCACCAGAGCCAGGGAGGTGCATGGCGATAAATATGACTATTCAAAGGCGGAGTATAAGGGTATGCGTTCTAAGATGATGATTGTTTGTCCTATTCACGGTTCCTTTTATCAACAAGCCCAGTCTCACATCCTTGGTCATGGCTGCCCATTGTGTAAGAGAGATAGACAAAAAGAGAGAATGAAAACAGTAGTTGACAGGCAGATTTAGTTACCAACGAATAAATTTGCTAATAATGTTTAAAAATAAAGAATGTTTTACGTATAGTTCACAAATTATTTGTATATTTGCAATCACAACTAAATGTTAGAACAAAAGGACGTATGAGATTCAAGCTGGCATTACAAATACAACCTGAAGTTATGGGCCGTGAAATGCCCATTAACTATCAGTATCCGTTGCAGTCTGCCATATACAAGACTTTGGCAAATAGCGACCTCGAATATGCAACATGGCTGCATGAAAACGGATATCAGCAGGGTGGTAAACGCTTCAAGCTATTCACATTCTCTAACCTTATTGTACCACAATACAGTATTAACAAAGAACGCGAACGATTGGCAATAAAATCTGATTACGTCACACTCTTTATCAGTTTCCTGCCTGAGAAATGTACACAAAAATTTATACAAGGGATATTCAACAATCGTATTATACAGATTGCAGATCACCTTTCAGGTGTTCAGTTTGTTGTACATGAGATACAAGTGATGTCACCGCTCGACTACAAGCCTGACATGGTATTTCGTACTCTTTCACCAATATGCATCTCATTACGAAACGACCACGACCATATGGATTATCTTACTCCTAATGATTCTCGTTACGAATTGGGTATACTTACTGGCCTCTTGGCCCGTTATAATGTCATTCACGGCGAACCATTTAGTGGGGATTCGTATTGTCATCTTCAACTATTGAACGAACCTAAATCCTCTCTTGTGCGTATCAAGGCTGGAACGCCTAATGAAACACGTGTCAGAGGCTATCGATATCAGTTCAAGATTGACCTACCAGAAGAGTTAATGCAGATTGCCTACGAAAGTGGACTTGGCGAGAAAGGCAGTATGGGATTTGGAATGATTGGATAAAGACAACAATGAATAGTATGTACATCGTCATATATAGAGGGAAATTTGGTTTCATCAAGCCTTGGACAGCAGTCAGAGACGGCGAAACTTTTAGCCAACAGTTCTTGACACCTTCCATTGTAGAAGGTATTGAAAAGAAACTGTTTCCTGAGTTGTTGGAACGCAATGGCGAAATAGTAAAGATTGTCCGGCACAAGTTGAGTTATGCAGCAATAGACACGCAACAGGAGGTTACTCAAGCACGAGGATGGAAAGTAACTAAGACACAGATGACACGAGAACGTTCCATCCTAAAGCGTGGCATTATGATTGATCCCGTTTTGTATCTGGCATTCAAGGAAAAAGCTGATGCAGAAATTGCGTCAAGACAACATATATGCCTTTGCAGGAATGAAGATTTAATGCTCCCAGATGCAGAGATATATCAGATGACAGAAGATGAGTTTAACAACATAGAGGGCTTTGAACTGAGATTTGACGAATCGCCTCAGTCATTCTTGGTGGGTTACAATCGTTTCGATGGAGGCAAACCTATGTATGGGTGGATTGAATATAACGGTAACAATTTAATGTGAGATAATGGCAGACAATTACAACAACATATTGGCTAAGCATGAGGACTGTGGTGGAATGCCGTTGATGCAACACCTGAAAAGTGTGGCTGATGCTGCTGTTGTATTTGCACGATATGCAGGATTAGATGAAACGCTCGCAAGAAAAGGTGCTATCCTACATGATATAGGCAAAGTAAGCCCACTATTTCAACGTACTTTGAAACATGGATATATTCATCAACCAGGCTTTATCTTTAGGCATGAAATAGCATCGTTATTGCTCTTGTCGATTTTTCCTGAAAATGAATGGCCTGCATTAATTGACATGATAGTCGCCCATCATAAATCCATTAGCCAAGATATCAGCGGTAAAGGAATTCTTGATCTCGATGGTGACATGAATAGCTTTGCTCGTCATGCAGACAAGTTTGAAGAATGGAGTCCTATCGCATTAGCCATTCTTGAAGTCTTTGGAATTGAAACACATCCCATTGATCTTGAAGAAGCAAAGGAGAGTTATGAGTTTGTCATTGACTATTGTGAGAAAAAGACTTTGAACGTTTCCAAATGGAAGGGTGTTCTGATGGCTGCAGATCATTATACATCTGCGCTTGGAGAAAAAGTAGAAGATTCACTTGGCAAACTCTTCATCACCCCCAACCTGAATTTTTATAATAGAACTCACCATTTATATCCGCTTTCATTTGAGGATGCCAATGATGCTAGAAAGCATACATTGGTCACAGCCCCAACTGGTGCAGGAAAAACAGACTTTTTGCTTCGCCGTTGCAAAGGGCGAGTGTTCTACACACTTCCTTTCCAAGCCTCTATCAATGCAATGTACGACAGAATTAGAAATGACCTGAAGGGAACTGACGCTCAAGTTCATCTGCTTCATGCTGCTTCTGGTATGAAAGTCAGAGAACAGGGTGTTGAAGAAAGAATTTTGCAGCATCACCCTGGTGCATCTGTGAAAGTCTTAACGCCACACCAAATGGCATCAATAGTCTTTGGAATTAAGGGATTTGAGGCCATGCTTCTCGATTTGGAAGGCTGCGATGTGATATTGGATGAGATTCACACGTATGCGAGCGAGATGCAGGCAATTGTACTAAAGATAATAGAAATACTGAAATCCGTAGGGTGCCGGATACACGTTGGTACAGCCACCATGCCAAGTGTTTTATACAATAAGATACTTAAGATGCTTGGCGGTAAATCTGAAGTTTATGAAGTTTCATTGCCAAATGAAACGATCAGTACATTTAACAGACACGTCATTCACAAGGTCAAAGATTTTATCAGCTGTATTGCAATTATTAAAAATGCAGTTGCAGGGAACAAAAAACTGCTGATTGTCTGTAATCAGGTAAAACGTGCACAACTGTTATTTGACAACATTTGCAACAATTATCCCAATATTTCAAAGATGCTGATACATAGCCGATTCAAGCGTGCTGACCGTTCCATTCTTGAAACAACGTTGAAAGATAGTTTCAACACATCAAGCAATGCTTGTATCGTGGTTTCAACACAAGTGGTAGAAGTGAGCCTTGATATCAGTTTCGATGTAATGATAACGGAGTGCGCTCCCATTGATGCCATGATTCAACGTTTTGGTCGTATTAATCGTAAACACACAGATGAGACAATTGGAAAGTATAAAGACATTTACGTCATTCAGCCTCCTAAAGACAAAAAGGACGCTTTACCGTATGACATTGACGTTTTGAAAAAAAGTTTTGATGTTTTGCCTAATAATAGCCTGCTTGAAGAAAAGAAGCTTCAAGCATTGATTGACATGGTCTATCCTGATTCTAAATTCATGAATCTTGACTATTCTGGTGTCGTTTTTGTAAATGGCAAATGGATAATAAAGGAATTGTGCCATCATTCTAAATCTGCTCTACTGGAAGTTCTCGATATAAATTCTGCCACCTGCATAAGAGAAAGTGATAGAGATGAATATCTCAACAATCCGTTTGACCGTATGATGCTTGAGATTCCTGTTAGCTACAACAGCATTGCATACAAGAACTTGAGCCAAATAGAAACGGGTTCAATGCCCTTCGTTATACCAGACAAGTTTTACGATGACCAAAAGGGCCTCTTAATAGAACTTGCAAAGCCAGAGTTGTTAACGTCTATAAAAAACTGAGTATATGATTACAGCGGCAATAGGAAGGATATTCTTGGATGCGTACAATGAGAAATATGGCACTAAGTACGATGCCAAAACGTTTTTCGTTGAGGTTTATCATCCGCTGTTTTTTGACAGCAACAAATACTTGCAATGGATTTCAAACTCTCCTTTTGTTCAGATGAAGAAAGGGCAAAAGGTAGAAGCCTTAACACCTGACGAGAGAAGAGTAAAACTTCAGGTTATTATGTCAAAGGTGGAAGAAAACGCCAAGCCAGATGCTAGTATTGCGCCAGGTTTCCCTGCATCAGAGGCAAAAGAGTTCTCCACGACATCAGGTCAAGTCACAGACCTCGACTTTATGACAGAGAAAGAAGATTTTTACCTTTCTTGGATTGGCTCAGGTTTTGGCGTAGGGCTTCAAGGTAAACCGTCAATGTCTATATTGTTTTTCAATCCAGAAATTCTCCTTGATATTTTTGAGGGTTGGAAACTGTATCGAAAGGCATTGGACGAAACAGATAAACTTGCAGGTAACAAAGTAAATACATGGAATGGCCAATGGATTGCCCACCGATATGACAAAGGCAATTATTATGCCGAGCAACCTATGGCTGGTTTTAATCCGTTTGAAACCACAAAAGAAGGCATGAGCATTGCTGCTCAATCGTGGACAAAGGTTTTAATTGGCATAGCAAGGCATTTCACCTTTCCTAAAATAATGGGATATGTTTATCGATTTGACAAGACTAATACTACAATAGGATTCATCCCCTTTAACTTGGAACATATCAGACGACCCATTGAGCTTTATAAAAGATTGTTTGGTGAAGAAGAAGGAAGAAAAGCGGAAGAACTATGGGGAACAGGAATGGGATTCAAAACATGTTGTCAAAAAGGTGCTATTGGAATAGAAGCAATGCGTCCTAAAGACATAGAACAATACATGATTGCCGACAAAGGCAAAGATATTAAATTACCCCAATACGACGAGAATCAATCAATAAATTTTCACATATATCAAATTTGGTTATTAGCGATGTTGAACAATCAAGAAATGTGGGACAAGTCCTACGATTTTGCCAAGTCATTATTTGATGTTGTCGCACAAGACAAATCAATAAGTACTCAAAGGAAGAATATAGTAAAATTCGTCCTTTCCTCAACCACTAAGAAAAGCTTTATGTCTTCATTAGAAGATTTGGTTCCAATTTCAGAGGACACTGCATGCATTAAAGAAACCGCAGGAATTGTTAATTTGATGCCGTCTGATAATGTTCCTTATTTTCTGACGCTTGTTAGATTTCATTATGCTGTAATTGAAAAAGAACAATAATTAAAAACAAGACAATATGAATACTTCGAGTTTTATCTATTTAAGAGGGTTGAAACACGTTAATTATTCTGTATTCTGTGTAACAGAAGGACAGAAGACATACTTTGACCCTCAATTTGGTATGTCAGTACCATATTCAAGTGGACAACAAATCAAACGGTCCATCATCGATGAGTTTATGGAGACAATAGGCGAAAAACAAGCACCTATTACATTCGTTTCTGTAAAGGATAAAAATGGTAAAATTGGAGAGGGTGAGGTGTATTCAACATGCGACCCTTCATACAAAGATTTGTTAATTGGGGGGTGGATGCAAGCAAAAGCTGGAGGAACTGAGAGGTCTTTAAAAAGAAGAAGCCCTCTATCGATTTCAGCTTTAACTCCTTTGCATCCGTTGCTTGCTGGCGTTCCACATGAGAACATTTCATTTGACAGATCAGATTTTCCTGAATTGCACAAAATTATTGTCAGGGATTCCAGTGGAAATGAATTAACTGATGAGGAAATAGAAAATGCTCTTAATGGTTCTAATAGAAGTTTATTAAGAAAGTACATTCAGGACAACAAAAGAGCAACTGGATTATTTGTATATGACATTGCTATTGACCTGCGTAGGTTATTCTGCGTTCCAACCAATCAATTTGAGCCTGAAATCTCGAAAGAAATGATAGCACAGTTGGAAAGAATTGGGTGGAATAAGAGTGAGAATGTTTTTGGTGAATGCCTTGTCCTTCCAAAAGAAGAACGTGATAAAATGATTCCAGCCTTAGCTCACGCTTTGCTTAATTGGCATATTACATCCAATCAGGCACGTACATTCAGTTTGATGGAAACACTTGCTGTTGCTATTAGTAACAATGCAAACACCATTTCTGGTGCAATTCGAGCAAAACTGATAGAAGACGGAGAACGTCCCAAAGCAAGACCGATTGTTGATGAAACAGCAGGGGCAGATGTGTTTGTTACGCTACCGTGCTCTAGCTATATTGTAACTGAGAGTGAGAGTGCTGATGCACTGGATGCCGCAGAACAGAAACTTGTTCAAATGATGAGTGACTTTGATTATGAAAATCAATAATACAGAATCAATCGTACTTATGTAGAATTGAAATGGCCCACCCTTTCCCGTGAGATCGAGCTTAGCTCGCTGTAATCGTACTTTGCAGAATTGAAATTTATCTTCACTTGTCACCTGACCTGTCTGTCACTTGGTAACAACAATCGTACTATAGTAGAATTGAAATCAGATTGCCCCAACTGTACTTCAAGCGGGCTGAAATTATAATCGTACTCGTGTAGAATTGAAATGTCGTATTTCGCACCTCGCCCATTACATCGGAAGTAAACTCAGGTGTTCAAGGTTCATATTCGTCAGTTGTTCATGCAATTATGGTTAAGTCGCCATCGTAGTTTCATCAACTTGTTTCACAATTTCTTCTATTCTATTACTTCTTGTTTCATAGATGTGACGGTATTCTTCCCTGTATTCACAGAAATCTTTGATAAAAAGGTAAAGGAAATGTATTGTTTGCTCCAGTATCTTCTTTGTCTCCAACTTTTCTTCATGCTCATAGTATGTATTTTCAAAGCTCTTAACACCTAGGAAGCTAGGATGTGAATGAGCCGAAAATTGACTATATCGATAGCTGGCTCCTGCTAAAGCTGTATTCAATGCGTTGTCGCTGAAATTCAATTCACGAAAGGCCGTAATCGTTTCACACTTATCACAGTGCTCAAACATATAGCCTTTCAAAGTGGGAGAAACAATATAGGCGTTTTTCAGTATCGAGTCTGTAATAGCTGGAGATAATGACAGTTCCTTTGCCAAGCCAAGAATATCGGTTCTTAGGATTTTATTCTCTTGTTTAGCAGACTCTTTTTTGTTTCGAAGTTCTTCATCCAGCTCACTATTTGGAATAAGTATTATATTGTCGTTTCCTCTAATTTTCCAAAGCTTTAACAAGAGTTCTCTTTCCAAATCATTCTTTGAGGATGCGTATACACATCTGAATAAAAACAGCATTTCAAACATACTTCTCAGCACGGGATACATATTGGAAGGGTTATAGATAATATCTTTTTGAGTCGGCAGAATATCTATCCCTTCGCTTAAAAGCAATATAGTCTTTGCCTTCCATATCATCATCTTGTACATATTCTTTGCCATGATTTCACATTCTGTCATTGGTCTGCGAAAAGTAAGATACCATCCTGTATATATATGGTACATAGTCTCAGACATTTCTTTAACAAAATCCTTCAATTGGCCTATTCTATCTTCTTGTTCCATAATGGTAAATTGTTATAGTGTTTAATGTATACAGCAATAGCCCCTTCATCCCCAGTTTTCTGTTTCCCAACATATCTAAGAGTTCGTTTCTGATATAATTGAAAACATAATGGGTTCAGTCATCAATGAGCCAGCGATCAAATACTTTCACCAACTTAACAATCTCATGTATTTCCTCTTTACCATTATATCTAAGAGAATATTCGACCTCCGCATAATCACCATTAACTTCTTCATTTAAAATTTCCACTTTACCATTACGAACTATTTGGTATTCTTCTCTGTCTGGATGCATCTTTTTTCGCAACCTTCTTTTCTGCCGGTCAGCTTCTTCATCTTGGATGTCAATTAAACTAACAGCCTTATCAAAGTCCCCAGTCTTGCAGGCTTCGAAATATTCTTTGACAACATCTGATGGGCTATTGCTAGAAGAGCATGCTGTAACAAACAATACCCCCAAACATGCCATAATAACTAATGTATAAATATGTTTCATAATCAATTCCCTAAATCCGAGTCGGGCGCAACCTCTATTTTTATTATAGTTGTTGGCTTTGCCTTTTTGCCTTATTAATAGAACGAATCCGTTCTTCTTTGGCCTTTTGAGCATCTATCTTCTTCTGTTGTTCTTCCTTCTCTCTCGCAGCTTTACGTTCCAATGCGTTCAGGTCTTGATAAATGACTTCTACGCGCTGATATGTTTTGAACAAATCACCAAATTCTCCTGAAGCACCTCCTGCATAAACGCAGCGATTCAAGCAAATACGCTGTTTGTTGTCAAAATTCCAAAAAACTCCTATATTTTGCAAGTATGATTCCACCTCTGATTCATATTCTTCATCAGGGGCACCGTATTGGTTGTAAAAGAGAGGAAACAGTCTTTTATATACACCTTCAGGATTCCCTGATTCCTGAATTGTAAAAACGATTTTTGTTATACTATCTCCGTCAGAGAATAGCATACCATACCCTTCATGGGCAGTCTCAGTGTTGTCTATAATCGAAGACTCGAAGGTAGCCGTGATATCTTCATAATCGTTAGCATAACATGATGCATTAGAGCCACTACTGTTTTGTTTGACTTCATAAGGTATCTCTGCCTGTGTGACATTTTCCAGCTGCTTCAGCAAAGATGAAATATCTTTGTTTGGCGTGCCCAAAGATATTCCTTGAAATCCTATCTTGACATTTCTATTTAACCTTTTGGAAGCTGTTTCTTCTTGGGTTTTATCTTGATTAGAAGGACGTGAGCTGTTCGTGCACGCCCCCATTATTATTGCAGAAAAAGCAATAATAACACTCTTCAATATAATTTGCTTATTCATATCGAACCTCTTCATATTGGGATAATTCTTTCTAGATTGTTATTTCTTGTTTTTATCCGAATAAATTTTGGCTGCTTCACCGATTGTGGCCAGAACTTTGTAAATAGGAGAAATTACAAAACATGAGACAGCAAGATAAATACATGTGAAGCCAATATATGCTCTTTCAGGATGATAACTGCTTGAATCGGCAATTTGGACAATACCTGCTATACACAGAATCACGCCAAGTGCAATCAGAATACCAGAAATAGTTCTCAGTGCATTTACTCCTGTACCTTCAAGTTTGTCGTAACTCTTAGTCTCTTCTTGCTCCTTTAGATTAAGAACATTTAAGTCCTTCTTTCCATCTTTTCCTTCCTCGTTCTTTTTTAAGTCGAGGGCATCAAACTCTTGATTAACCATAACTATTGCATGTTTTTATGAAGTGTGAAGAAAAATACTGATATTACTAACCAAGCTGTTGTATATCCAAATGGGATTGCGGAAACGAAGTACCCATTAATCAAGACTGGACTTATGCACAGGATGGCTTTTAATGCACTTGCATAAGCGACAATTCTTGTCGTAGTTTTAATCGTCAAATTGGATATGCTAAACTTTGCTCTCTTCTTTAATACGTAATAAATAATAAGAGCGGCGGCAATATATAGCAAAGAATATCGGATGATGACAGTTGCCTCTTCTTCAAAATAGATCGCATAATCATACGTTGTATGAAAAACAACAAGTGCTACGACATACATCAACACACCTGCGCCTACAAAAATCTTATCTCTTTTACTCATAGCAATCACAGATGAAATCATTTTCCTTTAATGATCTTCCAAAAGAACAATATAAAGGGGAGCCATAATAATGCATCTATGGACTTACGTATCTTTTCTATAGGCGAAATCCACTCTGGGTCGACTTGCAGATAGTAATACAACTCTATCAGTTGGGCTACAAAGACCAATGACACGATGATTATTGAGATTTGCGATACTGTTTTTAAGCTCATACTATACTTGTTTTTAGTCTTATTATTCTTTCTCGGCGGCTGCACATACTCTTTAGTAACAGAGAAAGCGCAAACCCCAACATATCTCGGTCAGGCCTACCACAGCCCTATATCTCTATGCGAAGCTTGCGCTTATGCGCATACTTCATCGAGATATAGTTTGCTCTTATTCTCTTGCGAGGTGGTAGTTCGACCGAGAAATGAGCATTATGTCTTGTGCCTCTTTCGAAAACACGCTGCAAATTTAGTGAATTTTATCGAGTTCAGCGCAAGAATTGGCAGAAATATGTCGGAAGAAGTTGCAAAAAGCCATTTTTTTGTCGCAGATGTCAGAAAGTGGTGGAAATTTAGTAATAAGATGCTGTGCTGTGTCTGATAAAGAAGGTCGAGGCTTTAAAGGCTACTTTTGCCTCTGGCGATTACCATGAAGGCATGTGGCAACTAAAACGCCCCAACTTACTGAGAAGTGGGGCGTAATTGAGGTTAGTCCATTGATTCTCGGATAATGCGGCGAGTATCGCGTTTATACGCTAAACGATCGTACTCATTGCCGCGACACATCCAACAACTACATGGCGTTCCTGTTGAACGATAGACCTGCGTCCAGTGTTCCTTTGCCAGTTCAAACCAGTGTTGAGGAACATGTTGGCTGCCATCAGCACACCAATAGTTACGCTCAAATGATGCGTAATACACCATGCGAGCCTTAAACACTCGGAAGCCTTGCTTCCTTCTCCAAAGTTTTGTTCTTTTTGTTTCCATCGTCTCTATCAATTAAAGTGATTGGGTGATGGAAATTCAAATTAACTTTGGTAATATCCATTATGGCCATAATTCTTCTATGTTATTTTTAAAATCCGCATAATACGGAATCTGTGTGCAAAATCATCAAACTAACTGCCCTGTCTGAGCAAGATAGTTCATCGTATTAGTTGCACTGCTTTCACAAATCTGTCTGTAGAACGATTTACATGATTCTTTGTCAAAATCACTCATGTTGCACGACTCTATATACGCATTTCCCAGAGAATGAACACTTTCATATGCCTGCGATACCGTATCGCGACTAATTGGACACCGTACACCAAGAGAATTGAATAATTGTACTTGAGAAATAGACTGCACGGCAGGTGAAGTCCTCAAATATCCCATCAAATTCCCAAAGATTTTCACTCTGGAATCCTTATGATATGTCATCATCTTAAACACAAAATCCAGAAAGTTCATATTATGACTTACCGGAAACGGACTCATTGTCTGATTTGGATACATAATAGCTATATTTAAAGTTTTCAACTATTGAGCAAAAATCATGCCAACGGGAAAAAATATTTCAAATGACTACTTAAATTTCGTTTAATCACTCACTTAAATTTAATATTTGGCCATATTATTTGGAAATATGGAATATTATGTCTACCTTTGCAGCAGTTTTTGAGAAAATATGGCAAGACCGAAACATTCCTTACAGATAAACCTTATAGATAAATTCGCCAAAGAATTTATTGAGAATAAAGGGTATGAATGCTTGATAGAAGAGCATCCCAATAAGACTATAACAGAAAAGCATATAACAATCTTCAAGGATAAAGTTAAGGGGAAGCTTGTTTTATATATTTCTGGTGGGCAAGTATCATATCAGGTTCAAACTGGGAATCAAGACATTAGAGCTATTGGCGAGAAATGCTGGGAATATATTCTTGAGCATACGAAACTTCCAGAAGTAAGTGCAAAGAGTTTTAGCGCCAAGAATATTGATGCAGATTTATTTGATTGCTTTATTGATGATCTGGGTAATGACCATCAGATAAAAGAAATTGATAATTCTGACACATCAATTCGTAATCGGTATTTAATACATGGTGAATACGGTGCTTCTCTTAGTACCATTTTTTATAATAATGGTACTTTGTATATACAGGGCCGTATAACCCCACTTTTTGTTGAGATAGTCTCAAAAGCTATAGAAGATTTAGTTCCAGCACCTCAGCAAGTAAAAGAGGTGTTCCTATCTATTGAACCAGAAAAGGGACAAATCATTGACCCTGAAGTGAACAAGCACATTGGAAAGATGGAGCATATCAGTGGCAGTAAGATAGAAAAAATGATTAGAACATCAATCCAATTAGTCAATTATGCATGGCCTCTGGATGATTATTGTTGTTATACTCATAGTATATTAAGAGCCCTTGAAGGACTCATAAGAGTTCGACTTATGGAGGATGAGCCCGATGATTTCGATTTTATTGGAGAGTTCTTCCACGAAGAAAATAGCAAATTTGTTTTCAATGCTGATATTACAAGATATGACGAAATTCCTGCGTTAAAAGACTCTTTAGAAGAAGCCTATGATTTCTACAATAAAAATCGTCATTCAATATCGCACGTTGATAAAGCAAATATAGAAACAAGTAGGATGATGGATTACGATGAAGCTGTTGATGTTATACAAGAATGCTTGAAGAGAATAAATAAATTGTGCAATAATTGGAATTAAGATGAACAATAAAGAGTATATCATATACCAGTTAAACAGCCAAATACTATTGGTTGTTCTTCTCTCTTATGATATTTCTGCAGATTCCTGGAATAAACTTCGTGATGAAATTGCATCCAAGAATGAAACAGCAGAGAATGCAGATGTCTACATAGACTATCTGCTACGCAATGGCTTAAAGGATAGATTTTATAAAACTCGCTTGAACGATAGAATGCTGCAGTTTAATACGGCACGTCACTGCGATGCTCCGAAAGAATGCAAAGAAGTGTCAGACAAACTATTCTTCCTACATGAAGAATTACTTGATAGAGGCATTTTGACACCAAGACAGAAATCTACTTATTTGAAACAAATAACCCATAATAGGTCATCATATCCAATAACAGAACAAGTTGCAGATTATGCTGCAGAAGAATTTATTGCCCAATAATATTATTTTCTGCCAAAATCAGCAGGTACTTCACCCCATTGCTGCGTTTCCCATTTTATAAGGGGGTTACGCCATTTATGAGTCTGTAACCAATATTCAGCACGAGTAATTAGTTGGAAAATGTAA
>ODAI011445772.1_pt1 | contig 13991 bp, 9 predicted proteins | sample 1539321 | NCBI WGS metagenome assembly ODAI01 (sample SAMN02144231, study PRJEB22623) | gut metagenome | biome: sheep rumen | host: Ovis aries | place: New Zealand
ACGGATAATCCGCCACCTGGCGAACAGTCACTTTTCGACTAAGAGGGGCTTACTTTTTGAAAAAAGTATCCGCAATGCCTGTTTATCGGCATTGCGGAAGATTTTTAATGTTCATTTTGATTTTTAGCGGACAGCAATAAATCTTATTTGCGAACGGAAACCTTACGACCGTTGACGACGTATATGCCTGGTTGGTCAGTAGTCTTCACCTCGACGCCACTGAGCGTATAAATCTTCGTCTGACCCACCGTGGCCTGCTTGGGCGAAATACCCTCAACGGCTGTGGCAATCTGGTCGTAAGCCTCAGGCGACATAGCAATGACGCTGGGAATATTACCTTCGCTGTCGGTCAGCGAGATGGCATCGATGCTGACATAAGCCACATTCTCGGGCAGCTCAATCGTCTGCTGGGCGCTCTCGGGGTGCTGATAGAAGTCGGTGTGAGCATACTGGAGAAAAGCGCCAAGATCCTCATGGAAGATATAGACATAGACGGGCACGGCGTCGGCTCCCTCCTTGACGGTAGTGCCTTTGGTGGCCCACTTTACGATAGGATTGTGACGCGAATAGCCGTTCTGCTCACGGAAGAGGAGGGGTGCGGAGCCTTTACCATACATGAGTGTAGCGGTGTTGTCGTAAGTCTGAGTAATATCGAAATGTGAATCTTCGGCTGTGAGGTCGAAATATGTGCGTCCTTGGTCGTGAGCACGGAGCTCATTGAGCGAGAGCACATACACCATCACGTCGGCGCGCTCGTCGAATACCCATGGCTTGTCGAACGACATTGCTCTAAAACCACCCTCTGCAGGAAACTCCACAACAGGTGCAGTGAGGTCGCGGAAAACAGCGTAAAGCGTCTGTGGTTTGTCGACGGTAAAGGTATAGGGGTTTTCCTCAGAAACGACGACAGCGTCCTTAGGGTCCAAACGGTCCTTCCAATAAAGGAATTCATAGCCGTCGGCAGGGAAAGCTTCAACAGTCACCTCGTCGCCAACGGCATTGGGGAACTTGTCAACATCCACTGTGCCCATAAGATCCTGGTGGTAGTTGACACCTGCCGAGACGCCGTTGAAGAAGTAGGCAAAGAACTGCACCTGCGGTGCGTCGGGATACGATGCTGCCTTCTTAGCCTCAGCTGCCGTTGCATACTCGGCCACATCCTCGCCCAGCATCTCAATAGGGAAGCTGAGGAAGGCGTCCTCGGCAGAGGTTGCCACGAGCTCGTCCTTGGTGATATCTAACTGCCCGTCACCATCGTCGAGAAACCAGCCGAAGAACTTGGCATCGCCGTCCGACTTTGCTGAACCGAGAAAGACAACTTGCGTGCCCATCATAACGGGGAACTGCGACTTGTAGTCACGCTCCACGCGATAGACGGGAATACCGCTCTTGTCTAACGACATCAGCGCCAACTTGCCTTCGCCTACAGCCGTAGCATGAACAAAAGCATTGACGTATGACGTTGTCTCAACATCCTGCGCCATCGAGGGTGCAACTGTAAAGAGGAGCAAGGCTGCCATGATACCGCTGCGCTTAAGTGTAAAAAGTGATTTCATAATGTTGCGTAGTAGAATGTTTTATTTTGAATTATCGGACTAATATCTTACTGCCGCCCCGAACGTAGATGCCACGCTGGAGAAGGTTGCCGCCGATGCGCTGACCCTGTAGGTTATAGGTGGCATTGGTATTGGCTGCGGACTTGCTCTCAATGGCCTCTACGCCATCACCCTCGAAGCTGTCGACGTGGGCCTTAGTAGCATTTACGATGGCGCCAGTCTCGGTGTTAACAAGCATGGCCACGGCAGTGAGGTTGTACGGGTTCTGCATAATTTTGTTGCCGTTCATCACAACACGGCCTGCATAAGTCTGCGCCTCGCCCTTGACGATGGGAGCCTTTATGCTGCCGGCTACGCCATTTTTAACGCCCAAGGAGGCAATGGCCACATGATTGTAAGTCATGCCAGTGATGTTGTAGGACGCTGAGTAGAACTCATCCATGTCAGCGTCGGGAAGCTGACGCGGATTCTCGTTGGCGTAATAGTTCACCTGAGCCCATTCCTTGCCCTCACCGTGGAGACCGTCTTCGAGAATGACGAAGATGACGGCATAGGGAGCTGTCTCGCTGTTGAGACCGAAAGTGGTGGTTGCGTTGCAGACAATGTAATTGCGGCGCGAATTTTCCCACTGTGCCGTAAGCTCTATCTTTGCCTCAGCAGGCACATCCAAGGCTGCAGAAAAGTCTTTATTCAGCCCGTAGTGGACACCACCTGTGGTTCCCTCATAAGGATGAGTCGTGGTGACGCGGTCGATGATGCACTTGGGTATTCCCGTGGGCACGATTCCATTGTCGTGATAGGCGCTATTGTACATCGGTTCTCCCGTGCCACTCGTGCTGGTGCTGCTGTGAACAGCTATGGCTATACAACGGTCACCAAACTCACGGGCAAGGTTCTTCAGGCCGACGATGCCGCGGGGGCAATTGCCACACCAAGTTCCGGTGAACTCTTCGATGACCGAGGTGCGGGGGAAATACTCGGTGGCCTCGGCGTCCTGATGCACAAAACGGATGTTGACCGTGACGGTGGAGAGGCCGACCATAGCTGAGATTGTAGCCGTAAGCTCACCGAACTGTGTTGGAATGGCGTCAAACTGCGTAAGTATAAAGCCATTGGCAGGAACAGAATAGCTCTTGTCGAAAGTAGAGCTATTAAGAATCACACATTCACCGCCCATACACCACTGTATGTGCTCCGCGGCCATAGTATTAGAGTTGATGGTAAGATTGGCCGATCCGCGCAGTTCACTACTTGTGAGATTGGCCAAAACGAGGCCGTTGGCAGCAGCGGTAGCACTGCTCGTGGGGTTCGTCAAGCAGGCAGCATCGCCCCATTCGTCTTCTTCAGAATAAATGGTGACCGTGGCGCCGTTGGCCAGAGGCTGTCCGTGGTAGCGGAACTCGGCCGTCTGGGCCGACGCTATCAATAACGAGCAGAAGCAGAATAAAAAAGTAAGAAGTTTCTTCATATTTCTTATGTTAGGTTTAATCGTCTGAAAGTTTCGCCTCAATGACTTGAAGGACTCCGCTGTCGTTGTACACAAATGCTACGACAGCCATATTCGATTCATCCCAGTCGTCGGCGAGGGTATATTCAAATTCTTGCGCCGAATACTCACCTTGGCGCAGGGAAATGTCTGTGCCCCAGGCGCCATTGACGGCGGCGCGCAGGACATGATTGTGGACATATTCACGGTTGGTGCTGCCGTCGGGCATCGACTGCATGGCGGTGATGCCACTCTCGGTGAGCCAAACCTGCAGCTTGCCGCTGACATCCTCCAAACCAAGGGTCCGCACGACGATATTGATGGTACCTGCTTTTACGGTCGTTGTAGCCTCAAGCTCCACCACTGCCGGCAAGGCTGTAGCCTCACGCACAAGCGTGCCCCACTTATCTGGGTTGGAAGGTGTGCCAAGACGGTTAACATAGCCCTTAGGCAAAGTGTTGGCCACGCCCCAGTGCTTCACATATTCGTCACCCAGAGGCGTCGACAGCCCGATATTACGGGCGTTACCTGCAAAGGCCAATGGTCCCCCGTGCACGGCCACAGCCACCACCGTCTCGTGACCATACTGTTCTTGCAATCGGGCTATCTCTGCAGCGGCATTGGGGCAGTTGGCACAGCGTTGGCCGGTGAAGTCCTCAATGAGCACAGCGCGTGTGGCATCTACGGGTGGAACGTAAATCAAGCGCTCGTCCTCGTCGATGTGAGAGCACCCGGCGAGCATGAGAATGAATAGTGAAAGAGGAAATGTGAAAAATGATTTACGCATTAGTGGATATTGACTTCCAATAAACTATAGAAAACAAGGATGCATTAGAAATTATAGTTGTACGAGAGCGTGAAGCCACGCGTGGCGGGCACCCAACGGCAGACACCGCCAGAGCAGTTCATGCCAGCCCGCGTGCGACCATAGCCCACCTGCAGGCGGTGAGCATTCTGTGTGAAGGTGACGCTACCCATATAGTAATGAGTATTCGTCTCGCCTACATTATACATATCCGAGATTGTGAACATGAAATGTGGCAGGAACGTCAGTTCGAGCAGACCAGAGGCCCAGTCGCCCTGATCGTCGTTGGTAAAGAGATATTGTGCCTCGCCGCGCAACGTCAGTTTGGAATTGATTCGCCAGCGTACGTCTCCAACGATGATATTGCTCTCCACCATGCCTCCGTGGCCTTCGACGATTGTCTGATTATATCGCTGGTTCATGTACATCAATGTTAGCCTCCAGTCCTGTGTAAGGCGTTTGTCCATCTGCAGGTTGATATCCTGATAATAGACGTCATCACCTTGATTGAAGAAGCTCTGATGATAGCCGTCGGAACCCATAGGCTGCTTGTTGGCAAGCTGCTTCTCGACGCTCATACCACGGACATGCGAGAAGTTGAGACGCAGGTTAGTGCCATACTTACCGCCGAGTGCCGTCTTGCGCTTGAACTGATAGCCCAGCTCGGCCTGATAGGCCCATTCGCCATCGGGACGGGTAGCATAAGGGTAGAGCGCCGCGAGGGCGTAAGTGTGGTCGAGGGTGAAGGCTGGCAGATGGTTGAGCATCGATGATGTTCCGTCCATCGAGCGGCGGCTGCGAAACGACATATTATCACTGCGCTTAGCCTGCACCAACACGCTCATTCCTCGCTGCGAATAGCTGCCCGAGAGCATCGCCACGCGCCCTGGACGATAGATGTAGCCATTGTCGCGGTTGGGGTCCTGACCTTTCTGCGCATATTCAGCAAGAATGTTGAAGCCCCCGCGCTGTAGGCGAGCACGAACATCGAATGCGTTGACGTTCTCTGGCAGGTTGAGCTTATGCACGGGGTCCACCATAATCTGGTCGCGGTTGGCTTTCTCGTGCTTGTTCACGAAGGAGCCACCGAGAGTGAGATAGGTCTGATGCTCGGCCATTCTGGGAAACCATTCCTCGAGGTTGAGCTCGGCGTCAGCACCGGTGACCCAAGATTTGTTAAGGTTCCAATAGCGGCGCTGCTTGCCTGTGAGAGTCTTGAACGTTATACCGCGGAAAGGTTTCCACTGCACACGCCCGCCAAACAAAGAATTGTCGATACCTAAGCTGCGCTCCTCATAGGTACGGAGAATGAAGCCGGAGCCAAATTGTTCGTAGTAATTACCAGCCGTGACTTCCAGCTGTTTATAACGTCCCTTGACGTATATATTAGGAAGGCCCCAACCTTTGAAGTCTGGTTCATAGCCTGGCAGGGGGTATTGAAGGAACTCAAAACGTGCCCCTGCATCTACAAAGCGACTCTGCAACTGAACGTCTGCAAAAGTGTTGGTAAGGGCCCACTCGTCATACTTGGGAGCTTTGATGGCAGCATCCTCCTGCGGAATAAGGATGTCACTTTGCACGCTCCCGTTGACGATAACTTTCTTCTCTTCTTGAGCAGAAACAGAGAAGCTCATCAAGCCGAAACTAATAACTATAATCGCTCCTCGCTTATCCATTTTGATCAATTAGTAAAATAAAATCTAAAGCTCTTCATACCCCATGGAGGGCAAAGGAAAAGTAGATTGACTGAATGACCGTTGGTCCTTATAGTTCAAAACCTAACTCACAAGTCAAGGGGAAAAAGTGTCCTCATTACTTTTCCTTAACAAGTTCCCTCACCTTATCAATAAGTTCCTCCTCAGCACCCTCACTGTAGCCGTTATGGCGATATACAATCTTGCCCTCGCCATCGATGATCAAGGTGTAAGGGATGAGTTGTATGCCCAGGGCCTTACAGAAATCACTATTGGGATCGAGTAGTACGTCGTAAGTCCAACCATGGTTGTCAACAAGGGGCTTCACCTTATTGGTGTTCTGCGCCTGATCGATGCTAACGGCAATGAGCTTCACACCCGTTTCCTCGACCCAGTCCTCATAGACTTCGCTGATAGCGTCGAGCTCGCGGTTGCAAGGTTTACACCAGGTGGCGAAGAAATCGATGATGATGGGCTTGCCACCGTTGAGGCGCGCAAGGGTATCGGTCTGTATGGTCTTTCCTGCAATGTCTTTCAGCGTGATTGCAGGCAGCTGGGCCTGAGCCTTCAACGCAAATGTCAGGCAAAGAGCAAAAAGGATAGACAACTTTTTCATATGCTTAGAAATAATTTTCAGATGTTTTTTATCAATCGTCCATGCCAAGCGGCCCCTCACGGATGAGGAACGGGCGGGTGACAGACATCAGCGTAGTCGAGAAGCCCGAACGCATAGCACGGATAAAGAAGCCGCTGCAGTTGTAGCCGGGCCAAGTGCCACCATCGGCCAGCACGGCATAGGTGAAGCCTTCGCCATCGACGGTGCGGTGCGAGAGGTCGGCAATCATCGTGGCCACTGGCGTCGTAGCGACGCGCCCGGTGGAGCTGTCGGTGAAGTAGAAAGCGTCATAGCTCGTGGCGCTGGCATAGCTTAGATACTGCGCCGAATGGAAGGCTATGCGACAGCGCCCACGGTCGAAGTCGAGGGGCATAGGATTCTTGGCCCACTCGTCGTTGCGCACGAAACGCAAGAAGAGGCTGTCGTTACGCATCATTAGTTCCACATGCGTCGCCATGACAGTCTCACCGCTGAAACCGCCGAAGTTGTAGGTTCCCAAGACATCGTTCTCGAGGTCATACTGTGCGATGCTAAGCATGCTGCCATAGCCCTGGCTCTCGTAGGAGAGAGTGCCCCGGCGAATTACGCCTTCGGTGTTTGCATCGACGACAATCTTCACGGTGTTGCCTTCGATGGAGGGATGAATCCAATCGACATCGGTCGAGAAGCTGACGGGGCGGTCGTGCACGAGAGTGTATTCGAGAGTCTCCCCGGCATTCTTGACGAAATGGCTTTCTTCGCTCAAGCGTCCGATTACCATACCGCGCTGCTGCACCGGAATCTCAAGAGTGTTGCGGAGAGCATCGGTCACGGTGAGGATTGCCGTGCGGCCGTCGAGGCCGTCGTTGCCTGCCACGGCAACGTAAATGACGTCGCCCTCGACGCGCGCCACGGCCCAGTCCGACGTGCTGCTGACCTCGAAGGGAGCCGTGCCCGCGACGCGGACAAAGCCTGTGCGGCCAGTGGAATCAAAGATGAGGTCGCTGCTCACGACGCTGATTGGGCTGGTGAACGTCTTTACCTCGTCATCCTCGCCGCAGGCCGCAAGGGTCATCACGGCAAGCAATGGCAGGATGAGGTGCAACTTGATATGGGGTCTGTTTAGTCTGAACATATTCTATGGGAAAGAGGGTTATTCGCGCAACTTGAAGAAAGAGACAAGATTCAGGAAGACACAGGAGCCGTTGGTGGCCCAAGCGGCATCGTCGATTATCTCAGCACCATAGCCCTCGCCGAGCTCGTAGAGCGTGATGAGCAGGGCCGATTCGCAGTCGTAGCGCGAGTCGGTGGGCGAGAATGTGAAGGTGGGATAAAAGCGGTTCTTGTTCCAACGGATGGTGAACGAGCACTCGGGAGCTACCCAGACGCCTGAGCCATAGGTGGCGAAATAGACGCTGGTGCCGCCGTACTGCCCAACGACCTGCGGGGCGAGGATCATATCGCCCGTCTCGTAGTCGAACTGCATCACGAGCTCGTACATCGGGCTGAGGCCTCGCAGACGATAGTTGCATTCGAGACGGTTAGGCACAAACTCTACGTTGGCCGAGGCCTGTCCGCCCTGATAGCGCATAGTGTAGCGCCCGGCATAGTCGCCAAAATGCATGATATCATCAGGGAAGGGCACGCCCTGCAACGTCAGCGAGGCTGCGTCATCACCGACGCCCGTGAGCTCATGCGTCTCGGTATTATATTCCAAAGCCTGCACGCGGCTGTTGCCAAGGCGAATGGGACGATAGAAGCGTATACCCTTGTCGTTGAACGTGAAAGGCACTCCGAGGCTGTCGCCACTGACGTACATGCGACGGTTCACGAGGTCGAACGAGCCCTCGACCTCTCCCTCGAAGCCTTTGACGAAGTTGTCGAAGATGGCGACCGTGCGGCTGGCATAGTCATCGGTAGGCGCTGTGAGACGGCGCAGGTACATCGTGTTGCCCGTCTTCTTGCCATAGAGGGTAATCTCGTCGTCGCTGATCTCGTTGACGACAAGCTCAAACTCGCCGCCCTTGGCCTCATACTCGCCCGAGCTGGGCGTAGAGAAATAGTGGATGAGGCTGTTGAAGGTGTCGAACGTCAGCACGGGGCCGTTGTCGTTGGTCATGCGATAGTAGGTTGTCTCAACGCTGTCGGGGATGAGCGAGCAAGCGACGTCAACTGTCAGCGAATCGAACTTCAGCAAATAGACGATACCGCCATACTCGAGCTCGCTGCCGGGATAGTATTCAAATTCCCAGCCGTACTCCGCCCCGCGCAGTATGGTTCTCACTTTATCCATAGTGCTCTGCAGGCGCGTGGATGCCGGCTCATCGAAGAGGTCTTCCTGCTGCTTGAAGCACGAGGTCAGGGCCAGCGACGCCACCATAGCGCAGGCAAACAGGAGGGATTTGATTCTTATGTGTGGATTTGACATAATCATGCAGGTTTCTTTGTGTTAATCTAAGCTGAGGTCGTCGAGGTCCACGAGACCGCTCGTGACCTCAAACTGACGGCGCTGCAGTGCGCTGCGCAGAGCCTCGAGGTCGATGCCGAAAGCGCTGAGCATATATTCCTTGACCATCTCCAGTTTCGTAGTGATGATGCGCTCACCCTCGGGACCGGCCTCTGCCATCCAGGCATCCCACTGGCGCTCGCTGTTGCAGACGAACATCGCAAGCATCTCTGCAAAATCCTCGACGTGGGAGTGCTGGGCGTAGCTCGAGATGAAGCCGCGCTGCAGGCAGCCAGTGTTGAACGGAGCCTGACTCCATTTGTCGGCAACGTAATCGGCGCCGGAGATGAGCTGGAAGTCGGCCGAGTAGTTGACCGTCTGGTTCAAGATATGAGTGAACTCGTGGTGGATGGTCTGCAGGTAGTAGGTGTTGAGGTCGTCGGCGTTGCCGAGGTGCTCCTCAAGATAGTTGACACCCGAGAGCAGAATCTTGCGGCCGCCCTCAGCCGTACCGAGGATGTAGGTACCGTTGTTGCGATACTCCCACTCCCCTATCGTGAAGATCATCTTTGGGAAGTAAGCGCGGGTGAAATCTATACCGCCGACCTCGTCATAGGCCTCGATGCACACGTATTTCACCAGATGAGCCAGCTTCACGGCCAGTTCGTAGCGTGCTGGGATGGTGTAGTAATTCATGTCGGATTCAATATCCTCGAAGCGATATTTGAACGAGATATTGTAAGGCTTGACATAATTACGCTGCAGCCAATAGTCGAACTCGGTGTAATCCACCTTATCGACGGTGATGACGCTCTTGTCGGCGAGGTCGTCCTCAGAGCAGGCTCCGAGCATGGCAGCCACGGCGACGACGCAGGCTAAGCCTAAGAACTTAAGATTGCTATATACTGAAGTAGTCATAATTATCAGAGTTGAGGTGTCGTTATAGGTTCTAAGCTCTGCCCGCTGATGTCGCCGCCATCGATTCGAGGCTCCGTGTTGCGGGGATTGGGTTCTACGCCATCGTGCTCACTGGTGCGACGGGCGCGGAGCGGTATCTGCACAGCGCGACGCGGGTCGTCGACGGTGAGCACGTCGGTGCGGTGCTCAGGCTGTCCGCTGGCGTTCATGACGCGGCGCACAATCTCAATACCATAGCGCTTGACGTCGTACCAGCGCAGGCCCGTCTGCAGAGTCTCTATTCTGCGGAAGCCCAAGACGCACTGGAGCATAGCTTCCTTGGTGCCGCCTTCAGCACCTATGTCGAATGCCGGATGAAGATGCTTCTTGATGGTTGACTCTACGCCACGGGCATCGCTGTAGCTATAGTCGACCGAGTTGTAGAAATCGGTGATAAGCTCCGGGGTAAGGACGAGGTCGGTCTGCACGATGTTCTGCATCCACGTCGTGAGGTCGGCAGCGGCCTTGGCATAGTCGCCCGTGAGGACGTAGGCTTCAGCTCGGTTGAGCAGGCATTCGTCGGTGGTGAATGCCGGATAAACGGTGCGGTAATAGCCCGTTCCTGCAACGGCGTCGGCATACTCGAAGAGGTATGGCAGCTTCCAGAAGATTGTCTTGTCGAGGTTGGTGGCGGAATAGGTGTTCATGCCCATATAGAAAACATCGTCGCCCCAGATATTGCGCGCTTCGCCATCCTCATGCTCGGCGAGATACTTGCCGTGGGAGTACTTCGAGAGATAGCGGTAGGGGCCGAAGACGAGTCCCATGTAGGAGTATGATGTCAGCAACATCAGGTTGCAGTTGAGCGAGGCGTCGATATAGTGCTGCGAGATGGCGTTCCAGTCGCGCGTCATCGTGGAGGTGTACTCCCAGTCGCGCAGCATAGCCTTCGGGGCAGCGCCCACACAGCGCGTGGCGTAGTCGATGGCACGGTCCCACTTCTCATAGAAGAGATAGAAGCGCGTGGCAAAGGCGTAGGCAGCTCGTTGGTTGAAGTGGTATGAGGGCACTTGATAGTCGGAGCCCACAAGAGGCAGCGCCTCCTGCAAGTCCTTGTCGATGAGCGCATAGACCTCGGCCACGGAGAGGCGGTCGGGGTTGATGTCGAGCGCCGGGGCGGTGCCAGTCATATAGACGACACCCAGCTGCTTGTCGGCATCGGTGCTGCGATAAGCCTGCGAGAAGAGGTTGACAAGCATGAAGTGGCCGTAGGCACGACAGAGCAAGGCCTCGGCCTTATACTGCTTCAGCTTTGTCGTCGTTGCTCCGCCCATCTCCTCGATGGCTTCGAGTGCGGCGTTGGCTGTAGCGATACCGAAGTAGCATTCTTCCCAGAAGTTCTCGGGGCTTTGGTTGTTTGACTCTGTAATGTCCTGCCAGGCATAGAGCTGGTCGGCAAAGCGTATGGTGTTTGGGTTGTCGGCGCCGTAGTCATCGACATTGTCCGACATCATTTCTGCCACGTAGAGCGGGTCGCGCGTCATATAGGCTGATACGAGCAACTTCTGTATTTTGCTCTCGCTGTTGATCTCGGTGCGGTTGTCGGGCAGCACGTCGAGATAATTGTCGCAGGCGATCAGCAGGGGGAGGGTTGCTGTGATACAGCAACACACAAAAACCGTATATAATCTATCTATTTCTTTCATAGGGTGCTGTGCTTTGTTTAGAGACCGAGGCGGAGAGTCAGAGTGAACTGTTTAGGCATAGGAACGGCCACACCGCCCGAGTTGGTGAATTCAGGATCTTGGCCGTTGAGCTTCTTGTCGGCGTAGATGAGGAAGCAGTTTGTGGCCTGCAGTTTCAGTCCGAGGCTGCCGAGTCCGAGCTTGCTGATTTGGTCGCGCGGGAAGTCGTAAGCCAGCGAGATTTCTTTCATGCGAATGAAGTCGCCCTTGGCGATGCGCTCTGTAGAATAGTTGTAGGAGTTGTAGGCGATGCCCAGGTCGGTGTCGTTGCGGTTCTGGCGCGAGCTGGCGATGACGGGGATTGTCGTCGTGGCCTCGTCGCCGGGCACAACCCAGCGGTTGCGGAACTCCTTGGGCATGGCGGCGAGCTCGCTGTAGTAGCTCGAGAAGACGGGGTCGAGACGCACGACATTGCCGAAGCTATAGGTAACGAAGAGGTTGAGCGTAAAGCCCTTCCACCTGAAGATATTACCGAGCGAACCCATATCGGTGGGGTCGGCAGCGCCCGAGTATTTGAGGAAATTGAGTTCCTCGCGGTCGATGGCCTGGAAGTAGATACCTGAGATGGTACGTATACCATTATTGTCGTAGAACGTGGGCAGGCCTTCATTGTTCAGTCCGGCGAACGGTATGCTGAAGATGCTGCGCACGGGGTAGCCCTTGAGGGCGAAACCGTTGCCAGCCACGAGGTCGATGAGGCGCTCTGCCGACTGCAGTTCGGTGACTTCATTAGAAGTATGTGAATAGACGAAGCTGGTGGTCCACGAGAAGTCCTTCGTCTTGATATTGGTAGTCGAAAGACTCACCTCCACACCGCTCGACTTCATCGATGCCACGTTGGCGTAGTTCTGGATACTGCCCGAGTAGCCCGAAGTGAGCATGGCACCGATGAGGTCGTAGTTGTTGCGACGGTACCAGTCGAAAGTGAGATTGATGCGGTCTTTGAGGAAGCCGGCTTCGAAACCGACGTTAAGCTCATGCTTCTTCTCGTAAGTCAGTTCAGGATTGGCAGGCCACGTCATTGTGATGCCACTCTCTTTCACCGAGGTGAAAGGGCGCCAGGGGGTGTATGAGGCATAGATGGCTGTTGAGTTAGTCACGGCAGCCGGTCCGCGGTCGGCCGTCAGCGAATAGCTGGCCTTGAACTTAAGGGCCGAGAGGGCGGGGCGCAGGTGTTCGAACCACGTCTCCTCGTGCACATTCCACGCCGCCGAGATATTCCACGTGGGCAGCCAGCGTGCCTGGCGGCTCTTGCCCATGCGGTTGGTGCCTTCGTAGCGGATGGTGCCATTTACGGTGTAGCGGTTCTTCCACGCGTAGGTGGCGTTGGCAAAGAAGGCGGCATTGCGCTCGCGCGTATTATTTAATGTATAGTAATTGGTGTTGCGCTCCATCATCTGCTTGAAGGCAAGATAGCTGAAGGCTGAGATCTCGCCGTTCTCGAAGAGCACGCCCCAGTCGCGGTTCCATGTGGAATGGCGATTGACGTGGTTGATCTCCATACCGGCATAGAAGTTGACGGTGTGAATGTCGTTGATGACATCGTTGTAGGCCGCCGATGCACGCATGTCGTAGCCGAACATCCGGTTGTCGGTGCGCTCGAGGATACCGCCTTCGGGCATCACCGAAACGGGTAGGGCGTAGATATTATCAGGGTCGGTGTAGAGATATGGGTTGCGGCCACGTATGGTGGAATTGTCCATAGCGCGGTAGGCCATGGCCTGGTTGGAGTTGTCGCGTATGGAATGCTCCTGCGAGGTGCCCGAGTACTTCATGGCGCCAAGCAGCGAGAGCTCAATCTTGTTGATGGGCTTATACGTCAGCTTGCCTTGCAGGCGGAAGTCGGCCACTCCGAGGTCGATATAGTTATTGTCGAGCTCGTGGAAGATATTGAACGGCGCGTAGTTGCGGGTGTAGAAGGCGTCTGGGTCGAGGGCTCGCGAGGAGTTGAGCGAGAAGCTGTAGGGGTTGATGTCGAACGAGCGTGTGACGGCTCCGTTGACGGGATCTATCTCGCGGCTGAGTGTGCCCGGAGCCTCTTGATTACGGTAGCTGGCGTTGGAGATAACGCCGAAAGTGAGGCGTTTCGAGAGGTTGAAGTTGGCATTGACATTAGCCGTATAGCGCTCCACACTGCTCTTGAGCGTCCATCCCGGGTCGTACATGGCGCTGACGCTGGCGTAGTACTGTGCCTTGTCGGAGCCACCGGAGATGCTCACGGAATGAGTGTGCTGGATGTTGTTCTTGAACAGGAGGTCGAACCAGTCGGTGTTGCGGTACTCGGCCTCGCGCAGGTAGGCAGCGATGTCCTCGGGCGTATTGCGCAGGGCGAAGGAGCCGGTGGCGGGGTCGTACTGCGAGAGCATCTGGTACATCTTGCCATAGACGCCCGACTCCGAGGAGTTGACCAGCTCGGCATAGTTGAGGTAGCCTTTCTGCTGCAGTTCCTGATAGACCGACATTTGGTCTTGCGAATTCATGATGTTGAACGTGGCATAGCTGGGTTTCAGTCGCATGGTATATTCGCCCGTGTAGTTGATGCGGTTCTGTCCAGCCTTGCCTTTCTTGGTGGTCACCACAATCACACCGGCCATGGCGCGCGCGCCATAGATAGAGGTGGCCGAACCGTCCTTGAGAATCTGGAAACTCTCGATGTCGTCTGAGTTCAAACCGGCAATGGCACTCGAAATCAGCGTATTGGCATCGCCGCTGGCCAAATCGTCGGCTGCCACCTCGCCCACATCCTCCATAATCACGCCATCGACCA
>ODAI010539436.1_pt1 | contig 13989 bp, 14 predicted proteins | sample 1539321 | NCBI WGS metagenome assembly ODAI01 (sample SAMN02144231, study PRJEB22623) | gut metagenome | biome: sheep rumen | host: Ovis aries | place: New Zealand
CCGGGCGCGCGCCGGGCGCGGGCCGGGCGCGGGCGTGCGGCGGGCGCGGGCCGGGCTCGGGCGTGCGGCGGGCGCAGGCCGGGCGCGGGCGTGCGGCGGGCGCAGGCGCAGGGCTGTCGCACCCTATTACATGTGATTGAGCTGGCGAAAGGCCGACCTTTGGGTCGGCTTTTCCCATTCCTCTGCGGGGAGACGCCGACTTCGCCTGCCGAAGAAGTGTTGACTGCAAATTCGCACTTGTTTGCTGAAAAATGCTGCAAATCGCAGCTTGTTTAGCGAAAAAAGCCGATTGAAAGGCTTCAAAACGCTAAACAAGTGCGAATTTGCAGTCAACACTTCCCTCGCAGCGACTGGCGGCCCGCCAGTCGCGGGCGGCCCCGTGGCGCCGGGCGGCCCGCCAGTCGCGGGTGGCACGGCGCGTTCGGCCGCCCCATTGCCGCGGATCTGCGCGATAATGGTAGTCGTTACAAGTGTTACACGGCCTGCTCGCGATTCCAAAGCGCGGCGGCCAGCGCGTTGAAAGGGTCTGCCATGGGAAAGACGCTCGTAGCTTACTTCAGTGCCAGCGGAACGACGGGAAAGGTCGCGAAGAACCTCGCCTCGGCGATCGGCGCGGACCTGTTCCAGATCGAGCCCGAGCAACCTTACTCGCGCGCTGACCTGAACTGGAACGACAAAAGGAGCCGCTCGTCAATCGAGATGAACGACGAATCCGCCCGCCCGGCAATCGCCGGACGGGTTGCGGACATGGGTGCCTACGACACGGTGTTCGTCGGCTTTCCCGTGTGGTGGTACGTCGAGCCGCGCATCATCGACGCGTTCCTGGAAGCCTACGATTTCTCGGGCAAGACCATCGTTGCGTTCGCGACGAGCGGCGGAAGCGGCCTCGGCCGCGCCCCACAGCGCATGCAGGCGCTGACACCCGGGGCGACGGTGGTGGCCGGCGGGCTTCTGAACGGTCGTCCGTCGCAGGTGGAGCTTGCGGATTGGGCGAAGGCCGCGCTCGGCGCTTAGGGGGCGAAAGCGATTGTGAAGTACGCCAAACTGGGGAAGAGCGACCTCGAGGTTTCGCGCATCTGCCTGGGATGCATGGGGTTCGGCGACCCGAACGCGGGGCAGCATTCGTGGACGGTCGGCGAGGACGCCACGCGCGAAATCGTGAAGCGGGCGCTCGATGCGGGCATCAACTTCTTCGACACGGCGATAGCCTACCAGGGCGGCACGTCCGAGCAGTATGTTGGGCGCGCGCTGCGCGATTTCGCGCAACGCGACGACGTGGTGGTGGCCACGAAGTTCCTGCCCCGCACGGCCGACGAGATCGCGGAAGGTGTGAGCGGCCAGCAGCACATCGCCAACAGCATCGACGCGAGCCTGGCGCACTTGGGAATGGACTACGTCGACCTCTACATCTATCACATGTGGGATTACAACACGCCGCTTCACGACGTGATGGAAGGGCTCGCTGCCGCGGTCGCCGCCGGCAAAGCGCGTTACGTCGGCATCGCCAACGTGTACGCCTGGCAGCTCGAGAAAGCGAACGCACTCGCCGAACGCGAGGGGTTTCCGCAGTTCGTGAGCGTGCAGAACCACATGAATCTGATTTTCCGCGAAGACGAGCGAGAACTCGCGCCGTGCTGTGCGGAGGAAGGCATCGCGCTCACGCCTTACAGTGCGCTCGCGAGCGGCCGCCTCTCGCGCCGCCCGGGTGAGACGAGCAAGAGGCTCGTCGAGGACGCCTACGCCAAGTTCAAGTACGATGCCACGGCGGACGCGGACGCGCGCGTCATCGAGCGCGTGGCGGAAGTCGCCGATGCGCATGGCGCGTCCATGACCGAGGTCGCGCTTGCGTGGCTGCTGACGAAGGTGACTTCGCCGGTCGTCGGGGCGACGAAGCCGCATCACGTGGACGGCGCCGTGGCGGCAGTCGACCTCGAGCTTTCCGCCGACGACATCGCCTATCTCGAAGAGCCTTACGCGCCGCATGCCATCGTGGGCGTGATGGCCCAGAACAAACCTGCTGACGCGGGCAAGGAGCACGTATGGCTCTCGAATGCGAAATACCTGCGAGAGGAGAAGGCGCGATGAAGATCTTGGTGCTGCAGGGAAGCCCCAACCGCAACGGCTCGACGGCGCTGTTGGTCCGCAGTTCCGCGGAAGGCGCGCAAGGGGCAGGGCATGACGTCGAGGTGGTCGACGTCGCCGCGCTCGACATCGCGCCTTGCACGGGCTGCGTGTCATGCGGCTACGGCGGCCCTTGCGCGCTTTACGATGATTTCGACGGCGTGCGGGAGAAGATCCTTTCCGCCGACATGCTCGTCTTCGCCACGCCGCTCTATTACTTTGGGATGACCGCCCAGCTCAAAGCAGTTGTCGACCGGTTCTGCTCGTCGAATCCGTCGATTACGGGAAGGCGCTTGAAGTCGGCGCTTCTTGCAGTTGCCTGGAATGCGGACAATTGGACGTTCGATGCGCTCGAATCGCATTACGATACGCTTGTGCGCTATCTGAGCATGCGCGATTGCGGGCGCGTGCTCGGAAGCGGCTGCGGTACGCCGGGGATGACCGCGCGTTCGGGCTTTCCCGAGCGGGCGCGTGAGCTGGGTGCATCGCTGTAGGCCGCGCCGGGCGGGGCGCGGCTGGGCATGCCGCCGAGCGCGACGTCGAGCGGGCGCGAGCTGGCCGCACGGCGCGGGGAAGTGTTGTCGAAACAGCGAGAGTGGGGGATGAACCGTGCAAGACGAGAACGTCCACGACCTGACGGAAAAGGTGAAACGCAAGGCTCTCGAGCTCGGCTTCGCTCGTGTCGGCGTAACGACGCCCGACCCGGTCGAAGGCTACGAAGATGAGCTCTGCCGCCGTCACGGCTACGGTATCTGGAACGTGGCCGACCCTGGCTCGAAGCTCCGGCTCGCCGCTCGCCCGCGCGAGAAGGTCCCCGGGGTGAAGAGCGTCATCTCGCTCGTACGCGCCGTCGGACGCATCGAGTATCCGGAGCGCCTGCTTCGGCATCTCGGGCGTATTTACCTGTCGCGCAGCTACTTGCCGCCAGACGACACGCTCGAGGGCAAGCGCGTGCTCCTCTTCGAGGAATACCTGGAAGGGCTCGGCATCCATTCGCTGTACGACCACACAAACATGCAGCTCGTCGACCGCGCCATCGCATCGCGCGCAGGGCTCGTCACGTACGGGCGCAACAACTTCGCGTACGCCGGTGAGCTGGGGTCCTTCATCATATTCGTGACGATCCCCGTCGACGTCGAGCTCGAATGCGAGGTGCATGAACCGCGCCGCACATGTCCCGACGATTGCCGGAAATGCATCGACGCATGCCCGACGGGCGCCATGGCCGACGACGGCTCGCTCGACCCGAGCCGATGCGTGCTCTACAGCAACTTCACGCCCGGCGAGCGCAAGGATCCGGCCGTTCTCGACCTGATCGGCACGCGTGTCCACGGGTGCGACGCCTGCCAGGTCGCTTGCCCGCGCAACGCGCACGTGCTCGGCGCCGCGAAGGCGCCCGACCCGTATCTCGATTGGCTGGCTGATAGTTTCTCGCTCGAAGACATGTTGTTCTGCGACGACGACTACTACGAAGCATGCGTGCGGCCGGTCATGTTCAACTACATCCGCGATATCGATATTTTCCGGCAGAACGCTGCCATCGCCATGGGGAACAGCGGCGATGCGTCCTATTTGCCGGCGCTGCGCCGCGCTGCCGCAGAAGGCAGCGACCAGGTACGCCGTTTCGCCGAATTGGCGATTGCGAAGCTGGTGGATCCGTCGTAGCGCGCACGCGGGCGGAGGTGTTGCCTCGGCACGCCCGAGAGGGCGGTGCGGGTAATTACGCCGTAGTGCGCACGCGGGCACGGGCAATTACGCCGTAGTGCGCACGCGGGCGCGAGTGGCGTCCGTATGAAGAAAATAAGGTTACTTATCAAATGGCTCAGTATGCGCTTGAATTAATAAGGAAACTGACTAAACTGCAAATCATAAGGATACTTACTAATTAATGAGGCAAAGAGAAAGAGGTAGTCTGATGGCTGTCAACAACGAAGAGCTGATGGGGAAGTTCGTCCGCACCGGAATGATCATGCGCCACATCGACGGCGAGGGCCCTGCAGGTCATGGGCATGGAAGAAAACACGGCCACGGTGGCCGGTGCTGCCACGGCGAGGGCCACGGGCACGGCGAGGGCCACGGTTTCGAGGGCCACGGCGAAGGCCACGGCCCGCATGGCCAGGGCGGCAAGTGCAAGCGTCGCCGTGGCCAGGAGCGCGTGCTCACCATGGTCTCCATGAAGGAGGGCATCAACCAGAAGGATCTTGCGTACCTTCTGGGAATTCGTCCGCAGACGCTCGGCGAGATGCTCCAGAAGCTCGAGCAGCGCGGTTTGATCGAGCGTAGGAAATCCGAGGTCGACGGCCGCGCCATCGAGGTGACGCTCACCGACGACGGCCGCGCCCGCGCCGCCGAAATCGCCGAGCGCCGTGCGCTTGCGGCGGCGGATATCTTCGCCGTGCTTTCCGACGAGGAGAAAGAGCAGCTCGGGGTCATTCTCGACAAGCTCGGGGCCGAACTCGACGCACGTCGTCCGAAGCATCGCGGCAAACATGGCCATGGTCTGGCCGGCGCCGACGACGATGTCGAAGACGATGCGGAGCTCGACGCCGAATAACCGGCATTGAGCAGTCTATTCCACGCAGGCCGCCGCATGCCGCCCCAATGTCGAGGCTGCACGCGTGCGGCCTGCTACTTCCAGTTCACAAGCCGCTCGCGGCATTCGGCCATCTTCGCGCGGTCTTCTGGCGACATCTCGGGAAATTGCGGGTCGCAATCCTTCAAGATGCCGACCACGGCCTCGCTCACGAGCCAGCGCGCGTACCATTTCTGGTCGGCCGGGATGACGTACCAAGGAGCATGTTTCGTGCTCGTGTTCGCAATCGCCTTCTCGAACGCGTCCATGTACTGGGGCCAAAGCGCGCGCTCGTCCAGGTCGCCAGGCGAGAACTTCCAGTTCTTGGCCGGTTCGTCTATGCGGGCCAAGAACCGCTCCTTCTGCTCCTCCAGCCCGACGTTCAGGAAGATCTTGAGCAGCCGGTAGCCGTTTTCCCAAAGGTATTCCTCGAAATCGCGGATCTGCCGGTAGCGCCTGTCGAAGAACTCGTCATCGGATTCGTCGAGGCAGCGCGACGGCATGGCGTAGGTCTTGCGTAGGTCTTTCACGCGTACGACCAGGACGTCTTCGTAATATGACCGGTTGAAGATGGCGATGTTGCCGCGCTGGGGCAGGTTTTTCACGGCGCGCCAGAGGTAGTCGTGCCCGAGCTCTTCCTTCGACGGTGTCTTGAAGCTGTAGACGGAGACGCCTTGCGGGTTCACGCCGCTCATGACGTGCTTGATCGTCGAGTCCTTGCCTGCGGCGTCCATGGCTTGCAGCATGATGACGACGCCCTCGTGTCCCTCAGCGTACAGTTTTTCCTGCAATTCGGCCATGAGCTGCGTGTTTTTGGCCGTGAGTTCGGCGTATTCGGCTTTTTTCGCCTTGTCGGTCTTCGCGGATGTGGGGTATTTCGAAAGGTCGAAACGGTGGGATCCGTCGTAACGGCAATCCTCGAGCAACATGTGCGCCTCCTCTGTCGTGATCTTCCAGGGTGGGAAGGGCTAGGGTGCGTGCTGATTCCGACCCCGTGTTGAGGTGAGTATATCAGCTTGGTGGCCTGCGATACTGCGGCTGTTGGTCGGGGTTGCGGCTGCTTGCCGGGTGCGCGGGGCGCCAGGAGCCTCGTGGCCCGCTTTGGCTATAACTCGAAATCGGAGCCCGCAAGCTCGTGGTGCAACCGCTCGGCTTCCTGCTCCTTCTCGCGGAGCGCGTCTTGATAGCCTTTGAGCGGGTCGAACGGGATGAAGATCTTTGCGCGCTGCGAGAGCGGCATGCGCGGGCGCGGCAGCGAGGGAAGGGCTCCCGTGACATCCGCCCCGCCGGCAGCACGTGCCCCGCCGGCAGCGCCCGCATCTTCCGGGCCGTGAAATACCCTACGTTCCACTTTTATGCCCTCCGATCAGGTGGTTTCGTTCACGTTGCGTGGCCTGCGGCATGAGGTCGATTCCCTTCAGCAGGGCGTTCTTCCCGAATTTCCGCTTGATGTCGAGTATGGCCTCCTGACGCGAGCGTTCCTCGGCCGTCTTCTCCTCGTCCACGAACAACGACAACTGGCCGTTTTCCTCGGGCACGACGTTGTTGAAGTTCAGCCAGATGTGGTGGATGTTGCGCTTCGGGTCCGCGATCTCGTGGAACAGGTCGACGAGCTCGGGCAGTATGACGCTGCGCGCGTTGGTTGAGGCGATGAAACGCGCCGTCCCACGAGCATCGTCGGCACGGCCGAGCGCGTCTTTCTCGAACCTGACGGACAGCGTGACCGAGTCGGCGACGACGCGTTTCGAAACCATCTCGAGGCAGGCGGTGTCTGCCATCTCCTTCACGACGAGCAGGGCGTCGTCGAAGGCGTACGGGCAGCCGAGCACCTGCGCGTTCGTGATCGAATGACTTTGCGGTTCGTAGGCTTTTATGTCGGCGATAGTCACCGGCTCGATTCCCCAGGCGTGGTCGATGAGGATTTCGGCGTCGATGCCGAACACGTCGTAGAGCTTTTCGAGGTTGGGGTAGAGCGCAAGCTCGCCCATCGTGCGTATGCCCAGCTCGTTGAGACGCCGTTGCGTGCCGCGCCCGATACGCCAGAAATCCGTCAGCGGCTGGTGGTCCCAAAGCGTTGCGCGGAACGTCTCCTCGTCGAGCTCGCCGAAGAAGTCGAGGCTGTGCTTTGCGGTGATGTCGAGCGCGAGCTTGGCGAGGTACAGGTTCGGCCCGAGTCCGCACGTGGCCGGGATGCCGACCTCGTCGAGTATCTCGGCGCGAATGCGCTCGCCGAGCTCGCGCGCCGTGATCCCATAGAGCGGCAGGTAGTTCGTGACGTCCATGAACGCCTCGTCGATTGAGTACACATGGATGTCGTCTTTCGAGAAATATCGCAGGTAGATGGCGTATATGTTCGCCGAATACTCTATATATTTCGCCATGCGCGGCGGTGCCATTATGTAGTCGAAGGACTCGGGGATCTCGAACACGCGGGCGCGCCCCGACACGCCGCGCGCCTTGAGGGAAGGCGAAACGGCTAGGCAGATCGTCTTTTCGGTGCGTTCGGGGTCGGCGACCACGAGGTTCGCCGTCATTGGGTCGAGGCCTCGCTCGATGCATTCGACCGAGGCGTAGAACGACTTCAGGTCGATGCAGAGGTACTGCTTGTCTTGTCTGTTGGTCGCGCGCGATTGCATGAGGCTTGTCCTTTCGGGTAGCTATGATAACCCGAATGTCGGTGCGCCGCGGCATCGGCGGCAGGTTGGCGCGCGGGCGGGCGGCGTGGCATCGGCGCAGGTCCGGCATCGCGGTATGCGTTGCTGGCAGTTACGGGCGAACTTGGGTCTCGTCGACGATTTCGAGCCCGGCGTCGGCGAGAAGCGCCGCAGTAATCCCTTGGCCAGGTATAACGATGCCGGAAAAAGAGCCGTCGTACACTTCGTGCACGCCGCAGGAAGGGCTTTTCGCCTTCAGGATCGCTTTTCGGCAACCGTGCTCGCGCGCAATGCGTAGCGCGGCTTGCGCGCCTGCGAGAAACGCGTCGGTGCGGTCGTTGCCCTCGCGGTCGGCGACGCGTTCGTCAGGCTGGATTTCGGACGGGATGCGGGGCGTCGGCAATCCGCCGAGCTGCTCCGGGCAGACGGGCACGAGCTCGTGGTCGCGCCCGAGCGTGCGCACCGCGTCGCATGGCACGGACCTCGCGTCGTAGCGGCAGGGCTCGCCGAGGAGGCACGCGCTGACGAGGATGGGGGAGGATTGCGTTCGTTCGCGTAGGTCGATGCCCGCAAATTCCCGCATTGCGTCGACAAGTGCCGCGGTTTTGCGCTCGAAGTCCGCGTAACTCGGGATGACGTGGAAGTTCGGATGGGCCGCCCACGCGGCGACTCCGCGATCGTCGACCGCTGCGGCTTCGGAGGCGTTCTCGAAGCGGGCGCGGTTGTTTGCCTTCGTGTATGCCTCGGGGCTCGTTTTCGCGATTGTCTCGAGATGAAAGACCGCATCGTAACGCGCGAGCACGTCGCCTTCGGCAAGCCCGTTTGCGGTGAGGGCGCGTGCGTAGTCGTCATCGTCGAGATACGCATGGCTGTCGCAGATTCCGCGGTCGCAGACCACGAGGACGTCGGGGTTGGCGCGTCTTTCCGCCTGCGCGGCCGCCTCCGCCTGCGACATCGCCTCCGCCTCGCGCTCGAGTTGGAGCGCCATCACCCGGGTCTGAAACTCGAGCATCGACGCGCACGTCCACGGCGCCACGCCGCCGATGATCAGGTCGGTCGCCGCTTCGGGCACGAAGATGGCCGGAACGCCCGCACGCTCGCTAAGCGCACGCAATGCGCCGAGCGCGGTGGTTTTCCCCGCACAGGGCCCACCTGTTATGACGACGGTTCTCATTTGCGCTTTGCGCCTTTCGGCCTGCACGGGCCGCGAGCGCTAGGCGCTCTGGCCCGTGATGTCTTGCCAGATTCCCTTGACCTGGTCGACGGTGAACGGGTTGCCGTATTGCGTGATGAAGTGGGTGTTCGCCAGCTCGTCGGTGTAGTCGTCGAGGAAGTACATCTGCGTCGTGCCGTAATCGTAATGGCAGAACACGGGCACGAAGCTGTGCGAGGTGACGCTCGTCTCGGCGCTGCCGTCCTCGTGGGGCGTCTTCGTGATTTCGAGCACGGCCGCGCCGCCGAGCATGTTCTCGACGTTGGCCTGGTTCGAAGCGTAGTTCCCCAGGCTGTAGTACACGATGCCCTTGTTGCCGGCGGACGTGGTGACTTCCTCCATCGGCTGGACGACGTGCACATGGGACCCTAGCACGACGTCGGCGCCGGCATCGATCAGGCGCGCAGCCACTTCGCGCTGCTCGTCGGAAGGCGTGGTGGCGTACTCCTCGCCCATGTGGACGTAGCAGATGGTGATGTCGGCCTCGCTGTTCGCGGCTTCGACGTTCTTGCAAATCGCGTCGAGCTCCGAGAGCATGTCGACGGCGTACTCCTGGCCCTCGGGCAGCACGAAGCCGTTCAGGTCGTACGTCAAGTCCGTCATCGCGATCTTAATGCCGTTGCGCTCGATGAACGTCACGCCGTCGGCCGCCTCGGCTTTATCGTGCAAGCCCATGAGCGTGATCTCGGGATGGTTGTTCTTCCAGTAGTTGACGGTGTCGAAGATGCCGTCGATCCCCTGGTCCATTGAGTGGTTCGTCGCGGAGGTGACGATGTCGAAGCCGGCGTTGACGATCGCGTCGCCCATCTCGACCGGCGTGCCGAACACGGGGTATCCTCCGACCTTGGACTCGTCGGATACGAGCGGCGTCTCCTGCGTGACGCTCGTCAGGTCGTAGGGCGCCAGGCGCGACAGCATCGGTTCGAACACGTGGTTGAAATCGTATGCCTTGCCGTTGAGACCCTTCGATTGCTCGATCATCTCGTCGTGCGCGACGATGTCGCCGACGGCGAGGAACGAGACGGTTTTCGGCTCGAGCGCCGCGGCGGCCGCGGCGGCGTTGGCTGCCTCGAGCTCCTTGGCGGCCTCGGCCTCTCTCTGCGCTTGGGCGTTTCGGTTGACGGCGCAGCTCGCGACCGCGATTACGAGCACGAGTACGGCGGCCGCGATGACGAGTAGGCGCCAATCGAAGGGAAGCTTCGCCGCCGCACCGCTCGGCTGGGTGGTGAAGGGAAGGCTCGAGCCCGATCCGGAGCGCATTCCCCGAGGGGCAGCGGCGCGCGGGCTCCGCATGCTGGTGCGGCTGCTGGCGGCCGAGGTGCGCGTGGCGTTGCGGTCGCGCGTGGCGTTGCGGCTGCTGGCGGCCGAGGTGCGCGTGGCGTTGCGGCTGCGAGAGCTCTCGCGCGTGGAGCTCGAAGCGCGTGTGGAACGCGAACGCTCGCGGCCGGTGTTGCGGTCGCGCGCGGAATTCGAGTTACGGTCGCGGTCGCGGTCGCGGGTCGTGCCGCGGTCCTGATTTGCATTGCGCTCGCGAGACGCTCCGTCACGCGAGCGGGATCCTCCCGATTGTCTGCTGTAGGCGTATGCCCGATCGTCCTCTACCAGCACGCGCCTTGTGCTGGTGCGGGGACGGTTCGCGTTTGAGCCGTAGTTGGGGTATTCGTCCCGGGATGATCTGCTGTCAGACACAATCGCCTCGTTCTATCGCCCTACGTGAATTGAAACTTGCAGAACGGGTCGTCTGTCGGGTCGTCGTTCCACAAGTACTCGGTTGCCGTCGCCGCCTCTTCCGCGACTTCGCGGCCGAGCCTGTCGTTCAAGAAGCCGAGCGCCATGTCTATGCCTGCGGACACGCCGGAAGCGGTGTAGAACTTCCCGTCCACGACCCAACGCGCCTGCTCGACCCATTCGACGGCGTCGCTCGAATCCAGTGCATCCTGGAAAAGCTTCTTGTTCGACGTGGCCTTTCGCCCGTCGAGTGCACCGCATGCGCCGAGCAGCACCGAGCCGTTGCAAACGGACATGACCCAGGCGGCGTCATCGCAAAGCCCTTTCAGCGTGGAGAGGAACTCCTGGTCGTGATCGATGTCACGCACGCCCCAGCCACCTGGCAAAAGGAGGGCGCCCGTGCGGTCCATGTCGGAAACGGACTTCGTCATGACGGGCACGTTCTGGAAGCTGGTCACGATGCCGCCGTCGAGCGAGAAGAAGCCGACGGAGTAATCGGCGGGCCGTGCGAGCATCTCGACGGGGCCCATCGCATCGAGCGTCTCGAAGCGGTCGAACAGCAAGACGTTTACGTTCATGGCCTCTCCTTCGTGTCGTGCTTCATGTGCGAACAACTACATATAGTATACGCGATGATGCAAAGGGGCGGGTACAACGTCTCATTGTGTGCAATTTAACGCGCAAACGCGCGGATTGACGTGGGCAATGATACGTTGCGCCCGTCCCTTTGCATCACTCGCTTTTCGCGAGGAAGTCCATAAGTCGGCCCCATTCGCGCTTGATCTGCGCGCGGCCGCTCTCGTAGTTGCGGCATAGCTCGTCGTAGTCGCGCTCGCTTCCAGACAGCGTCAGCTCGTCGCAGTAGAACACGTAGGCGCGCCCTTCGCGCTCCCATTCGTCGAGCAAGTCGCAGGCGATGTTGTAGCGCGCGTTGCGCGTGAGCACGGCGTCGCGCATGAAAGGGCGCCGCCAGAAGAACGCGTTCGCCCACGAGTTGTTGCCGGTTTTCCGGTACCCGCGCTTGCGGGTGCGGACGACGAACACGCGCTCGAATCCGTCGTTTTGGATGCTGTTGAGCGGCAGCCCGCCACCGTCCGCGAAGCCGCCGTCATAGCAATAACGTCCGTTCACCTGGGGCGGCGGCATCATGATCGGCACGGTCGAGCTGGCGCGCACGCGCAGCATCAGCTCGCCGGTCGTGCGCATCTCGTCTTTCCGGAAAAGGAGGTCGCGCCCGGTGTCGCGCTCGAACGCGAAGATGGTGGCCTTCGCGGGACTCGCGTTGAATGTCTCGATGTCGAATGGAAGCGGCCCGTCCGGAAGGCCGGCCTTCTCGTATATGTAGTGCGCGTTCCAATAGCCCTTGTGCTGCAGGAACGTGTTCCAACCCCCGATGTTTTCCATATGCACGAAGTCTGTGAACGACTTCACGACGCGGTTGACGTCGCGCGAGACGTAGTTCACCGTGTTCGAGCTGCCCGCGCTCACGCCGTAGACGTTGTCGAAGTAGATGCCCTGCTCGAGAAGCTCTGCGGCGACGGCGCAGGTGTAGGCTGCGCGCATGCTCCCGCCTTCGAACAGGAGGGCGGTCTTGAACACGTTGCTTTCGAGCGTTTTGGTCATGGTTGGATTATATCCGTTAAAGCTTCACGACGAACAGCGCGGCGTACAAAGCCGTCATGAGCGCGAGCGTCACGGCGTTGGCGATGGCGAACTCGCGCATGAACGCGCGCCCACTCGCGCCTGCAGTGTGCATGTAGATCCGAAATGCGATGAGGCTCGCGAGCGATGCGATGGGCGTCCCGAGTCCGCCGAGGTCGACGCCGACGAGCAGCGAGTGCCAGTTGCCGGTGAAACTCGCGAGCAGCACCGCCGACGGCACGTTGCTGATAATCTGGCTGGCGAAAAGGCTCGTCAGCATGGGATGGTCGTCCATGAGCCCGCCGAGGAAGCCCTGCATCGCGGGCATGTTCGCCATGTTTCCCGAGAACACGAAGAAGCATACGAACGTGGCGAGCAGCGCGTAGTCGACTTGCGCGAATATGCGTCGGTCGAACAGGAACAATGCTGCGGCGACGATGGGCAGGAGCACCAAATGCGAAAGCACGCGCATGACGGCGAGCAGGCAGAGTGCGAACAAGCCGGCATGCAGGGCAAAACGTTTCATATCGATGGCGCGCTCGTCGAGATCGAGCTTCACGACCGCGTTCGTGGTTCCGAACGATGCGCATGCGAGTGCAAGAAGGAACAGGGCAAAGGCGCCGAACGGTGCGAGCGTCCAGAAGAAATCGCCCGCTGACAGCTCGTAGGTTGTGAAGATGAACAGGTTCTGGGGATTGCCGACGGGGGTTACCATCCCGCCCAAGTTGGCGGCGATCGCCTGCAAGACGACGACGCGGACGAGGTCGTCACGCCAGCCGGCTGTCTCGAGCGCGATGACCGCGATGGGAACGAACGTGAGAAGCGCGACGTCGTTCGTCACGAGCATCGACGAGAAAAACGGCAGCATGACGAGCGCGAGGCACACGAGGCGCTTCTGTCGCTTCCCGGCGACGATAGCTTGCGCGATGCGGGCCATGACGCCGCTGTTTCGCAATCCTGCGACGCAGGCCATCAGGCAGAACAACAGCACGATGACGCGCCAGTCGATGTAACCCGGCGCGCTCGACACGTCGCCCGCGAGCACCATGGAAGCGCATGCGCAGACGAAGGCGATGCAGAGCACCGCCTCGTTACGGAGGAATGTGATGAGCCTGTCGAGCATCGGACCATTGTAGCAAGCAGGCCGCTGGTCCTGGCTCGGATACTACTCCAAATACGCGAGATAGGGCACGTAGGGCATGTAGTCCTGCGCGGATTCGGGCACCGCGAAGGTGATTTCCTGCCCGTACGCGGCGATTGTCACGACCGAAGTGTCGTCGTACGTCGTGATCTGGATAGGCTGCCCTTCGAGGTCCATCGTGAAATTGGACGTTTCCTCGACGCCGCGCGGAAGCGTGGTGACTTCCCAGTCCTCGATTGCGAGCGAGTCGACAACTTGGTCTGCCAGATCGTCGGGCATGCCGTATTCGCTTGCGAGCGCACGCGCCTGAGCACGGGCCTCCGCGTCGAGCTGCGATTTGATGCCTGTTTTCTCGATGACGGCGTTGATGGCGTCGACGCGCGTTCCGTCAAGCGATGCGGATGTCGCTTTGCTGCACCCGCCGAGCATGACTACCGCCGACAGTCCGGTGGCGACGAGGATCATGGCGATACCGGTGATGATTACGTTGCGCATGGCCTTTTCCATGATGGCTCCAATCCTTTGCGAGGACCTTCACCTTATGCGAGCGTTGTGAAAGCCCCATGTGATGGCCGTGGAGGCAGCGTGAACGCATCGAAACTACCGCGCTTTGATGCTGTTTCGTAAACCTTGCGTGTACACTAGCCGCATGGAAGACTTCGGGGAAATCACGTTGACGAGCTCTCAAATCGAGGCGCGCCGCACGGCGGGCGCCGCGGGCGCGCCGCCGTCGCCTGCGCGCGATGGCGCGCAGCTCAGGCTGCATGTGCTCGCGAGCGGGAGCAAGGGCAACAGCTCCGTCATCGAGAACGTCGCGACCGGCGCGTGCGTCGTCGTCGACTGCGGCATAAGCAAGCGCGCGTTCATGGATGCATGCGCGGCGTGCGGCGTGGACGTCGTGCGCATCGAGGCGATCCTC
>ODAI010812906.1_pt1 | contig 13989 bp, 9 predicted proteins | sample 1539321 | NCBI WGS metagenome assembly ODAI01 (sample SAMN02144231, study PRJEB22623) | gut metagenome | biome: sheep rumen | host: Ovis aries | place: New Zealand
TGAAAAGATTTTTAGCATCCCTTCTTACAGGAACACTTATTTTAAGCAATGCATTTACTTCTTTTGCTATGCAGCCAGAAGGCGCACTTACTATGGAAATCCCATATGAAATAGAAGTAGATGAACAGGACAATTCTATTGAAAAAGAAGTTTATGATGATGTAGAAGAAGAAGGTTCAAGTGCATCAGACGTTTTTGCAAAAGTAGGTTCTTCTTTTACCGTTGCAATTCCAAAAATTATCGTTCTTTCTGGACAAGAAAAGGAAGCTGACTATTATGTAGCAGTTAAAGGTGATTTTGCTGGAACTGAATACATTCAAGTTGTAACAGAACCATCATTTTGGTTATATGATGTTTCTGGCGTAAAAGACCCTGAAAAGGCTTTTAACGAACGTCCAAAACAGCTTTTTGTTTCTACAAACCTTGAAACTGCACCAGAAGATGCAGTAAATGGTGTTAATCCTGATGAATATACCAAGTCATTCGGAAAAATTACAGCACCAACTATAACAGCAGGTAAATGGCACAGCCAGGTAAACTTCTATGTTGGTCTTTTCGATGACTTTACAGATATAGTTCCAGTTGCATCCGATGGAACAATATTAGAGCTTTCAGCAGAAAGTCTTAACATTGGTGAAGAATTTATCGGATACAAAGATTCGGAAGTTATTCTTTCAGAAGCACTTTCTACTAATCTTTTACAAAATTCAGATGTAGAAAATCTTCTTAATGAAGAAATTGAAAAGGTAGCTGGTGACACAGTTGTAGAACCAACTAATACAGAAGATATTCTTGAAAATATTTATGAAAATGCTGTTGAAGCAAAAGAAAAGAAAGAAATTTTCTATGAAACTGACAGCGATGTAGTTAAAGTTACATCAGACGGTAGAGTTTACCTTGACGGTGCAAAAGCAGGCGATACCGCTACAATTACAGCAACTTACAAAGGTGTAGCAAATTCTGAAGTTCCTGGTATAAATGACCGTGATGATATTTCTGTATCATTCGATGTAACAGTTTACAGAGTAGATGTATCTAAAAAAGAAGTACACCTTGACCTTGGCGACACAACTTCTCTTACAGCAGAAATCTATCCATCATATGTTGAAGAAGATATTCAATGGAAACTTCCTGAAATGATGGATGGTGTAACATTTACTTCAAGTACTAACACAGAATCTAATATTACTACAATGACAATTGACGTAGCAGAAGATGCTATCGATGATAACAACGGACAGTTAACAGCATACGTTCCAGATGAAACAACAGATTCATCACGTATCGTTATTAACGCTAAGCATAAACATGAATATGTATTAACAGCACAAGCAGACCCTACTTGTGAAGAAAAAGGTTATAAAACATATGTATGTAATGGATGTGACGAATCAACAGAAGGACATACATATACAGATTATGAACCAGAACTTGGTCACGTTTGCAGTGATGGACACTGGTGTGATAGATGCGATAAACTTGTTTACCCTTACAGAACTGGCGAAACTATAAGAAAGACAGTTGCTGGACAGGAACTTGAATTTGTATGCGTATCAGAAGACTATACAAGCCAGAATGGTCAAAAAGGTGCATACTTCATGTCAGTAGGACTTTTGAAAAACGTTAGATATGACAACAATTCAGGCATTTGGGCAACAAGTTCACTTAGAAGTACACTTAATGCTTCAAACTCAGACAAAAAACACGTAACACTTACAAACACAACAGTAAAGACATCTAAAACATATGATGTTATACCACAAGGAACATATTTTGGTATTGATATGTTTGAACCAAAAGCTTATAATGGTGCTGAAACATATGACTATTACTTCGCACCATCAATCGAAGAGGTGGCTGCGCACGTTCAATACCTTTGGGACCCATATGGCGAGGGTCATTACAACTATTATATAGATAATGGCCATCTTTTCGGTTTCTGGTTACGTACACCTACATTTAATGGAACAACACCTGAAGTAACATTTGCTTATACAGATTCACGTATGATTACTTCAAATCCTGCTCCTACATGGCTTACAACACTTACACATGGTGCAAGAGTTGCATTTATGGTAGAACAAGATGTTAAAGAAAAGACAGCTAATTCTACATGGAAAGTTGGAGACGTTACATATAGGGAAATCAATGGAAGACAGGTTAAATTTACTTGTGCAGATTCTAACTATCGTGACGCTTCTAAACAGGACGTTGGAGCACTGTTTATTGCAGAAGAAATCTTTGGTTCAACAGACACTATATTTGATACAGAATCTAACGTATGGGCTACAAGTAATCTTCGTGAATATATGAATACACACTTTGATACAACAGGTCTTGTAAAAGTTAATACAACTACTAGCCACGCTATAATCAAAGATGGTAACGCAAGTTGGATTCCACTTGGCGAACGTTATAAACCATATGACCCTAAATGGGCAGAATATGAACAGTGGGCACAAGGTAACAACTTAGATACAGATGATATTATTTCACCTGACACATACGATTACTACTTCGTATTATCAGCAGAAGAAGCATGTGCATATTCACCATTTATGCTTTCTTCTAACGGTCAAAGAAAAGACCTTTCTGAACAGTGGGCAGAAGATAGATACGGTGTAGCACTTCGTTCAGCAAACCTTGATAGTACAACAACACTTAACTATATCTTAACTGATGCTAAATATTACAACGTCTTTACTGACAAGAAGGTAAATGATACAACAATTGGATATAGACCTTGTTTCGTACTTCCACACGAAAAATAATTTTTAACATAAAAGGCTTGGAATTTTTCCAAGTCTTTTTTTGTTAAAATTTTCCTTATTTTTTAAATTTAACTGTCATAATAACTATATGAATTAATTTGTATTTTAATATCCAGCTAGTTGTTTTTTAGTCGGGGAAGAACTGAGGGGCAACTTCAAACCGCTAAAAATGTAATCCTGACTGCTACAAAGTTAGCCTAAATTCTATTAATTGCTTAGCAATTTTTTATAGTTTATTTTAATTTTGTTATTAGTCAAACTTTTTAAACACACTAACAATTAAGAACACAAATAACGATCCAATGATTTTCAAATTTAAAAAATAATTAAAATGATTACACATGCAATATTCTTTATGAATATGTAAAATTAAATGGATTACAGGTGTTTAAAATACGAATAATTCTTATTATAAAGCAGGTTGTGGGATTAGCCTACCGCCTGCTTGTTTTTTTTGTTTAAAATTATCATGCTTTCCTAAATATCATATTATTTATATCAAAAAGAAGAAAGGAGATTTTCTTTTTGTTTATTATAGATTTTCTTTTTGTTCAGCGTTTTTAAACGCTTTGAAATGATAATGTCGTAATAAAAAAGGAGAAAGGCTATGTTTATTACACTAATTTTTCTGTCTATCTGTGCACTTACCGAAGCCGTTGGTGTTAGTATCGGTTTAGCACTAATTGCCAGAAAAATGTAATAAGAAAAGAACGAAACTGCTATTTAGTTTCGTTCTTTTTTTGTTTTAACATGTATTTTTGTAAAAACCCATAGCATTTCTGTTTAACATTGCAGTTTTAAGGCGCTTTTTTTATTTTTATAAAAAAAGAACTGCCATAAAGGCAGTTCAAGGTTTACAATATCCGCAAGGACTATATCCATTGTCAATAAGTTCATTTCTCGAAAGGTTACTTTCTTCTTTATTCTTATCTTTTATATCGGATACATTTTTACAATCAGGATTATGAAACTTTTTAGAACTTGTATTTAAAATATAAGGTCCTGTATAAATCTCTGCTACTTTACCATTTCCTGATATAAATTTTTCACAAGGTTCTACGTTAGAAACTATTTTGCCGTTTTCTATGTAAAGTATAACATTTCCTTGTAAATCAGTCCTGTACATTGTGATATTATTTTTGAGTAGTTTTTCCAGTGTTTCAATATGCGGATGACCATATTTATTGTCTTTCCCGCAACTAATAACAGCAATTTCTGGTGAAGCTTTCTGCAGTAAAATATCTGTTGTAGATGTACTACTTCCATGATGACTAAGCTTTAATACATCACAGTTAACATCAACACCATTATCAATGATGTCTTTTTCAGCAGCAGCTTCTGTATCACCCATGAATAAAAATTTCTTACCATGATATGTTACAAGTACGGAAATTGAATTATTATTATCTTCATCGTAAATATCAACAGGTCCAACTATTCTAACACTTGCACTTCCAAGCATATAGGTTTCGCCTACCTTTGGTCCTGTTACTGCAATGCCATTGTCGTTGATATATGATTTAAGATTTTCGGTAACTGTTGATGGTTCGTTTACGACAGATAAAAATAATGTTTCTGGTCTGTATTCTTTTATAACAGTAAGAAGTCCGCCTATATGGTCGCTATCTGGATGCGTACCAATAATAAAATCAAGCGTCTTAATATTATTCTTTTTTAAATACTTTACGACCGTATTCCCTTTATCAACTTCACCAACGTCAATTAACATCGTTTTTCCATCGCACACAATAAGCGTGCTATCGCCTTGTCCTACATCGAGAAAATGTACTTGAAAATCATCTTTTGTACTATTTTCCTGTGCCGTAACAAGTGTACTTGCTTTTGAAAAAATATCTTTTATAAAATTTGAACCATTAAATAAAGATAGTCCAACAAAAGCAATAACTATAAGCGTTAAGATGTTTTTCTTAACAAGGCGACGAAAAATCTTTTGTAAAATTTTTTCGCCATAAGTTCTACTCATATTCTTCTCCTTTCTACATTTATATATATATATATATATATTAATATGATTTTGGAATAATATCAATAACTGTTTTATGTATTTTAAAATATTTATATATTTTTAAACAAAAAAAAGACATCGAATGGTTTTTTCGGTGTCTAAGCGTATTACCCTCGCCAGGTTTCTTTTAATTTAAAATAGCTCGTCAATTGACTTTTAAATTTGTTATCTTTTTTAAAGAAGAATAGATGCGCTTTCTATCTCCTAAAATTATATTACAATATTTTATTTTCTTTGTCAATACTTTTTACAAAAAATTTTTTAATTTCTCTAAAATAGTAGAAATTATATATTTTTAGTCCAAAAAGATTATTTAAATTTACCAGTTATTTTTTTCTAAAAATAAGACGACGGCTATTTATTAATATTTTCGTTTAAAAATTCTTGTTTTCATTTTTTAGTTAAAATTCTAGTTGATTTTTCTGCATAAAAATAGTATAATTAATTAGTAAAAATTTAATTTTTAAAAGGGAAAAATTATGTCAAACAACATTAAAAGAAATTTTTTTACAAATATCATAGAATTAAAAACAGGTGATGTAACTACGCTTGATGAATTTACTTTTACAAAAATGTCAAATGAAGCCATTCGCGAACTTGAACCTATTGTTGTACAAAAAAAGTTTGAAATGGCTAAAAGAGGTGCTTTATCTATAATGCCAGAAATTGTAGTAAATACACTGAATATAACAAAAATAGTTGACATTGATAAAAGTTTTTTCTTTGAAAATGATGATTCAAATATTAAAAGAGAGGCAGTTGACGGATACGGATGTGGTGTTGATATTAAAAAAATTAATATCGATATTAAAGATACAAATTCAAAAGATTTTAAAGAAATGATGATAAAGCTTTCAAAAGCGCTTTTCCTTACTGGCGAAAGTATGCTTTGTGAAAAATTTATTTATAAATCAAATATTAGAAACTTTTCAAGTCGTGATATAGATATAAAGCTTTTTTATAAACAAAAAGAAATAGCATTTATAAAAGATACATTTTATATTATTAAATGTGAAAATAAAAATTTTTACGCCGTGCCGCTTTTTGGTGACACTACTAAAAAATATGTTTTTGCAGTAAACGATGAATCAAAACAAATTAATTTGTATGACGGCGTTTTAGAAAATGCTTTCAGATATGTAAATTTTAATAAACTTGATAATATAAAATTAATAAATAATAATTCATCTATTTCTATTCTAGACCCATATTTTATAGCAAAATATCCGTCTTTTTGTGGAAATGATACTGTAATTACATGTTTTATAAATATCTTAAATAAATATATGAATATTAAAAAAGGTGATGTGGGTCATATTATGGAGCTATCATCTTTAATAGATAGACTTTTTTACAGTATAGATAAAGAAAACTTAAATGATATTTTTAAAAATTTTCAAAAAATATTAGATGAAAGTATTTTTGAAGGAAATAAAATGCAATCTATCAAAAATACACCGCTTTATAATATAATAAATTCAAAAATATTATATTATAATATTTTAAATAATATCTTTTTACTTTTTAAGCCAAACACCCCTTCTACGCTTCAAAAAGATATTCTGTTTGATATTGTAGAATATGCGATAATTTTTGAGAATAATTTTGATGAATTAAAGAAAATGATTAAAGAAGAAATTGACAAAACTTCTTATTCTGTAAGTGAAAAAGAAAATGTCTATAATAAAGCATTCAAATATGTTAACGACAAATTGCTTGAAGATTTTGGTCTTTTTAAAAACAATATAATTTTTTACGCAAATTACTATAATAATTCTTTAAATAAAAATAGAAAAATAGAAACAAAAGGAAATAAATATTATGAAAATATAACTTCTATTTACGAATTTAAAAAAGTAGAACTATTTTACCCGTCTTTTCAAAAAAGAATGAATAAAATTTTTATGTATTTAGTAGATAAGTATGTAGATAGCGAAAAAGAAAAATTTATAGAAATATTTGAAAATGAATTTGGACTTATTTTAATTAGAGAAAATCCAAAAGAAATAAAACCGCTAGTTATTAATAAAAAAGATACTACACTACCAAAAACTTTTATCAATAATTTAAGTCTTTATTCAGAAAAAATTACAGACATTGAAAAGACATTAAATCAAGTATGCTGCGAAGAAGTAATAGAAAAATCGCTTAAGGAATTTAACGAAAAAATACAAAAAATCGTAAATAAAGATTTTGATACTAAAAAACTTGAAAAGATTTTTAAAATTTGTATACCAGAACTTGAAAATTCGATTTATTTTTTAGTTGAAAACGCAAACGATGTAAATTCAGTAGAAGTAAAAAATGAAATAGACACAACAAGAAAAGAAATAATTACTATGATTAAAAATCTTGAAAATGAAGTAGATAAATTTTCAGATAATGAAGTTTATTTCAAAGCAATAAATCAAAATAGCATGCTAAGTGTTTTAAATAAAAAAATGACGCAAAACTGTTTTTAAGAAGAGTCTTTAAAGACTCTTCTTTTTTTATTGATTTTTATAAAATCATAAAAGTCATACTATTTATATATAATTTTAGAAAGGATAAGCAGTTGTGGTTTAAAATATATTTTAGACTTTCTGCGCAAAAATATGGCTAATACAGATTTTTCTACTTTTACTCCAATTGAACCTGCTTCTTTTGCAAACCTTAAAAATATTAATCTTGCTTCTTTTACAAGTCTTAAAGATATTAAACTATCGGTAGATATGGCATATGATGTATATCAAGAGAAACATCGTTTTATTGATTATTCAAAAGAAGAACATCTTAAATATGTTATCAATAATGCAAGAATAAGAAATTACAATGATTTTGAAAAAATGCATCAATTATTCATTAATAAATTTACTGATAAAGATTTTTATAAAATTACAATAAATGATCTTTGTAAATTAGAAATTGATAACAAAAAAGATATTTTTGATGAAATTTTTAAAAACTTTTTTAACGAAAAAGAACCTTGTTTTGATGATATCTGTGAAAGAATTGAAATATTGAAAAATAATGATTTTCCAGAAAAAAGTGAAATTATAAAAAATATTACAAATGACAATATTGAAAATCTATTTGAACTTGTAAAGCATTCAGATTTTAAATACCCATTTTGTGAAAATGACATTGATATTTTTTTGAAATATGCTTTATCAAAAGATTTAGATGCAAATAATATAAAACTAACGCTTAAAATTTTGCAAAATTTTGATATTGCGAATAAAGAAGATATTTTAAAAGAATATTTATTTAAAGTATCAGAAAAGGCAAATATACTGCCTGATAATATATTTAAAGAAATTGACCAAAAATATCTTGCAAATTTCATAAATAGTAATTCAGAATATTTTACTTCACCAGAAAGAATTTCAAATACATTAAAATTCATTAAAAAGCTTGATTTTGAAGATAAACCATTTATGCTTGGAAAAATTTTTAATATTTATTTAAATTCACCTGGATATAATATAAATACTTTCTTTGATATAGTACTTAAAAATGATGTCAAAGAAAATATAGACCTTTTAGATGAAAATAATAAAATCGTTACATTTAAAGTTACTTATGAAAATAATAATGCAAAAATTGAAATGATAAAAGAAAACGAAAATGGCTTTGATGTTAAAAATTTACTAACAATAAATGCAACACCAAATGAAATTAATAATTATTTAGTAGAAAATATTATTGAATCAATTCCTAAAAAACATGAATCCAGCGGTTTTGTAATTGATATTCAAAATAAAGATTTCTTCTATATAACAAAAAAACCAGAACTTCTCAAAAATATTTCTGAAACTGCTGACAAAAAATATTTTGTAGACCATAATAATTTATATGTTATGCAGTCAAAGGAAAACTTTAATAATTTCGATAATTATCAAAATAAAAAGACAAATTCATTACAAAGCCTTACTGCAATCTTCACAATAAATGCAGAAAAAATAAAACATTTTGATGTATTACAGGTTAAAAGTGAAGAAGAAATCGTACCTATAAATAAAAAGGAAGAAATTATAAATAAAATAAATGAATATGCTACTAAATATTCATTGCTTAGCGAAAAAATTTCATCTGATGATAATTTAGAAAACGATGAATTTAAGGATTTAATAAATAATAATCTAGTAAAATCTATTGAAAATTTTTTGAATGTCGCAAATGAAGATATAATATCACAAGAATACGCAGAAAAGGTATTAAAAGTACTAGATATACATTTTCCAGTGATAAATAAATCAATTACAAGTTTTTCATTAATAAGTTCGCAAAAATTTGAATTTAATGATGAAACGAAAAAAATGTTAAATGAACAAAAAGAAAAGACGAAAGCAATTATATCAAACGTATCAAAAGAAATAGAAGATAATATCAATAGTGCATTTTTCTACGCTTCCCTTGACCAATCTTCGACAATAGCAGCATATAATATGTTAATTAGAAATGATAACAGTTTTGCAAATGAAAATATTCAAAAATAACAAAAACAAAAGCCTTAACTTTTCGTTAAGGCTTTCTTCTTTTTCTATAAGGGTCTGGTATGTCGCTGTAGCTTTTAGAATATAAGACACTGCTTATAATATCTGTCTCTGTCCGTTTACTATTTATTAAATCATCAAGTCCATTAGTAGTTTTTTTCTTTTCTTTTTCTGGTTTATAATGTTTTAAAAAATCTACTTCTTTTCCTTTTTTATTTTTAATACGTGGATATTCGCAGCCTGTGTAACTTTTCCACAAATTTTTAAGACTTTGAACACGTTCTGGTTTGCTTTCTTTTATATCAAAATACAAATCTAATAATTTATCCATGCTTTTTTCCTTATCTAATTTTTTTAATAATATCTTCCTTATTATTTTCTGCCACTATTTTATCGTAATTTTCTTTTAAATTATTATAATGTTCTTTCATTTCAATATAATGTTTTAAAATAAGTGCTTTTGCATTTTCATTTGTTGTTTCATTAGCAGTTTTTTCTAAGACTTTTAAATCATTTTCCCATTTTTTTAAATCACGTTTCAAAAGAAACATCATTGTTCTTGCTTGATTATAAACACGTATTTCTTTTCTGCCTAAAATTAGTCTGTCCATTACTTCATTCATAAATGGTCTTGTCCATGTAAAAAACAAAAAAATCATTAATACATCAATCATTGAAAATGTTTCAATAAAAGCAAGCGAAATTATATTAGACATAAGCACAAATGTTAAAACAAATATTCCAATAATTATCTCAAGAATATCTCTTTTAAAAAAAGAAACTTTCAAAACATTAAAAACAAATATAAGTATTAAAAATGTAATTGTAAACATCAAAATAGCCATTTTAGTTCTCCTTAAACATATATATTTAATATGATTTTTTTAAGAATTTTAAAAAAGAAAATATAAAATGTATAAAATTCCTTCTTGAAAAACCTGTAAAAAGTGTTATAATTAAAATGTAAAATTGTTATTAAGTAAATGAAAAGATAAAAAATATGCTATATACTAACAAAAAGACCAAAAAGGCCAAAAAGACAAATATAGTTATAGAACCTGCAAACAAAATAGCAGATAATACTATTAAAGAAATAGAAAATGATGATGAAAAAGTAAAAGAAAGTAAAACAGATGCAATAGTTTTTGCTATATTGTCAACAATAATAATTATATTTGCTATAACGCACGCAAAACTAGTAGAAGACATAATGAGTAATATCATTATCAAATTAATGATACTCACGTTTAACTATCCAGTGCAATCAATTATAGTTTTAATTTTTTCAAGCGCGGTCATATTAGCATTGACAAAATATCTAGATAATAAATTTTCTTGTTAAAAAATTATTACGAAAGGATTTTGACTTATGGCAGATACAAACGAACTTATTGAATTTTATAATGACCTCAAAAAAGAATTTGGCGAAGAGGGCAGTGAAGAAGAAATGGAAAAAGTTTTAGACGAAGAAACAAATGATTTAGAAAAAGATGAAAATTTGCTAGAAGAAGAAATTACAAAAACGCCCATTTCAGTTACAGAAGATAATTCTAATGTTTTACCAAATGAAAAAATAGTTTTAGATGCAATTAAAGTAATTGCTAACGCTTATAAAGTACCAAAATGTTATTATTCACTGAATATGGGTCCTTATGACGACGCTTCATGCATAGAAAAAGTAAAAGATAAATGGATTTTTTACTACTATGAACGCGGGAATAAACGTGATGTAGAAGAATTTTCAAATGTAAAAGCAGCAGGAAAAAGACTTTTAGAAAATATTATAGATAGTAATGAAATTAAAAACGCTTTTGAGCTTTTTGAAGGCATTCTTATAAAAATGAATGTTTCTTTTGAAGAAGAAATTCTTAGTGATAAAAAAGAAACTAAAGAAATCATAGAAGAAAAGATGCCTTCTACTCACGAAGAAAATACTCCTAAAATAGACAATACGCAAACAGAAACACTACCAGAAAAAGAAGTAGAAATTTTAAATACAGTTATGGTATCAGATGAAGAAGAAGAAGATAAAGCCGATGAAATAAACGCACCTACTCCTTCAAATGAAAATTTTACTAAGAATATGGAAGAAATCGATGAAAATAAAATGCAAATAAAAACTCTCATTATAGATGAAGAGTTTAGCCGTGTAAAACCTTTTGAATATGCAGATTGCGACAATCTAAAATACCTTGCAATTATGGCAGATATTCCGATTGGCGGATTTGCTTTTGTTAATTGTAAAAATCTTGAACTTGTTTCAATAGAAAATGAAAAAGAATATACAGATGATGAATTAAAGGCAATGTTCATGGGGTGCGATAATATTAAAAGCATCTACATGAATAAAAAGTTTAAAATTTTAGGATAATTTTATAAAATGTTTTTTAAGCAGAATGCAACGCATTCTGCTTTTTTTCTTTAATGCGTATGTGTAATATATCATATTTTTTAAAAATAGAACTAAACAACATAAGGAGAATTTAAAAAAATGAAAAATAAGACACTACGTATTTTATCACTTGCAGCAGTGCCACTTGCTGCTTCTGCAAGTTCAATGCCAGCATTTGCATATAACTTAGATGAAAATGGCAATTCTATTGAAATGGAAGAATATCAAAATTCTGAAGAATCTACATATACAAATTCTGCAAACGTATTTGCAGAAATTGGGTCAGAATATAAAGTAACAATTCCAAAAGTAGTAGTTCTTTCTGGTACAAGTAAAGCTGCTTCTTACTACGTAAAAGTTGCTGGTGATATAGCAGGTTATGAAAAGGTTACGGTAACGCCTGATGATAACTTTAAACTTTACGCATCAGGGAAAGACAGCCAGGAAGCAACTATAAATCAAGATAAAACTACTTGGCGCGTATCAGATTTTGATACAGATGCAAACGGAACTATTTCAGCGCCAACAATTACTGCTGGTAAATGGACAGGTGCATTTAACTTTAATATTAATCTTGAAAGTAATTATGAAGAAATACCACAAACGCTTGAAGCAGGTCTTTATGATTTAGATAATAATTTAATTAAATCATGGGCAGAACTTCTTGATATGGGACTTGATATTGAAAAAGATTGTTCTGTAAACGATGCAACAAATTCTGGCACGACTATACTTCGTTCAAATAATTTGACAGGAAAACTTGTTCTTCCAAATACCGTAACAAAAATTGGTAATTATAATTTAGCATACAGTTTTCTTGATGAAATAGTTATATCAGATTCCGTACAAACAATAGGTAAAGAAGCTTTTCAAGGCGCTAGACTTAAAAAGGTTACACTTGGAAAAAATGTCAAAACAATAGACGAGAATGCTTTTGCCTCTAATGATTTTGAAACAATAAATCTACCAAATACACTTGAAACAATTGGGGACTACGCTTTTTATATTAATGATTTAACAGAAGTTGTAATACCAAATTCCGTAACAAATATTGGTGCCAAAGCCTTTTCTGGTTGTGAAAAATTAAAGAAAGTAACACTTCCTGATTCAATTAGTACAATAAGTTTATCTACTTTTGCTGGAAGTAATGTAGAAGAAATTAATATTCCAGAATCAGTAAAGACTATCGAAAAAGATGCATTTGCTGGTAATTCAAATCTTAAAGTTATAGTTCCAGTATCAGTAGAAGAAGTTCAAGAAAGTGCTTTTGGAGGTGTTGATACTGTAACATATGATGGAACTCTTAACACTTCAAAATGGGGAGCTGTAAATATTATTTCTTCTACTACGGTACCAGGTGCATATAATGAAAATGGAACACTTATAAAGTCGTGGGATGAACTTGTTGCGATGGGTCTTAATGTAGAAGCAAACTACGATAAAAACGATTTATCTATGCTTGGTTCTACAATATTAAGTACAATTGGCGAGCCTGTTAAAATAGTTCTTCCAAACACTGTGACAAAAATTGGAAATTCTAACTTTGCAGGATGTAGATATTTAAAGGAAATTGTAATATCAGATTCTGTTGAGACGATTGGCACTTCTGCTTTTGCAAGTACAAGTCTTGAAAAATTAACTCTTGGAAAATCATTAAAAACTATTGGTGATAGTGCTTTTGCTGCAAACCGTAGCTTAAATGAAATTAGAAATCTTAACGTAGTAGAAACAATTGGGTCTGGCGCATTTACATATTGTCAATCATTAAATTATATTAATAATCTATCAAACGTTAAAACAATTGGTGCACAAGCATTTGCTGGATGTTCAAATCTAGAAATTGTTATACCTAATACTGTTGAAAAAGTTGATTCTGCAGCATTTGGTGGTGTAAAACATGTAATTTATAACGGAAATCTTCCAACAACTTCATGGGGCGCCTCAAAAATAAATTAAGAAATAATAAAAGCCTGCTTTTGCAGGCTTTTTGTATTAAATAATTTGTTTTGTAAATTTTTCATGCATTAACATCAATGTCATCGTCCCAAAAAATTGATTTTTGTTGTAATATATCTAGTATTTCATCGATACTATAAAGTTTAAAATAGTTGAGGTCACATCCAACATTAATACCAAATGGCTTATAAATGCCAGTACTTCTGTGTACGTGTCCAAAAAGATTTATAAAATTATCTTTGTGCTTGCTTGGAAAATGATTAAGAAAAAATAAATATCCATTATATTCTAAAAAATCTTCTCTTTTAACGTCTTTAAAACCAGCGTTTATCGCAAATTCTTTAAATAAATTAAAATTCCCTTTAAAAA
>ODAI013040311.1_pt1 | contig 13988 bp, 11 predicted proteins | sample 1539321 | NCBI WGS metagenome assembly ODAI01 (sample SAMN02144231, study PRJEB22623) | gut metagenome | biome: sheep rumen | host: Ovis aries | place: New Zealand
GTTTTTCAGACGGTCTTGCTGCATGGCCACCTGGGTGTTGCGCAGCAGGTTCTGTTTCTCAGCCAGTTCTGCTTCGGCATTCAGAATCTGCAGGTCGAGGTTGCTGTTGCTCAGACGGACGATGACATCGCCCTTCTTGACGTGCGAACCCTCTTCGACTACCTTCTCCATCACGATGCCGCCTTCCTCGGGCGAAATCTGCACCACCTGGATGGGCATTACCTGTCCGTTGGTGCGCACATAGTCCTTGAACTCAGCCTTCGTTACCTCGCTTACTGTCAGATCGTCGGCATTGACTTTCAGCGTAGAGGCGTGATTGCCAAAAACCAGCCAACAGATTATTAGCAGCAACAATACACCGCCTGCAGCATACGGCCAATACTTCATCAGTCTTTGCGACTTTGTCTTTTCTATTATTCTGTCCATATCGTTTCTCCGTTATAATATCTTACCAATTGTTCTTTTACCATTGCCATCAGCTGGCATTGCAGCAGGGTGGCCTTTGAGTTCAACAGCTGTGAGGAAGTGGTGTGCAGGTCGATGGCAGTTGAGAGGCCTTCCTCAAACTGGCGACGTGTTAGCTGATAGGCTAAAGAGTCGGCTTCTACCTTCTTCTCCATCTGCACAGCTTGTTTCTGATAACCTTGCCAGTCCGCCAAGCCTCGCGAGAGAGTTTCTCCAGTTCCAACTGCTTCTGCTCGTAGTTCTCACAGGCAATCTGATAGTTGTTCTTTGCCTTGCGGATGCTGGTGACAGTCTGCAAACGGTTAAACAAGGGAATGCTCAACGTAGCACCAATATACTCTCCCATGTTGTTCTTAATCTGGTTGTGGAAAGACTGCCCAGTGTTGGAGTGCAGCGTATGATAGTAAGTGGTTTTCAGACCCGCACTCAAAGAGAGAGAGGGAAACAATGAAGCTCGGGCCTGACGCCACTCGTGTTTAGAGGCTTGCATCTGATAGCGCGATGCCAACAGTTCTGGATGCTCCTGAGTCAAGCCCTGTTCGAAGGGTACGGACTCGGAGTTTGATACCGACGGACTTGGAGTTTGCTCCCTACGGACTTCCAGCGAAAGTGTATCTGCAATAGGGAAAGCCATCGCTTTCTTCAACTCCAGCAGGGCAGAGGCCAAGAGGTTCTGCTGACGAATCAGCTCGTAGTCGGCTTCAGCTTGTTGTGACTCCACCTGTGCCACATCTGCCTGACTCTTGCGGCCAACTTCTTCCAATACACGAGTCTGACGGAGCAAGAGCTTTGTCTCTTCCACTTTTTCCTCAGCCATCTTGACCAGTCCTTTGTAATAAGCAACGTTGGTGAAGGCTTTCAGGACATTCAGAGCCGTCTGGTCTTGTTTTTGACGAAGAGCTGATTGCCCCATGAGAACGCTGGCTTTGGCAGCTTTTAGTGCATACAGACGGCTGAATCCATCGAATACGGGGAGAGAAGCACTCAGAGAGTAGCCATTATAAAAGGTACTCACGTCGGTATAGCCGTTCGTCTCTGGGTCGATGGCTCGTCCGAAGTTGTACTGCGCACCAATGCCTGCATCTAAAGATGGCAAGAAACGGCCAATGGCTCCTGTACGATTGGCCTTGTAGTTGTCGAGTTCAAGCTCTGACCGCTTCACCTCGTGGTTATGCTCCACAGCGTATTGCATGCATTGCTGCATCGTCCATGCTTCTTGGGCATGGGTTGAAACGGCTACGAACGTCATGATTGCTATCAACGATATTTTCATCACTTTTGTTATTTTGTGATGCAAAATTAGGGATTTTGCTTCTTTGCTCCAAGGTTTTTAACACATCCAGAGGCAGATTGTCTAATAATTAGACAGTCTTCCGTATGATTTTTAGACAGATTATTATTAATTTTGCACCCATGAACAAATACGGTACGATATTAGTGGTTGATGACAACCCATCCATTTTGACGGCGATGCGCTATCTGTTGGATAGTGTCTTCGAACGTATATTGACGCTGAACCAGCCTGACGACATCCTGAAAACGATGGCGCAGGAGGAGATAGACATCGTGCTATTAGACATGAACTTTACCCTTGGCGTGAACAGCGGACAGGAGGGACTATTTTGGCTTCGCACCATCCGTAAGCAGCACCCTCAGACACCCGTAGTTCTGCTGACGGCCTACGCTGATGTGTCGTTAGCGGTGAGAGGATTGAAGAGCGGAGCCGCTGATTTCATCACCAAGCCGTGGGACAATGATGAACTCGTTCGTAAATTGAAAGACGTGCTGGAAATGCAGAGCGAGATAGTGACGCTCGACGAAATGGAGAAAGACCATATTCGTCGTACTATCGACCGCTGTCACGGCAATCTCTCGCAGGCAGCAGAACTATTAGGCATCACCCGTCAGACACTATACAATAAGATGAAACGCCTATGATGTGGCTATGTATTATAATAGGTGTACTGTTCGTTGCGGCGATTGTCTGGCTTGTCCGTCGACAACGATCCCTGAAGCTTCGTGCTCACCTGATGCAAGAGGCTATCCGCAATCGCGACTTCACATTCCGACTGCCAACCGATGGCTTGTTGCCAGGAGAGCGAGCCATGCAGCAGACACTAAACCAACTGGGAGAAACCATCCGTCAGCAGGTGAACCAGAACGAGGTGGAATCATGGGAACGGCTTACCCGTGTGCTGACCCATGAGATGATGAACGCCACAGCTCCCATCACCAGTATCAGCCAGTCGATGCTTGGATGTGATGATGTGAAAGGCACACTACTCGAACCTGGCATTCAGGCCATCTACGACACCAGCCGCCATCTGAGCGAGTTCGTCAAGAACTACCGCAAGATGTCGGAACTGGAGAAACCCGTCCTGGCTGACGTCACGCTTCGTCCGCTGCTTGATGATGTGTGCAAGACCTACCCAGAACTGACGTGGGAGGTAAGCATTCTGGGAGACATCACCGTCCATGCAGATGCAGGCATGCTGCGCCAAGTGCTGATGAACCTGGCAAAGAATGCGGTGGAAGCAGAAACCAAGAAGATCGTCATTACACCGATTGATTCACCATCCACTAATCAATTGAGGCTCTATATCGGAAACGATGGTCTGCCCATCCCTGCAGAGAACCGCCAGTCGCTCTTTGTACCTTTCTTCACAACAAAGCGCAGTGGTAGCGGCATCGGTCTTTCCCTGAGTCGCCGCATGATGATCCAGCAAGGTGGCATGCTCGACCTTGCTGAAAAGCCATTATCAGGATGCCACGTAGGTTTTATTCTCACCATGTTGATTTCATAAAATAGCGGAGTGAAGATAATAACTAAACATCCATACAAACTGTTGATAGTTGAAATCCCATAGGTGTTTTCAACTTGTCCGCTCGGCTTTGCCGCTTGCCTTAGCAAGAACGTTAGAACTTGACAACGCTCTGCAAAGATTTTCTTTTGCAGGATTATGGATTGTTAATTCTGCAAAGGAGTGGGTGCAAGCCCTATATGGGACATGAAATTGGGTGCAAAATGGGTGCAAATTTGAAATGCGAGAAAAAGAAAAGTCCCGTAAATCGTTGATTTACAGGACTCTTTCTTGGGCGCTTCAGGATGGGCTTGAACCAACGACCCCCTGATTAACAGTCAGGTGCTCTAACCAACTGAGCTACTGAAGCAGGTTTGCTCGTCATCGTGACTTGCCGCGGCTGTCATTTCTGATTTGCGGGTGCAAAGGTAATGCAAATATTTTAATTACGCAAACTTTTTTGGCATTTTTTTTAGAAAATCAATAATAATTGCAAAAAAAACGAAGTAAGATAGTGATTTTAGAGGTGAAAAGAGTAATTTTGCATGTTGATAACAGATAGAGAGGTGTCGGTCTTAGTATAAGGCATCTTCTCAGAATTATTAAAATAAAATATGAGAATAGTTAGAAGTATAACCGTGGCGATAATTCTTCTTTTGGGGATATCTCACATGAGCGGTCAAAATGTAAAAGACCATAATTTCGATGTTGCAAAGAATCTGGATCTTTTTAATAACATATACAAGAACCTTGATTTAATGTATGTTGACACTCTCAAGTCCGACGAGGTTATCGGTAATGGAATAAAATCGATGCTTCGCTCGTTGGATCCATATACCGAGTTTTATCCTGAGGATAAAACAAACGATCTCAAGATGATGCTTACGGGAAAATATGCAGGTATAGGTGCACTCATACGTTATCATCAGCGTCTGAAGCGCGTTGTTATAGACGAACCATACGCTGGTATGCCTGCTGCGGAGGTGGGATTGAAGAAGGGTGATATAATACTTCAGATAGACGACTCGGTGATGACGGACAAAAACGTGAGTTATGTCAGCAGTCATCTGCGTGGCGATGTCGGCACAAGTTTCGTGCTCAAAGTGAAGCGTCCGAGTACAGGTAAGACTATCAAGTTTAAAATTACGCGTCGCAATATCAAGTTACCTGAGATACCGTATTATGGAATCCTCGATAATAGTATTGGCTATATCAATTTCAACTCTTTTACAGACGGATGTGCCAAAGATATGCGTCGTACATACGTTGACTTACGGAAGCAAGGTATTAAATCCTTGATATTAGATCTACGTAACAATGGCGGCGGTTCACTTTCTGAGGCTATCGATATCATAAATATGTGGATACCTAAGGGAATAACCCTTGTCGAGACAAAGGGGAAGTTGAAACAGGCAAATCATACTTACAAGACCCGTTACGAGCCTATCGATTCCTTAATGCCGATTGTGGTTCTCGTCAATGGGGAGACTGCAAGTGCCAGCGAGATTACCAGTGGCAGCATTCAGGATCTTGACCGTGGTATTATAATAGGTACGCGCACATATGGTAAAGGTCTCGTACAGGTTCCTGTTGATCTTCCTTATAACTCTACGCTGAAGCTAACTACATCGAAGTATTACATTCCCAGTGGGCGATGCATTCAGGCCATTAATTATAAACATAGCGGAGGTGGTTATACCGAGCGCGTGTCTGACTCGCTCACTCATGTGTTCCATACTCTCAACGGGCGTGAGGTCCGCGATGGCGGCGGAATAAGTCCTGATGTTGAAGTCCGTCCCGACACTGTTCCTAACATTCTTGTCTATCTCGACCGTCTCGACTCCACCGAGGTTATGTTCGATTATGTGGTGGAATATATCTCCAACCATCCGTCGATACCGTCTGCAGAGGATTTCCATCTTTCCGATTCCGACTTCGAGGATTTCAAGAATCGTGTTATTAATGCCGGTTTTGATTACGATCCAATCAGTAAAGCCCGTTTCAAGGAGCTTGTCAAAATTGCTCAGATAGAAGGTTACTACGACGGTGCGAAGGCAGAATTTGATGCCCTTGAGGCAAAGCTGAAGCATGACGTGGGCCATGACGTTGAGCGCAACAAAGACGTTATCCGTCAGATGCTTGAGCAGGACATCGTCTCTGCATACCAATATCAGGAGGGGGCGATGATTATCGGTTTGAGGAGCGACCGTCAGTTGCTTGAGGCTAAGCGCCTGCTGTCCAATCCCGAAGAATATCAAAACCTTCTTAAGTCCGGCTCAACGTCGGGCAAAAAAAGCGGAAATTAGGTTTTTCTGCATTTTTAATGCAAAATATTTGGCTATATCATTAGAATTATGTACCTTTGCAGTCGTTCAGTGGAATTGAGGAGCTAAGAAAGCTCCTCAATTTCGTTTTATAACGCTAAATATGATAGACAAGAACGTAGTAAGATTAATTGTGGAAGAATGGTTGGAAAATAACAACTACTTCCTGGTAGATGTCAACCTCACCCCCGACGGCCGTATTGTTGTTGAGATAGACCATGCCGACGGCGTGTGGATTGAGGATTGTGCTGAGCTAAGCCGTTTTCTTCAGGAGAAACTTGGCGAAGAGTCGGGCGATTATGAAATCGAGGTTGGCTCCGCAGGCATAGGGCAGCCTTTCAAGGTGGCACAGCAGTACCTTAACCATGTGGGCAAGGAGGTTGAGGTGCTCGACAGTGATGGCAAAAAAGTTCAGGGAATCCTGAAATCCGTTGAAGGCGACACTTTCGTCGTTACTGTCAAGGAGAAGCAGAAAGTGGAAGGCAGGAAGCGCCCTGTACTTGTGGAATCAGACCGTGAATATACCATTGATTCCGTAAAATACACGAAATATGTGTTGAATTTCAAATAAATAGCAATCAAAATAAAAAAAAAGATATAATAATGGCAACAAAGAAAGATGCAAAAGGTCCCAGCATGATAGAGACCTTTCAGGATTTCAAAGAGACAAAAAACATTGATCGCACCACTCTTGTCAGTGTTCTTGAGGAGAGTTTCCGAAATGTCATCGCCAAGATGTTTGGCAGCGACGAGAATTTCGATGTCATCGTAAATCCCGACAAAGGCGACTTCGAGATTCACCGCAATCGCATTGTTGTGCCCGACGGAGAAGTTAAGGATGCCAACAAGGAAATCTCGCTTGCCGATGCCCAGAAGATAGAGCCCGACTACGAGGTTGGCGAGGAAGTGAGCGAGGAGGTTGACTTCCAGAAATTCGGCCGCCGCGCCATCCTTAATCTTCGCCAGACGCTGGCATCCAAGATTCTGGAGCTTGAGCATGATTCTCTCTACAACAAATACAAGGACCGCGTTGGTCAGATAGTAAGTGCCGAAGTCTATCAGATATGGAAGCGCGAGGTGCTTCTCATCGACGATGAGGGCAACGAGCTCCACCTGCCAAAGAGCGAGCAGATTCCCAACGACAGTTACCGCAAGGGTGAGACCATACGCGCAATCATTGCCCGCGTAGATAACGAGAACAATAATCCTCGTATTATGCTTAGCCGCACGAGTCCAGTCTTCCTTGAACGTCTGCTCGAAGCCGAGGTTCCGGAAATCAGCGATGGTCTAATCACCATCCGTCGTATCGCCCGTATGCCTGGCGAGCGTGCCAAGGTGGCTGTCGAGAGCTACGACGACCGCATCGACCCGGTAGGAGCCTGCGTGGGTGTCAAGGGTAGCCGTGTTCACGGTATTGTACGCGAACTTGGTGGCGAGAATATTGATGTCATCAACTATTCCAACAATATTCAGCTGTTCATCCAGCGTGCTCTCAGTCCAGCCAAGATATCGAGCATCAACCTTGACCAGGACAACCACAAGGCCGAAGTATATTTACAACCGGAAGAGGTCAGCCTTGCCATCGGTCGCGGTGGTATGAACATCAAGCTTGCATCCATGCTTACCGAGTTCACAATCGACGTGTTCCGTGTTGTCAGCGACAATGAAGCCGACGAGGACATCTACCTCGACGAATTCTCAGATGAAATCGACCAGTGGGTTATCGATTCCATCAAGGCCATCGGTCTCGACACTGCCAAGGCTGTCATCAACGCGCCTCGCGAGATGCTCATCGAGAAAGCCGACCTTGAAGAGGAGACTGTTGATAATCTGCTCGAAGTGCTCAAGGCTGAGTTCGAGTAATATTGAAACGTAAACAATTAGAATGTTTAAAAAGTTACAGAATGGGCATAAGATTAAATAAAGTATTATCAGAATTGAATATCGGGCTTCAAACGGCAGTTGATTTCCTTAAAAACAAGAGCGGCCTTGGAGATATCAAGGACGATGCCAACCTCTCAACCAAAATCAGCGACGACCAGTACGACGCATTGGTAAAAGAGTTTAAGGGCGACAAAGCCGTGAAATCCGAGGCGGAAAAGATATTCGAGAAAAAGAACAAGGAGAAGAAGAGCGACAAGCAGGAAAAAAAGATTACCAAGGCCGAAGACTTGTTGGAACGCCCACAGCAGTTCAGCGTCAAAGGAAAAATAGACCTCGACTCACTGGGAAAGCCATCGCGTCCGTCTTCTCAGCCGGTTACTTCGGAAGACGAGCCTCAAGAATCTCCGGTAGCCGAACCTGCAGCCGTCAGTGCAGAGCCTGAAGAACAGGACACAGCAGAAGCAGCCGTAGAAGTCGCTGCTCCGGCAGAGCCTGTCGGCGTAGAGACGCCGGAGCCTGCCGAGCCTGCTGAAGAACCGGAAATTGCTGAACATCAGGAAGCTGAAGCTGTCGCTCCTTCTGTCGAGCCGGAACCGGCAGCAGCTGCCCCGGCAGCCGATATGCCGGAAAAAGCCCCCGAAGAGAAGAAAATATTCACTCTCAACAGCGAGAGCAAACTGGCACCCAAAGTAAATGTTCTCGGAAAAATCGACTTGTCGGCCCTTAACCAGAGCACTCGTCCTAAGAAGAAGACAAAGGAAGAGCGCCGTAAGGAGCGTGAGGAAAAACAAGCCCAGCAAAACGGCGAGCGCCGCAAGCGTGAGCGCATTCGTACCGGTAAGGTCGATATTGAGCAGGCAGCAGCTGCCGCGCAAAACGACAAGAACGGAAAGAACGGCGGAAAGAAGAACAACAACGCCAATACAGCCCCCAACAACCAGCAGGGTGGTAAGAACAAGAAGAAAAACCGTCAGGTTCAGCGCCAGCTTGAGGTTGACGACGAAGCTGTTGCTCGTCAGGTGAAAGAGACTCTCGCGCGTCTCACCGCCAAGAGCCAAAACAAGAAAGGTGCAAAATATCGTCGCGAGAAGCGCGATGCCGTAGCAGAGCGCCTGAGCGAAGAGATGGCAGAGCAGGCAGCAGAAAGCAAGGTTCTGAAGCTTACTGAGTTTGTCACCGTCTCCGAACTTGCCACGATGATGAATGTCCCTGTCACTCAGGTTATCGGAACATGTATGTCTATCGGTATCATGGTAAGCATCAACCAGCGCCTTGATGCCGAGACTATCAATCTTGTTGCCGAGGAGTTCGGATTCTCTACCGAGTATGTCAGTGCCGAGGTACAGGAGGCAATCCAGGAAGAGGAGGACGACGAAAACGACCTCATCTCACGTGCTCCCATCGTCACCGTCATGGGACATGTCGATCATGGTAAGACATCGCTTCTCGACCATATCCGCAACACCAATGTCATAGCTGGCGAGGCTGGCGGAATCACCCAGCATATCGGTGCCTACAATGTCAAGTTGAAAGACGGCCGCCAGATCACCTTCCTCGACACTCCGGGTCACGAGGCGTTCACAGCCATGCGTGCCCGCGGAACTCAGGTCACCGATATCGCCATCATCATCATTGCTGCCGACGACTCGGTGATGCCCACCACCAAGGAGGCCATCGCCCATGCCCAGGCAGCCAACGTGCCGATGGTGTTTGCCATCAACAAGATAGACAAGCCCGGCGCTAATCCCGACAAGATACGCGAAGACCTTGCACAGATGAACCTCCTTGTCGAGGAGTGGGGTGGAAAATACCAGTGTCAGGAAATCAGTGCCAAGAAAGGCACAGGTGTTGACGAGCTTCTTGAAAAAGTACTCCTTGAAGCCGAAATGCTCGACTTGAAGGCCAACCCCAACCGCAAGGCCACCGGCAGCATCATCGAGTCGTCGCTCGACAAGGGTCGCGGCTATGTCTCTACCGTTCTCGTGAGCAACGGTACGCTGAAGGTTGGCGACATTGTCATTGCCGGAACCAGTCACGGTCGTATCAAGGCGATGTTCAACGAGCGTAACCAGCGCATGGAGAAGGCCGGTCCTTCCCAGGCTGCCATTATTCTCGGCCTGAACGGTGCTCCCACTGCCGGCGACTCATTCCACGTGATGGAGACGGAGCAGGAAGCTCGTGAGATAGCCAACAAGCGCGAGCAGCTTCAGCGCGAACAGGGTCTGCGCACTCAGCGTACACTTGGCCTCGACGATATTTCCCACCGTATAGCACTGGGTGAGTTCCACGAGCTGAACATCATTGTCAAGGGCGATACCGACGGAAGTATAGAGGCTCTCTCCGACTCATTCCTCAAGCTCTCCACAGAGAAGGTTCAGGTAAATGTCATCAACAAGGCCGTCGGCCAGATTTCCGAGAACGATGTGATGCTTGCCGCAGCCTCTGAGGCCATCATCGTGGGCTTCCAGGTGCGTCCGTCAAGCGAGGCACGTAAGTTGGCAGAGCGCGACGGCGTGGAGATCAACACCTACTCAGTCATCTATGATGCTATCGACGATGTGCGCTCAGCCATGGAGGGAATGCTCGACAAGGTTATCAAGGAGCAGATTACCGGTGAGATCGAGGTTAAGCAAGTGTTCAAGATTTCTAAGGTCGGCACGGTAGCCGGCGGTCTGGTGACAGACGGCAAAGTCCACAACAAGGACAAGGCCCGTGTCATCCGCGATGGCATTGTGGTTCATACCGCAAACATCGATGCCCTGAAGCGTTATAAGGATGATGCTAAGGAGGTTGCCACCGGTCTTGAGTGCGGTATCTCGTTAGTCAACTTCAATGATATTCAGGTTGGCGACATAATCGAGACATTCACTGAGATAGAGGTACAGCAGAAACTGTAATCTCAACACAACTTCGCAATTGATTTTAATTTTGACCCGGCTAAAATTTACTTTTCATTTCTTTAGTAAATTTTAGTCGGGTCATAATTTACTTTTCATTTCTTTAGTAAGTTCTGATTGCTTTCAGAGTTTACTTTTCATTTCTTTAGTAAATTTTAGTCGGACCGTAATTTACTTTTCATTTCTTTAGTAAGTTTTGATCCGCTAATTAATAGAAGAGACAGTGCTATATAAGTTTTTTTTGAAAAAAGGCATTCGTTTGGTGTAAATTGCTTATCTTTGCAAAATAATGAGGATAAAAAAAGGATTTTTTGAGGAGTTCAGCGCCATAATCTTCGACGCTGACGACACGCTATGGGACTGCCAGACCAATTTTGAGGCTATGGAGAACCGCCTGTATGAGATGATTTCGCCATGGACAGACAATCCCAAGAGGGAACTGTTTAACACTGAGAGTGGGAATATGGCCGACCTGGGATACGGTGCCAAGGCATTCACTATCTCTATTCTTGAGACGGCGATAAGAGTGAGTCACGGCGAGATAGAGGCGTCGAAGGTGGGCGAACTGCTGCAGATGGGGAAAGACTTGCTGCATTTCCCCGCATTGCCATTGCCCGGAGTAGAGGAAACGCTCTCTGAAATACGCAAGCTCGGGATGCCCATGATTCTATTTACAAAGGGCGAGCTGCAAGATCAGGAGAACAAACTGAGGCGTTCTGGTCTTGCCGGATATTTCGACGATGTGGTGATAACGTCGAACAAGAGCGAAAAGGAATTCCGTGAGCTGTGTGAGAGGCTCGATATGAAGCCTGAGAAGCTGGTGATGATAGGCAACTCGTTCAAGAGCGACATTGCTCCTGCTGTTGCGGTCGGAATGAAAGCCATACACATCCCATTCTACGTCACATGGCAGTTGGAGACCTTCGAGGAGTTTGAACATGAGAACGTGATAAAGCTAAACGAATTCAGGGATATAATGGGATTGATTCAGAATAAATAGGCGGAAAAGATATGACTGAGGATGAGATGTATATGCGGCGTTGTCTGCAACTTGCACGAAACGGAATGCAGAATGCAAAGCCAAACCCGATGGTTGGGGCGGTGATAGTGTGTGACGGCAGAATCATTGGTGAGGGCTATCATGTGCGCTGTGGCGAGGGTCATGCCGAAGTGAATGCCTTTGCATCGGTGAAACCGGACGACGAACCGCGTCTTCACGATGCCACGATATACGTATCGCTGGAGCCTTGCAGCCACTATGGGAAGACTCCGCCTTGTGCAGACCTCATAATAAGCAAAGGCGTGAAGAGGGTTGTCGTAGGATGTATCGACCCGTTTGCACAGGTGCAGGGTAGGGGAATAAAGAAGATACGCGAGGCAGGGATAGAGGTGACGGTTGGTGTACTTGAGGAAGAGTGCAAGGCGCTGAACAAGCATTTCTTCACCTTTCACAGCAAGCACCGACCCTACATATTATTAAAATGGGCGCAAACTGCCGACGGATTTCTTGACGACCACGGCAAGGCTATCGCAATATCGACTCCGTTTACAAAGATGCTTGTGCACAAACTGCGTGCAGAATATGATGCTATCGTCGTAGGCCGTGTTACCGACGACCGCGAGCATCCGCGGCTGAATGTGCGTGAGTGGAGCGGCAAGGCACCATATAGATATGTGCTCTCGCATGACAATCCGATAGAAAAAATAATTGCCGATTGTATGGCTAACAATCGGCAGTCGTTGCTGGTAGAGGGCGGAGCGAAGACCCTTCAGGCGTTCATCGATGCAGGGCTGTACGATGAGGTGCGCATCGAGACGGCGCCGTTTATCGTAGGTGGTGGAACTCATGCTCCTATTTTCTCCCGAAGTCGGCAGGAACCTCTCCCCACTTTTTCGTCTCCCACTTGATTACGGGATTGCGGAAAGAGTGGGTCTGAAGCCACTGCTCGGCACGGAGGATAATCTGAAAGAGATGTTCAGTGTCGGGTGTGCGCTCCAGCTTTGTCTTGCATTTCCGCTTGCTCACCCAAAGGATGGCGTTGTATGAGTCGCTGTAGATGGCTCGGCTGTGATTGCCTTGCTGCCAGCATAGTGCGAGGGCATGCACGATGGCCAGGAATTCTCCGATATTGTTCGTGCCTTTGGTGGGCCCGAAATGAAATACGCGTGCTCCAGTGGCAAGGTCAATGCCTTGATATTCCATCGGACCGGGATTGCCGCTACAGGCAGCGTCAACAGCCCATGCGTCTGCCCTTACCTCAGGGGGCAAGGGCAGCACCGTGTCGTTGCGATAATCTGGAGGATTTAAATACTCCATCACTACATTCGCTCGGGTACTTCGATGCCGAGGAGAGCCATGCCACTTTTAAGTATCTTTGCCACGTTGCGGGCAAGCACGAGGCGGAAATTCCGCTTCTGCGCGTCTTCCTCGCCAAGGATGCTGTAGTCGTGGTAGAACTGGTTGAACACTTTCGTCAGTTCGTAGCAGTAGTTGGCAATGCCTGACGGCGAATAGTCCTTTCCTGCCTGTTCCACTGCGGCCGTGAACTCGTTCATCTTCTGTATGAGTTCGATTTCCTTGGAGTTCAGTTCTACATTTGACATCTGGCATTGAATATTCTCAGCCTTGCGGAGAATGGAGCGGATGCGGGCATGGGTGTATTGTATGAACGGTCCGGTGTTGCCGTTGAAGTCGATACTTTCTTCTGGATTGAAAAGCATGTTCTTGCGGGCATCCACCTTCAGTATGAAATATTTAAGTGCGCCCATTCCTACAATGCGGGCAATCTCTTGGCGCTCGGTCTCGCTGAGGTCTTGGTTCTTGCCGGCTTCGTCGCTGACGCGGCGTGCATCGCTCACCATAAGCTCCATCAGGTCGTCGGCATCGACAACGGTTCCCTCGCGGCTCTTCATCTTTCCGTTGGGGAGTTCAACCATTCCGTAGGAGAAGTGTACCAACTCCTTGCCCCACTTGAATCCCAGACGGTCGAGAAGAATGGAAAGTACCTGGAAATGGTAGTTCTGCTCGTTGCCCACTACGTAAATCATTTTGTCGATAGGGTAGTCGTGGAAACGCATCTCTGCCGTTCCGATGTCCTGGGTCATATATACACTCGTGCCGTCGCTGCGCAGCAGCAGTTTCTGGTCGAGGCCCTCGTTGGTGAGGTCTGCCCAAACCGAGTTGTCGTCCTTGCGGAAGAAGAGTCCCTTCTCCAAGCCTTCCTCAACCTTTGCCTTGCCTTTCAGGTAGGTGTCGCTCTCATAATATATCTTGTCGAAGCTTACGCCCAGTGCTTTATATGTCTCGTCGAAACCGGCATATACCCAGTCGTTCATCTTCTTCCACAGCGAGCGCACCTCAGGGTCGTTCTGCTCCCATTTTACAAGCATTTCGTGAGCCTCCTTGATGAGCGGGGCTTCCTGCTTTGCGGTTTCCTCGTCCATGCCCTGTGCCATGAGTTCTTTTATCTCTTCGCGGTAGTGCTTGTCGAAGGCAACGTAGTAGTCGCCAATCAGGTGGTCGCCCTTCTTGCCTGATGTCTCTGGCGTCTCGCCATTGCCCCATTTCAGCCATGCGAGCATCGACTTGCAGATGTGTATGCCACGGTCGTTTACGA
>ODAI010264041.1_pt1 | contig 13987 bp, 11 predicted proteins | sample 1539321 | NCBI WGS metagenome assembly ODAI01 (sample SAMN02144231, study PRJEB22623) | gut metagenome | biome: sheep rumen | host: Ovis aries | place: New Zealand
ATTACATTCAGAAGGATTTACATTTTCTGCAGCTCTTTGAAGCATTAACATAACCCAACCTCTCATTTCTGTTGCGTTAGCATCTGCGATATTATTCATTATACCTGCATCTTTTAATGCTTGTAAGTGCTTTGCATAATAAGTAAATAAAATGGAATAATGCTAGTTATAAACTATTGCTATGAAGATGATAAGGTGCAAAAGTCAATAAAATAATCACATTTTTAGCACGAACTTTTAATAATTTTTACACATTTTTGTGAGGAACTTTTGATAAAATTTACACGTTTTTGTGAGGAACTTTATAAAAATATCATAATTATTTAATCCATCTAATAAAAATAACATTCAAAAAAATTAAACATTTTTTAATTTCAGGATATAATAGAATCTTATTTTATTCTTTAAAAAATATTCTGATGAAAAAATCTAAAATCATTAATCTCTACATTAAAAATTTAAAAGAAAAATGATCTTCTAAAAAACTTTTAATTGAAAGAGAAAGAAGATTAAATCATTTCTTTAACTCATTATGAAAGGATGAAAAAACTTGGAATACGGTCACTGTAAAAGAAATTGAAAAGTATGTCAAAAATTTAAAAATTCAATTTAATTCTAAAGTAACAGTTCTCTCATGAATAAAATCCTTTGTAAAGTTTTGTAATTCAATAAGACAACTAAAAAATCTTCATTCTGATGCTATTTTTCTTCCTAAAATGGAAATAAAAGAAGCTTGTTATTTAACAGAAAATCAAATATTAGAAATCTTTAATAAAATAGAAAAGAAACCATTAAAATTCAAAACAGCTATAATACTATTAGCAACAACCTGAGCAAGAATTCATGAAATCTGTAATTTAACAAAGCATCAATTAAATAATGCATTATTAGTCAATTGAAATTATCAAATATCAATCATTGGTAAAAGGAAAATTAAGCGTCCTTTATTTATTTCTCCTAAGGCACATGAGTTGTGTAAAACATTAACAAAAACACATAGAGAAAAAACAATTCTTTGAATTACTAAGTGAACACTTTCAACAGAGATAAGAAAATTTAGTAAAGAAGTTAATATCAAATTCTCGGCTCATGCCTTTAGGCATTCATTTATCACTTGATTAGCTAAACAATGAGCAAGTATTTATAAAATAGCAAGATTAGCATGACATACTAATATAAATACAACAAATAGATATCTTCATAGTGCTGATGCAGAGCTTGCTGAAACGGTTAATATGCTTAATTATAGATAAAACTCATTAAATTAATCGGCGGTAATATTTTATTGATTTGTGGAATACATTATGCATAAGGTATTCTGCTTATTTAAGAAGTTTGATTTTAGAGTAGATAATAAAAAAAGACAGTTTGGAGACGAACTGTCTTTAAGTATCTGAGAAACACACAGAGCTAGCTTAACCAATATATACAGACTCTTTAATATTCTCAATCATTGTTCTTATTTCATTTAATCAATATTCAAAATTATTTCTAATAAAACCATTTTCTCTCATAAGGGTTACAAGTTTATCATCGATATCTTGCATTCCTTCCATTAATAACATCAAATCATTTTCAGAAGTAATCAAACCATTATTAATCTCTTTCCCCATTCTTGTAGCATGTGCTCTAAGTTGTAAAAGAGTTCTAATGATAACATCAACATATTCAGTATCAAATGAATGAACAATGCCTCATCCATATTGACTTGCTTGTTCTGTTGTGAATTCTAAAGCTGAAATTAAAGCATCACAAGTTGAAGCAATTTTATCAAGTAATTCAGTCATTTTAGTAGTAGTACTTGATAGTGTGTTGATGTTCTCCATGGTGTTTCTTCTTTAATAGATAAATAATTTGTGTAACTCAATTATAGCCCAAAACAAAAAAAATCAAAAAAAATAAAAAAAATGATGTCGCTTTAACCTTATCATTTTTTAAAAAATGTATATCTTAAGAAAAAAATTAATAAAAACAGTTCTTACCATTGTTTGACAGAAATATCATTTCTTATACAATAAGGTAATCATCAATAATATTTGCATCACCATTAGAAATTAGTCACAAAATTTCTTCATTTGGGTTTCCCGTAGCAGTAATAAAGAGAACATTTAAAGTTCCTCAAGTTCTTCTACTTTGAGTGAAAAGTTCTCAAGCCTCAAATATTGTTGTATCTTGTGAAATAAAACGATAATCTTTCCAATTATATTGAAGTTGTATATGTTCAACTTTAGTTAGTCCTAAATCGATATAGTCATTGTTAATTAAAAGATCAGAGATCCAATAAAGCAATCTCGCATCATTTAAAATACCAATAAAGTTTTCATTCTCATCGTAAACAGGGATATTGCTATATCCATTCTTTTTCATTTCAGGAATAATGTTCTTTAGAAAATCTTCTTTATGTGCTTTAAAGACTTTCTTTCTAAAAAGATCTAATACTTTAGCAGGTTTAGTTATTTTTTCAGCATATTCTCTTAATTTATCTATTGCTGCATCAGTAGGGCAGGCAAAAGTTTCTCAGTTAGATTTAATTCCATGGGTAATAAAATTTCTTAATTCACCAATATTTTTTAATTGATAGATATGTTTTCTGACAAACGAGGTTATACTGTAATTTCATTCCGCAATTTTCTTAATTTTTTCGTTGTAAGGGGAAAACCCGTCCTCTCACAAAACTTTATCAAAATGCTTATCTATTTCATTAAAGTAAGCCAAAAAACTAATAATATTTTCTTCATTTGTATTTTTTTCTAATTGATCCATGAATTTTTTATTTGATATAAATTTTTATTTATTATTTTTATGGCTATTTTATTTAATCAATGATTTTGCTGTTCTATTTAATAGCTCATAGAGGAACGACATCCATAATATATAGTTATATAAAAGTATAATCGAATTTTTTAATTAAATCAAATTTTTAAGACTAAAATTCTAAAAATATCTAAATTCCGAAAGTAATAATACAGATGAAAAGGTACTATTTTTTTAAAAAAGTGTTTATTTCTTGAAAAACAAGAAAAAAACATATTAATTTTACTATTGACATTTACAATAAAATATTTATAAAATGTATCGGAAATAATTCCAATAAAACAAAAAACAAATACATGAAGTTATGAAAAAAACGAACAACAAATTCGCAGCAACGCTCTGTATCTTGAGCTTGCTTTCAGTCGCAGCAATCTACTTTGAATTCGCCGCAACAGTGGTGATGATAATTGCACTCGGCTTTTCGGCCTTCATCTCATTCATTGCTATGATGTGCGTATACCATTACAATGGTTACGACTTCAACGTTGGCCAGTTCTGGTTCGCCTATTCGGCAGTTTGTGGGGTGATTATCAATGCAGCAATCTTTGCTCACGGCACCCACATCATGGGTGAGCATGTAGCTCTCTCAATCATCCTTGGGTTGATTCCCTCCATCCTCCCAATAATCGGAATCTTTATTGGAGATGTAGGCAGAATCCTCATCAAGGCTGAGCCATCGGCCATCTAAAAATTTACCAGCAATTGGGTTTCCATTGCTGGTTTTTTTAAAAATTAAATATTTGTATAAAAAATATGAAATTTTTTGCTTTTTTTTGATTTTGAAATATAATTAGTTTGTTTTAGAAAACTTTAATAGTGGCGAAATAAGTATGGACACAGCGGAATATAGAGCACAGTTACAGCAATCAATACTTAGATCAGACATCGTAAAGATTTTTGATAATCTTTTAACTATTGCTGTAGAAGAAGGTGCATCAGATATTCACATTGAGCCTCTTGAAAACTACTCTAGAATTAGATTAAGAATAGACTGAGTGCTTCAAGAACTAATCCAGTATCCTAGATCTCTCCATGAATCAGTTATCTCAAAGTTTAAGATTGAATCTGGACAGATGAGACCTGATGAAAAGAGACTTCCACAGGATGCCCGTGTTTCTTCAGTAACTCAAACAAATAAAGAAATCGATCTCCGTGCCAACACTTTACCAACAGTATGGTGAGAAAAACTCGTAATGCGTATTGTGGATAAATCTAAACCTATCCCTGCTTTGAATACACTAGGTATTGTGGGAACTAATAAAGATTCTATTGAAAAACATCTTCAAGATCCGAACGGTATTATTCTTAATACTGGACCTACTGGATCATGAAAAACTACAACACTTTATGCCGCTCTAAGTGAAATTAATGATATTGAAAGAAATATTATTACTTATGAAGATCCGGTCGAAAATAAAATGGAAGGATTGAACCAATCACAAGTAAGATCAGATATTGGTTATACTTTTCTTTCTGGTTTAAGATCTGCCCTAAGACAAGACCCTGATGTTATCATGGTATGAGAAATTCGTGATCAGGAGACTCTAGAAATGGCCATGGAATCTGCCATGACCTGACACTTGGTGTTCTCTACAATCCATACGAACTCAGCTATTGAAACCTTAACCAGAGCCTACAATCTTTGAGCTAAACCATTTATGGTTGCTGGTACCTTCAACCTAGTAATTGCGCAAAGACTTTGTAGATGAATCTGTCCTAATTGTAAATGAAAAATTAATGTAAAAACAGATCCAAGATATCTTAATGCCTTAGAAACCTTTAAAGAATTCGATAGAGAAGCTTTAAAAATCGAACTTCAAAAGAGAGGAATCACTGGAGAAGAATGGAGTAATTTTGTAAAAGAAGGAGTGGTTGCTATGTGAACTGGTAAAGATCCAAAGACAGGAAATGTTTGTCCTGTATGTATGGGTTCTGGATATAAGTGAAGAGTTTGAATCTATGAACTTATGGACTATACTGATGATATTAAAAACTTAGTGCTTGATAATAAGTCAGCATTTGAAATTGGTCATTACGCTCTTTCAAAATGAATGATTGATCTAGAGAGAGATGGAATTTTCAAGATTATGAAATGAATGACAACCATAGATGAACTTTACAGGTTCGTAAGACTTAGGAATAAGAAATAATCTCTTTATCCTTCAATGCAAAAATAAAAATGAAAAAGAATTTTATGGATAAATTAGTACAAGAATTAAATAAACCACCTCTATCTGTGAAGGTAAACTTTTTTAGACTTCTTGCGGTGGCACAAAATGCATGATTGGGTATTAGAGAATCATTAGTTTCTATTAACTCTTCAGAATCAAATAAAACCATGAAGGACTTAGTGAACGGAATGGTTGCAGCTTTAACAGAGTGAGCATCATTAGCTGATGCAATGCAAGAATATGATTACTTTTTTAAATCTGAAGAAATTGAACTTGTAAGATCTGCTCAGATTACCGGTAATATGGCAAAAGTGGTAGGAGAACTTTCTCAAGAATTGGAAAGAGATGAAGAAGTAAATGCTAAAATATCAAAAGCGTTAAGTTACCCTATTATGATTTTGGCGATTGCAGTTGTTGCCGTAGTTGTTGTGCTTGTATATGTTATGCCAAGTATCGTAGATATGTTTGTACAATGAGATGCAGAACTTCCAGGTATTACACAATTTATGCTTAAAGTATCTGACTTCTTTAAAGAGAATTGGCATATCGTTCTAGCTATCCTCGTATCAATTTCAGCATGATATAAAATTGCTTATAGTAAATGGATTATGTTTAAAATCTTTATTGATACTTTATTTGTAAAAGTTCCTGTGATTTGAGATGTAGTAAAAATGTTCTACATGTATAAGTTCTCAAACCTTCTTTCTCAATTCTACGAAGCATGAGTATCACCAGTAGTATCATTAAATCTATTAGCAAATATCTTTGATAACTTCAATTATAAAAAGAAGATGCTTGATGCTAAATCCGATCTAGAATCATGATTTACACTTTATGAAGCATTATCTAATTCATATCTTTTTGATCCAATCTTGGTACAGATTATTAATGTGTGAGAAAGTACATGATCATTAACAAGTGTGTTAGGTAAGATGGCATCTTTCTATCATAATAACTTTAGTAATACAATTGATACTGCAACTTCATTAATCCAGCCTATTTTCATGGTGGTTATTGCCTCTGTCGTTGGTGTGATTGTGGCTTCAATTTACCTTCCAATGGCCGACATGATGCAAGCTGTGCAGAATCTTTAATCCAAAAAATAGAAGATGAAAAAAAAGAGTATTGGAATACTATTAACAGCAATTATTTCCTTAGGTTTTGGCTTTGTGTCTGCATCTAGAGTAACAGAAATTGTAGAATATCATTTTCAACTTAGTTCAATTTATTGAGTTAAAACCAATATCCCAGATACACAAAATATTACAACTAATATTTGGTATCTTTTAACACAATCAGATGAATATCTTAAAGAGAATATGGCAACACTTTTAAATGATGAATCAACAAGGCGTTCTAATCTTAACACCTATATTTCAGATTGATCAAGACTTCTAAATGCATTATGATACCAAAAAAATAGACTTAATAACCAACTTCAAAATAGTGCATCAAAAATTCAATCTTGTCAAAATCAGCTAACAGATGCTAATCAAAAATATATAACAAGTCTTAGTAATAGAAATGAAATGGGATTTAATCAGTCTGTTGCAAATGCTAAATCTGCAAGAAATTGTATCGTAGAAGAACAAGTTAATCAAAGTGCGGCAAGATCTCTTCTTAATCAAGTTCAAAACTATACTGACAGAATCACAAGAAGAAATACTTACTTAAAGAATAATCAAACATTAATCTTAAGACATTATGATATTCTAAAACCTTCTCTTCTTAGAGAGCTCTATCCAATTTCTATCGAACTTGAATCTTAAATATCATAAGCAAGAAGATATTGAGCAATCTGTTTGAAAATAGGTCAGGCGGTAAATCATCACCACTGGCTTCTTCTTGGACGACGAATCCAAATAACAACAACATATTTTGGATCTTCAATACTAATTACTCCAGCAAAAGTTCCATTTGTCCAACCTTCTCATCTTCAATATTTTCAACGGAAGGCAATCTGTGCTGTTCAACTTTTTGCTCATAGCTTAACTTCAGGGATGTTGGCACTTGTTAACTCATTATTTGTATTTAAGACTTCCCAAAGTCCTTCAGTAATAGTTTCAGAAGTAGAGTCTTTGAAAATTTTTCTTTTATCTTTATTAGCAAGGATATCTTGAGTAATATTTCCAGCTCACTTGTTGAGAATCTTAGAAATGATAGTTGGTTTTATATAATATCATCAATTAACTAATGCAGCATAAGCGGCGGCTAATTGAATCTGGGTTACAGTAAGTCACTGTCCAAATGAGTTATTCAAAAGTCTTGAAGTAGAAACGAGGTTCTCTTTATCAACGAATCATCATTTTTCTCATGCAAGTTCAATATCAGTAATTTCTCAGAATCATAATTTAGAAAGATAATTATAGAATGCATATTTTTGGATTTTCTGAATGATTTTCACCATTCAAATGTTACAAGACCATACAAGGGCATGTAGAAAATTATGAGTTCATTCACAAATCTTTGATGCATTTTTAATAGTATATTCTCAAACCTCAACAAATCATTTATCGACATAAGTATCATTAAGACTTATTTCATCGGTATCAAGTCCAATAGCTGTTGTGAATGATTTAAAAATACTACCTGGTTCATATGGAGTAGAAATATTGTTATCAACAAATACCTGAGCCCCATAAATATTAGAATTAAGATATTTTTGTAATCCAGTATTTTGTCTTTCAGAAATACTCGCTACTTTGTAATTTCATCAAGTATAAATATAAACAGGAATTTCATTATAACTTAGATCATCAACAATATGAGCATATTCTTGACCTAAAGGTATTTTTGTATAAGCATCATTATAGTTGTTTGGATTGAAACTTGGAGCAGAAACAGAAGCTTTAACTTCTCAATTTTCTGTATCAAGAACCATAATACTAATAGCATCAGCTCTTAAGGCAGTTAATTGTTCTTTTGCTAATTGCTCAGCTTCTCTTTGAAGTCATAAATCTATAGTTAAATAGATGTCACTTCAATCCTGTGGCTGAATAATTTCAAATTCATTAGTTCCAACATTTCAAGCCATTCATGAACTTCTTCATTTAATTTCTCCTTTAACTCCTTTTAGAGTTTCATCAAAATATTGCTCAATTCAATAATAAGCATCTCAATTTCTATCAACATATCAGAGAATATTAGCCATAAAATCTCAATATGGATAGTATCTTGTGTTGTAAGGTTCAAGAATTAAACCATATAATACAGGAATTCAAATATAACGATTACTAGCAGGATCTCTTTTTGATTTTTCATTTTGATGTTTAACTTTTAAGTTTCTTACTTCTTCTGCTAATTCAGGATTTAATCATGAAATAATCTTAATATATCTTCGTTCTTGTGGTTCAAATAACCTTTCAAAATTATCTCAGATAGGAATTTTCCATTTTTTTAGAATAGTTTTTAATTGAGACATTGAACGAGATTTATTGTTCTTTGCAGCATTAGGAATAACGTAGACATAATTATCTTTAATAATGCTAATAAAAGGAAGATTTAATCCTTTTAATTCTTCCAAGAAATCTTTTTGTGTAAAATATCATAAATAATTAGAATTCTTTATTCATATTTGAATTTTTTCATTAAGCCTAGTTGTGATAAGCTCCATAGCTCTACTTTCAGTGAATTCATCTACAGCTTTGTTAAATGCATCATTATATCCTGTAAAGTCAAAAGTATCATATTCAGGAGATCTAATTCATTGACCATAATAAAAAAGATCAGGTTTTTTAGGTAATAATTCAACTCAAGCAAATAATTCAACATTCTTTACACATTCAGCCTTTGTTGGTTCATGCATTCCATTTATCACACAAAGATGTTTATAGATAATAGGTGCAATAATTTCTATAAAACGAGGCTTCATTGGTCATGAAGGTAATCCTTTTGCAAGATTTTCTGCAGGGAATTCTGTTAAATCTTTTGGATCTAAGGCTAAATCATATAAAGTAATATTTTCTGTTAATTGAACTTCATGTCCTCCTTTATCAAGTGCATAAATATTTCCTCTTTCAGGATCTAGTGATGATTCTTTATAATGAAGTCTACTTAACTGCATATCATATTCATCGTGTTTAACAATTTGTAACCAAAAAAGTTTTGCAGCTAAGATAAAAAATAAGAATAAGAAAAAAGTTATTAAAGTTAATTCTTTACTGTGTATAACTGTATTTACAATTGGTATAGATTTTATCATCTCCCATAAAGAAGGTTCTTTTACAGAAGATCTTTTAGGCTTATATAAAGTATTCATTATGCTAACAAAGTTTTTTATTGGATATAAAATCCTTTCGTATCGTAAATATTTTCAAGACTATAAGTAAATCATCCTGTTCCTCACCGATTTCTGTTAGAGAATAAGTGGTCACTAAGTCCTGCAGTTAAAGTTATTTTGAAGTAAGGATTAATATGTGAGCCAACTTCTTTCCAGGCTAATTCCTGGTCTTTTTCTGGATAAACCTCAATATTCCATCAAAGAATGTTAAGCTTTTCATCAAACAGATTTACCCATCAATCATTAATATCCTTTGGTAGTTTATAATCATTGTAAGGTTGTCAAAGAGCTTCTCAATTACAGTTATAGTATTGTCATGCATCACAAGCCCAAGAATCTACTTGTCAGTCAAATACTCATAAATCACTTAAAGAATTACTAAATTTATGATTATTTCATGCATCAAATCATCTAAGTTTTAAGATTTGAACAGTATACCATCATGATGATCAATAGGTCTTTGCGTCTTTTTCTGAGTATGCATTAAATATTCTTCTTAAGAAAACTCTTTTAGTTTTATCGTGTGAGATAAGATAAAGTTCTTGAACATTTTCAGGATCTCAAACAGCGATACTTCACATACCTCTATCTCTATCATCTGCATCTCAAACATTTGGAGATTTTTGACTAATACGACTTCAATCAGTATCTTCTCCAAAATCCCAAAAACTTCGTTTATATTCTCAATATGAATATGGAGCAGTAGGATTAGCTGTAGGGTAATCAGTGTAGATACTCAACAAATGGCTTCAAGTTTCGGCTCCGTGTCAGTTTCAGTAGTAGGTTGGAACAGTACAGTGTCAACTTAATCCAACATCCCATTTGAAATCATCACCTTTTCATCAATCAGGAGTACATCATAAAGCTCTTCTGTTATAATATTCTTCATAATCAATAGTATAATCTTGAAATATAATAGAAAATCTATCCATTGCATCATTTACTTGCTGGATTAGTGTCTGTCTTGCATCATTAAAATTTTTAACTTTAGGCAAGGTATCAAGAAGACTATACACGATAATAATTATTGATGAAGCAATCATTGTAACAAGGAGTACTTCAACGAGGGTGAATCACTTTCTTTTGAACATAATAGCAAACATAATGAAATAATCTTTCTTATTGGAGTAAGCTATTTAACTTAGCTCTAGTTGCATTTCAGAACCATCAGTAAGCTGATTTATCTTTTTCTTTTCAAGTAATAATTCCTTCTTTAAGTTGGAATTGATAAACAGCTTCAATAGTTGCAGGAGAATAAACACCTGTTATTTTTCAATTATAATATCCCCAATTTTTAAGAACAGTTTGTAAAGTTTTTACTTGTTCATGATATTGGTTCTTCTTAAAAGCTTGTGTGAAAGTAACTTTAGTTACTGCTACTTCGTTTGCTGGAGCTTCAGCACCTGTTGCAACATCTCAAGTTGATTCTTCTACCTTTGGAGAAATAGACTTCAACATAGCTTTAAAGTTTTTAACATATTTTCTTGTTAGTTTTTCAGTATCTTTCTTAAAGAAAACAACAGTTGGCTCTTCTAGAATAGACATATCTATTTTTCAGTCCTTTACAGCATTAGTTAAAAGATTTAAACCTTTAACAAGACTTTCACTTACGCTTGCAACATCTTTAGCGTAACTTCAGATATTGAAAGTAGTTGTAAGAAGTAATGAACAATCTACATTTTTATCTGAGTTTAAGAATTGTTTATCTACATTAGCTTTTCTATCTAAAAGATCTGCATATTTTTCATAAGAGAAGATTGCAGAGAAAAGATAATATTCAGCTTTTTTCTCTTCTTCTTTATATTTTTTTACAAAATTATCTTTATGAATATAGTATTGAGCTTGAATATCACCATTAGGTTGGTAAGTTGAAATAGATTCTGTGATAATAGAATCTAATTGTTTAGCAAAGTCTTCTTCTGATTCTTCTCTTGCTTTTTCTAGATCAACTAAGAGAGAAGACTTGTCTTTTACAGCTCATGAAAATTGATCAAGAGCTTTAGTTACATCATTAGCTGCTTTTTGAATAGCATTAAATGCATCTAATTTAATAGCAAGTCAATTTAATAATTCTGAATTGTTATCAACATATTCTAAGAAATTAGCTTTAGCTTTAGTTGCTTTTGTGTAATAATCGTTTTCTAAATCTGTTATTTTTTGAGCATTCTGATTGTAATAACTATCGATGCTATTTCAGAAAACGATAGGGTCTTCTTTAAGAAGTCAGAAAGATAATCTCTTAATATCTCAATCTAACTTAATGTATTCATTAAGAATAGTTTCTTGTAATCATGAAATGAGTTTATTGAAATCCAAATCTTGATCTTCTTCAGAAATTGCTCATAGACAACTAGCTGCTTTAAACAAACTTGTTTCAGTTATTGCTGAATTTTCTTTAGCAGTGTTAGCTAATTTTTCTTTACTAAGTTCAAGATTTTTTAATAGTTGTGTTCTATTGTTATCCAATTTTGTTGAAAAACCTGTTATTTGAGATCATGTCAAATTTGCAGCACTAGCACTATTAAAGGCTACTAGAAGGCATAATCATAAAAGAGAAAATCAAATTTTTTTCATACGAAAAAGATAAAAGATAAATAGTATTTGTATGAGTATTGTTTTTATAAAAAAATTCAAGTTGAAATCTTAAAATAAAACACTAAAAGAACCGATAAAGAATATGATTTTTACATCATAAATTATTGATATGACATTAGTCCCTACGGTAATTGAAAAAACAAAAGCTTGAGAAAGAGCGTATGATATTTATTCAAGACTCTTAGAGGATAGAATAATCTTTGTTTGAGAACAAGTACATAGTGCTATGGCTAACACTATAATTGCACAAATGTTATTCTTAGAAAAAAAAGATCCTGATAAAGATGTAATTATGTATATTAATACTCCAGGATGAGAAGTTAATTCATGATTAGCTATCTATGATACTATGCAAATTCTTAAATGTGATGTTCAAACAATTTGTACATGATTAGCTGCATCAATGTGATCTCTTCTTTTAGCTGGTGGTACAAAGTGAAAAAGATTTGCATTACCTCATTCAAGAATAATGATACATCAACCTTTAATAGCAGGTGGAGGAATTTCAGGACAAGCAACTGATATTCAAATTGAAGCAGAAGAAATGATGAAAGTTAAAGAAATATTAACTGGAATTATAGCAACTCATGCAGGTAAAAAATATGATGAAGCGTTAGCTGACATGGAAAGAAATAAATGGATGAGTCCTAAAGATGCTCTAGAATATGGTTTAATTGATAGAATTATTGGTGAAAAATAGTTTATTATAAGTTTATATATGCCTCAATATCTTCATAGTATTGGGGCTTTTTTTATTCCTAAAAGTAGACGAGAATGTGTGTGGTGTATTTTTTCTAAAATTCCACTTGAAAAAGCGAGGCAAAAAATTATATAGTTATTCGTTAATTTTGAGACATTGGGGAATCGTCTAATGGTAGGACACCGGACTTTGACTCCGTTTGTCCAGGTTCGAATCCTGGTTCCCCAGAATAATGCGGAGTAGAGAAACGGTATCTCGTCGGGCTCATAACCCGAAGATAGGTGGTTCAATTCCATCCTCCGCAACCAAATAGCTATTTATGCCGATCGGGAGTAGCTTAATCGGTAGAGCATCAGACTCTGAATCTGGGGGTTACAGGTTCGAATCCTGTCTCCCGAGAATATACTCCTTAGAGACATAGATGCCGGGATGGTGGAACTGGTAGACACGCTTGGCTTAGAACCAAGTGCCTTACGGTGTGCAGGTTCAAGTCCTGTTCCCGGTAATTATTATTGAGAAATGATTGTTACTAAAAGGGGTTTCTATATGTTGATTAAAAAAATCTTCATAAAAAGTAAAAAATCTCTTGAAAATGGGTCAGAATTTTGTATAGTCTTTCTCGTTAATCCGAGGTAGCTCAGCGGTAGAGCAGTTGGCTGTTAACCAATTGGTCGTGGGTTCGAACCCCACTCTCGGAGATTTGTGCTTTATATTTAGTTATCAGTTTTTCAATGCCAATTAAGAAGTCTGCGGTTAAAGCTATGAATAGGTCACAAGTTCTTGCAAAAAGAAACTATGATTTCAAATTGAGAATGAAGATGGCTATGAAAAAATTCCTTAAAGCAGTCGAAGCAAAAGAAGAACTGACTATTGAGGATTTGAGTAAAGTATTCAAAGCAATTGATAAAGCCGAAAAAGTTGGAATCATTAAGAAAAGAAATGCAGCTAGAAAAAAGGCTAGAGTTTCTAAAGCATTTGATTCATTAAAGAAATAGTCCTCTTTGGACTTTTATGCCAGCTTAGCTCAATAGGTAGAGCAACCGCCTTGTAAGCGGTAGGTTGTCGGTTCAATTCCGACAGCTGGCTCCATTTAAGTTTATAGTTAGATGAAAGCCATCATTTGGGGTGGTAGTTCAGCCGGCTAGAACGCCTGCCTGTCACGCAGGAGGTCGAGGGTTCGAGTCCCTTCCATCCCGCCACTTCTCTAACTTCATGGTCTTATCGTCTAACGGCTAGGACAGGAGACTTTCAATCTTCTAATCGGGGTTCGATTCCCCGTAAGACCGCCATTATAATGGGTGATTAGCTCAGTTGGCTAGAGCATCTGCCTTACAAGCAGGGGGTCATAGGTTCGAGTCCTATATCACCCACCATTAAAAACTCTACCAAATATTATAATGGGCCTATAGCTCAGTTGGTTAGAGCAGA
>ODAI014078127.1_pt1 | contig 13987 bp, 13 predicted proteins | sample 1539321 | NCBI WGS metagenome assembly ODAI01 (sample SAMN02144231, study PRJEB22623) | gut metagenome | biome: sheep rumen | host: Ovis aries | place: New Zealand
GTCCGCAGTGCTTTCGCCTGCAGTCAATCTGAAGCCGTGCACCCGGACGGCCCTCCATTCTTCCTCACTGCTTATGTCGAAAAAAACGGCAGGTCGGGTTCCCAACCTGCCGCTTTTTTTTACAAATCCTGATCTGGGGATATTCTGTTTAAAACTAAGCCTGCTTCCCCGAACCCGGTACAGTCCCCTGTAAACGGAACAGTACTTATTTACAGCACTTATAACAGGGCTTGTAAACTACAGGACTTGTAAATAACAGTACTTGTAAACTACAGGACTTTAAATAGCAGTACTTGTAAATTACAGGATTAGTAAATAGCAGTACTTATAAGGGCTCCTTGTTGTTGAAGACCTTGATGCAGTGTTTGACGTTCTCGTATACGCCCTGGACAATAGCTTCGTTGAAGCCATAGTAGTCGTGCTCGCCGGGCTGTGCCATGTAGGCACCTGCGCAGTTGATGCATGCATCCATGCTGGCTGTGGCGATGTTGATCTTGCGGACGCCGAGGGTAATGGCCTTGCGGAAATCTTCATCGGAAATTCCGGAGCCGCCGTGGAGGACCAGGGGAAGGCCCACTGCCTCTTTGAGTTCTGTAAGACGCTCAAAGTTCAGCTTCGGGATTCCCTTATAGTGGCCGTGCGCATTGCCGATGGCGACTGCCAGAGCGTCGATATCAGCATTTGCCGCAAAGGTTCTGGCTTCTTCTACATCTGTATACTTGGAGACTTCTTCACGCTCGGTAGCTTCCTTGCCGCCGATGGTGCCGAGTTCTGCTTCGACAGAAGCGCCGACTTTGCGGGCAAGGACAGCAACTTCATTGGTCTTGTCGATATTTCCCTGCAGAGAATAGTGGGATCCGTCAAACATGATGGAAGTAAAACCATATCCCAGTGCTTCCGCTGCTTTTTCTGCGGTAAGACCGTGATCCAGGTGTACAGCAATCTTTACCTTTGCATCTTTGGCAGCCTGTACCATCAGAGGTCCGATCATGTCCAGGGGAGTATGTTTTAAACGTCCCTCAGCGATCTGAATGATGATCGGAGAATTCATCTCCTCTGCTGCCTTGATGGTTCCCATTGCGATTTCCATATTGGGGCAGGTAAAAGAGCCAATGGCCTTGTTCTCAGCTTCCGCAATTGCTAACAGTTCTTTCAGTGTTACGAGCATATCCCCCTCCTGTCGTTAAGCATAAATATAATTGAGTGAGCACTATTCTGACCAGCGTATATTTTGCACGCTACATATTATTATAAACACTATGTATCTAATTGCAAACAAATATATTTCTCATTTTAACAGGAGCAGTTCCATCGATACAGTTCAGGCCGCCTCAATCTTCTGATCTGCTCAGTCCAAGTTCTTCCGCGTGCTCCTGCATACCGCGTATGCAGATCTGTGCTACATCCCGGATCTCCATATCCAGCATCTCGCAGCCGTGCAGGATCAGTTCCCGGTTGCAGCCCGCCGCGAAGCGCTTGTCCTTCCATTTCTTCATGAAACTCTTCAGACTCATGTCCTCAATGCCGTTGGGGCGCATCCTTGCTGCCGCCTGGATGATTCCGCTCAGCTCATCCACCGTGAAAAGGCTCTTCTCCAGATCGGAAACAGGCTCCACATCTGTACAGATCGAGTACCCATGACTGAGGATCGCACGAATATCCTCCTCGGGGACTCCTGCCGCGCGCAGAGGTTCCTCTGTATGGGCCAGGTGTTCCTCCGGAAACTTCTCATAATCATAATCGTGCAGATATCCGACCGCCTCCCAGTGCTCCTTATCTGACCCAAAGTGTTCAGCCATGGCACCCATGCAGGCTGCAACATTCGCCGCATGGAGCCTAAGATGATCTTCTGTCACCATGGTGTCATTGAGTTTCTTTGCTTCTTCGATTGTAAGCTTATCCATTTTCGATTCCTCCCAGGCTATTCTTAATCATGCTCAGGTCCAGATCAACCCACTCCGCATCACAGTTCCCTGTCAAGTGCATATTATCAGCCAATGCCGTATCCCATTCCCTGTCAAGTGCAGATTATCAGCCAATGCCGCATCACAGTACCCTGTCAAATGCATATTATCAGCCCGCTCCGCATCACAGTTCCCTGTCAAATGCATTTTAGATTGGCCGCTCTCCGGGGCTCTTCGGGTGTTTGTGCGGCTTGACCAGACTCAGAGCCATCAAAAATCTTTTGATCTTTACATCATAATATCACATTATCATCCCGCAGACTCCTCTTGTTTTTCATCTCCGCGCTGGTCCGCGACGCTGTTGAGATCCAAATGAACTGCAGAATGAAATCTATGAGAGTTATAATAAAAACCATGAGAATTGTAAGGTGGAAAATATTCCGGATCCTGAGCCTGCTGCCCGAGACACGATTGGTCCAAAAAGAGTACATTTTTTCCTGCAAAAACTATCTGGACATGTCAAAGAAATCAGTGTAATATCCTTCTCGAAAGTAATAGGGAGTAGCTTGCACGATTTTCGTGTAACATATATTCGTCAATACGGGAAGTAAATCCCCGGTATGTGTTGTCAAGAAGCGAGACTTTTACTGCATGTCGTATGCGGTAAAAGTCTTTTTTTATTACTATATGGGTTTAGTTACCTGTTTGTCAGTGTTCTTTGTTATTAAAGTTTTTTATAGGAGGTTTGAAAGGGAATCATGATATTTGTAAACTTTCTGGTGCTGATCATCGGATTTGCTGCTCTGGTAAAAGGAGCGGACCTGTTCGTGGACGGAAGTGCCTCTCTGGCAAGAAAATTTCATGTGCCGAGTCTGATCATCGGCCTTACCATCGTTGCCTTTGGCACCAGTGCCCCGGAACTTGCTGTGAGCACGACTGCGGCACTGAATCATTCCAATGAGATCGCCCTCAGTAATGTGATCGGGTCCAATATTTTTAACCTGCTCTGTGTTCTGGGCTTTTGCGCACTCTTCTCCCCTGTGCCGGTCTCATCGGATATCCTCAAGAGAGATTTCCCTCTTTCCATTCTGATGACCATCCTGGTCCTGGTCTTCGGCGGAGGGCTGATCGCGGGCAAGGCAGCAGGCAGTACCGTCGGAATGATCAGCAGACCGGAAGGTTTTGCCCTTTTGATCGTGTTTGCAGTTTATATGTTCCTTCTGGTGCGCAATGCACTGCATAATCCCGAAGAGGAAGAAGCCTCTCACAAAGAGATTTCTCTCAAAAAGTGTATTTTCTTTATGATCGTCGGTATCGCCCTCATTGTTGCCGGCGGACAGGCCGTAGTCGATTCGGCAAAGTCCATCGCCTACTTCTTCGGCATGTCGGAAACTCTTGTAGGTCTTACGATCGTAGCAGTCGGCACCTCTCTCCCCGAGCTTGTCACCTCCATTGTGGCATCCTGCAAGCACGAAAACGGTCTTGCCGTCGGTAATGTCGTGGGATCCAATATGTTCAATATCATGTTCATTCTGGGTACAACAGCTGTCCTCAACCCGCTGCCTGTCACCTATGAACTCTCTGTCAACCTTCTTTTCCTGCTCCTGATCAATGCGGTGTGCTTTATCTTTATAGCAACCGGAAAACGACTGAACCGGGCTGAAGGTGCTGTCATGTGCATGCTGTATGTCGGTCAGACTGCCATGGCAATCATGGGATAAGCAAAAACAAGGTAGCGACGGCCCTGCCGTCCTCTGCTCCCGACCGGCCCGTGTCCGCCCTAAAACGGAACCGCCCTAAGACGGAAAATTTCACTGCACGGGCTGTGCCATATAAAAGACTCTCGCGCCGGGCGCGGTCGCCTCAGCGACATAATTCCTTGCGCGCGAGTGCTGCATCCAACACACCTTCGTTGTGTCGAAGGGTTTTAACTCATAGGAAATCGAAATTTCCTATGAGTTAAAAAATCGCCGCACTGAGCATTTTTCAGTACGGCGATTTTTTTTGCCGGTCACAGCCTGCAGCACGAGTCACGGGGTTACTCCGAATCAGAGTGAACTATGCCGTTTTCATCAATGCTGACGTTTACAGAGATGTATTCAAGGTACTGCAGGATCCGGGACTTCCATTCTTCTGTGTCCGCAAGCGCTGTATAGACTCCCGACTGGGTACCCGGGTACAGCTTGAGTTCGATTTCTGCATCCTTAAGAGGTTCATCCTTGTCCCCTCTTTTGCCCTTTATATGCAATTCAGCGACAAGTGTATCGATATCGTAACCATCAAACCAGAAATTGCCCAGGCTGTAGAGAATAGGTTTTCCCTCATAATATTCGATTCCCTGCAGAATGTGCGGATGGGCCCCGATCACGGCATCCGCCCCTGCATCGATAAGGGCATGGGCGCCGTAAATCTGCTCGTCTTCCAGCACTGTACTGTGCTCCACACCCCAGTGGGGAAGGGCAATGACATAGTCGGCATTTTCCGCCGCTGTCTTTATGGACTCCAGGAAGCGGGTATAGTCATAGCACCAGAGGATACCCGGTTCCGTATCGGTTGCCTCAGGTGTATAGATCGTATATTCCGCGCGTGACGCCGCGACATAGGCGATCTTGAATCCATCCACCTCCAGATAGACAGGAGCCTCTGCCTGCTCCAGATTCCGGCCGGCACCGACATAGGGAATCTCTGCTTTCTCAAGAGTCTCCAGGGTATCCAGGAAGGAAACCTCGCCAAAATCGAAGGTATGATTATTGGCAAGTCCGACAATATCTACACCCAGGTCCTTTAAATAAGACACATTGTCCGGATCCCCGCAGAAGGTCCACATTTTGGTGGGAAGCGGCTCCCCGCGGCGGCTGTAGACAAATTCATTGTTGATCCACATCTGATCCATGCCCTGCATGATCTCAATATAGCGGGGATCAATACCGTCAGAGATGTCATCTGAACCAATCTCCTGCAAATGCTGCATGGGGATATAGTTATCTGCCAGGCAGATATCCCCTGCAAAGCCCAGGGTAAAGTCGTAGCTGCTGTCCTGCTCCTCAGCTTTCTTTGCGGGATCGGTTTTCTCCGGGGCCTGAGCGCCGGCTTCCTTTCCGGGATCGGTTTTCTCCGGGGCCTGAGCGCCGGCTTCCTTCCCGGGATCGGTTTTCTCCGGAGCCTGAGCGCCGGCCTCCTTCCCGGAATCGTTTTTCTCCGAAGCCTGAGAATCGGCTTCTTCAGCAGGATCGGTTTTCTCCGAAGCCTGAGCTCCATTCTCTTTCGAGGCCTCAGTTTTCTCGGCACGCACTCCCTGCTGCATGGCTGCAAAAAAAACAAGCCCTGCCAGGGCCAGCCCTATCAGCAGAAATCCTCTTTTCCCTTTCTTCTTTTTCCCTGTGGGGACCTTACGACCGCAGTCATTTTTCTGAATACGTTTTTCTGTCAAGTTCATAACCCTTCCAGTTCCTCCATAAACAGTTCATAATAATCATCCTCGCCGACAAGCAGAGGGGAGTTCTCTCCACCGCCGTTTGTGGATCTCCGCATGGCGGCATAATAATCCTCCCCGGCAGACAGCAGATCCATCTCATAGAGCTCTACGCCGGCACGGGTGCTCAGCCTGCAGAAATCCGACAGCGGCGTCCTGCTGTTTCTGGTTTCCAGAAGATGATTTCTCAAAGCGGGATCTTTGACAGCCTTTTCCCGCAGTAATGTCAGAGCCTCATATACTTCCATTTCTTTCCTTTTTCTTTCCTTTCTATTGTGGGATCAACTTTCTTTGTCCTTGAGGATTCATCAGCCAGGCAAAAGCCTTAGCCGTTCGAAGATCCGGCTGCTTGAAATGATTGCCCTTGTTCCACTCCAGAATGCATTCTTTTCCTTCTTTTTTCAAGATAGTTTCTGCCTCCCGGATCGCATTTCCCACCTGAGACATAAGCGGATTCTTTGTCTTTTCCTCCCGGTCGCCGAGACTCAGATATACAGCCTCTGTACAGATTCTGTGATTTCGCATATATTCCAAAAAATCCGGAAACCAGATTGACGGCGACGCGGCGGCAATCCCATCAAAACGGTCCGTCTGATATCCTGCCCAGAGAGCAAATAATCCTGCCAGTGAGTAGCCTCCGATATAAACTCGTCTAATCGCCTGTTCGGAATTTTCCGGCAGATGCGGAAGAACCTCTTCCTGAAGGAAGGATAGCGATTCAGCAGCACCATCCCCAAAATCTTCATTTCCGAAAACCGCCGGTGCCGGCCAGGGCGAAAGATCGTGATTCCAGCTTGTCACTTTAACTGCTTTCAGACAGAAATTCTGTTCTCCGGATAATTCCCGGATCAAAGCAGCTTCTTTTTCGATCACTTCCAGATCATGGTCATCGACCATCTGGATCAAAAGTGTATCCGCATTCAGTTCCCCAAAAGTACTGATCTCAAAATCCATTTTTTCCATCTCCAGCCGGTCCATCAGTCCTTGCCGGCTTAACACTTTTCATATGGAGCAAGCGGCAAAAATCAATGAGCATATTCCGCTCCATCCATCTGCCTTCTATACTCAATTGCCTTCTAAATGTATCTGCCTTCTACGTTCAGATGCCTTCTCCATGCATCTATCTTCTAAATCCGACTGCCCTTCTAAATCCAGCTGCCTTCTCCATCCGTCTGCCCTGTCCCTGCATCCTGCATCATTCTGATTGTTCCTGAGATGTACCCGTGACTGAACGCAGAAAAGCCGCGATCATGCAAATATAGCAGATGGTTTTTGGCAGCATCAGCATGCCGAGCATTGGAAGCAGGCCTGCCCCCACTGCGACAGGAATATAGAATAGAAATGAAAGCAGGATATACAGCCAGAGGTATCGAAACACTCTGTCTTCCCGCCTCTTCTGAAAAAATAAAAGGCAGACTGCGGCGCCGATCAGGACGAAAGGAATATTCCGGACCGTCCCCCAGACCAGGTCAGTGCTGTTCTCCAGCCATCCGTTCTGCGGGAGCAGACACAGGGCAATCCGTATGACCAACAGTATTCTCAGAAAGACTGTAAGCCTCTGATTTTCCCTCATTCGGTAATGGCCCAGCCAGATAGAATACAGGAGCAGATAAAAAACTGTCATGCTGATGGATGTGATCAGCTTGCCGATTCCCAGGGCCGCCGTATAATCCGCATCAGAAAAATAGTTCATCACGCGGGGAATGAGATGAAAAGCATCTCCGCAGCCCAGGATCAGGGCTGCAAGTCCCATGAGCTTTTCTGTCCTGTTTCCTGCTTTTTGCAGTATGATACAGCCGCTGGCGATCGCAAACAGCAGATATAGAATGTCAAAAACAGATTCTCCGTATTTCATAATTACCTCTTATAATCTGCCGAAACATCTATAAAGGAACGCTTCCCCAATATATAGTCTTCAAAAGCATGCTCTGCGTCACGACCGCGGAACACTTTGCATAGCCCGCACAGATCGCAGTCCGCAATGCAGGGATATTTCTTTTTTATAAAATCTCTTCGCTCTTTGGCAGTTGAATTTGCTAATTCAGGTGCCTTAACCATTGCTATTCCTCCTGAAAGGTCAGAGTAAGACTTTCCTGCCAGTCTTGCGCGATGGATCGTGTTTCCTTTTTTGCGCGCATATTCCACATATCCCACTGTTGAAGTCACGGGTATTGCGCAATGATGAAAAATACTATAGGTCAGAAAAAGCAGCTGAATAGTCCGGCTGCTTTTTCTGAACAAGTACACCAGGTAAGTTTATTCCGCGATCAGCATCGACTTATTGCATCGCCTTATTTCACACGGATGATCTGCGCTTCGTAAGGGCGGAGCGTACCTGCAGCATGGTCTGTTCCTTCATAATTGCTTAACAGGATCTCTGCAGCATCATTCCCCTCAAGTCCGGCTTCAGCCTTATCAAAAGTCACAGTCTGTCCGGTGAAGTTTACGACGATCAGGAGTTTATCCGAGCCGTCTTCCCGTGTAAAGGCATAAATTTCTTCGCTGTCCTTGAACAGTTCTTCATAGGCGCCGTCGATCAGGGCCGGGGTGTCTGCACGAAGGTCGGCAAGTATCCGGTACCAGGACAGAACAGATCCGGAATCTTCCTGCTCCGCTTCCGTATTCACCGTCTCGTAGTTTTCATGGACAGGCAGCCACGGGGTCCCGGTGGTGAAGCCGGCCTGGCTGCTGCTATCCCACTGCATGGGCGTTCTGGCATTATCGCGGCTGAATTGATGGACAAATGCCATTGCCTCTTCCTCTGTGTACCCTTCTGCCAGAGCCGTCTCATACTGGGAACGGGAATTCAGGTCATTGTAGGCATCTATGGAATCCCAGTCCACATTCCGCATGCCCAGTTCCTGTCCCTGATAGATAAAAGGCGTCCCTCTAAGGGTCAGGAGGACAGTTCCAAGGGCCTTCCCTGCCAGGACCGGATCTGCGTCTTCCGGGAAATAATGATCGATGGAACGGGGCTTGTCATGGTTTTCAAAGAAGATGGGATACCATCCGTTATTCTTTGTAGCCTCCTGGCTGGCGGTCAGTGCTTTTTTCAGATCTGTCAGCGACCAGTCCCTGGCCTTGCACCAGACCTCGGCTCCCGAAAACTCCAGGTTCACATGACTGAATTCAAAGATCATGTCAAATACGCCGTTTTCGCCCACCCATTCAGACAATTGATCCGCTGCAACTCCGTTGGCTTCACCCACGGTAAAGATATCTTTTCCCTCGGATACCTTCTCTCTCCTCAGCCTTTGCGGACTCCTGAAACCACTCGCACTGATCGGAGGTGTGGTTAAAGACCAGGTCCATGACAATACGGATTCCCTTTTCATTTGCCTCACTGATCAGACGATCCATATCCTCCATGCTGCCATATTGCGGATTGATCTTATAATAATCCGCCACATCATAGCCATTGTCCACCATGGGGGATTCGTAGACCGGAGTGAGCCATACGGCGCCCACACCCAGTTTTTCCAGATGATCCAGCCTCTGGCGGATTCCGTTCAGATCACCATAGCCGTCTCCGTCAGAGTCCTGAAAACTGTTGACATAAATCTCGTAAGCATTGACCTTCTGCCACCATGCCATGTTGTTCACACCAGTATCTGACGTCTGGCTCATTTCCTTTCCCTCCGCTCCGCAGACACCAAGTCCGACCATTAAAAACAGCAGTATCCATGCTGTCATCACTCTGCAGGCGCCGGTCCGGCCCGATTTCGACCTGCCTGCTCTGTCTGTTCTTCTTTTGTGATTGCGTTTCCAGCTATTGAAGAATTTCATCGTCACCTCTTTCCTTCACGCATAATCGTGATCCCGAGACTTTTCCCTTCTTCTAATGCATCCATCTGTTTGCGATCATCAAGAACGTAAAAGGCGCTTCTCACCTGATTTCTGTTTTTTCAGGTTTCCACTACCTCATTATACACTGATTACTGTCCGGATTCTATTTGAAATGAGTCGCAAGGGACGGTTCTGACTGACTCATTGCGTGCAATGAGTCAGTCAGAACCGTCCCTTGCGACTCATTTTTCCTCAAACCAAAGGAGCAGGGCCGTACAGAAAAATACGGTCCTGCTCCTCTGATATGCCGCTTTATATTACATTATTTTTTCGTGATGATCGCTCTCTTATGTGTGCCTTTTCCAATCGGTCCGTTCTCATCGGAAGCCGCCACGTTGAAGAGAACCCTCTTGCCATCGATCTCCGCGATCTCAACTTCACAGGTGACCTTTCCGCCCTCGGGGGTCGCGGCGAAATGCTTTACTTCTACAGCCATACCGACGGAGCCTTTTCCTTCCTCCAGATTCGCAGCCAAAAGATCCGCACAGGTCAGTTCCATCAGGTTGATCATGCTGGGAGTCGAGAAGACATGAGGCAGATCAATCTGCGGAAGCTGGCTGTCAAGGTGATCCGCGCACATCTCAGCTGTGACATTAATGGTAATTGTGTTCTTCATCCCTGCTTTTAATTCCATAGCATCTTTCCTTTCTTTAATTATCATGCTTGCGGCCATGGTCTTAGGTTCAAAAATCAGTATGAATAAACAGCGGGGAAAAGACGCGGGAGCAGGTGCCTGCAGGATCTGCAGGATCGCTCATGAGACCTTGACGGGCATCCAAACATGAGCAGGAAGCCGTTTTGCGCGCAGTCTTCGCAATCAGCCGCATCTGCAGGACATTTGCAGACCTGCCTCTGTGCAGCCCGCTGTTTATCGATCATATAAAAGGACCGCTCCTATTATAACAGTATTCTTCTCAGCGCGGTATTCCACGATGTATTTTTACCGGAAACATATTGCACTTTTTTATGTTTTCCGGCCGGGGGCTGACTCTGCGGATATGTTTCCCGGGGACGTGGTCCTCAAAGTTTTTTCAATCGAGTCGGAGGATCATGCGGAGAACGCGCCTGGCGCAGTTGTCAATCTCCTCTTCGGTGAGTTCTCCGGCCCTGCAGGCATCGAGCACTTTTTCGGGATATCCGCAGCCCATTTTGACATCATTTCCGGCGCGGATCTCAGCGGGCTGGGAAGCGTGGTTCCACCAGTCAGTGGTGAGCATTCCCCCGAATCCCCACTCGCCGCGGAGGATACCGGTAATAAGCTCCGTGTTCTCGGAAGCTCTTATCCCGTTGATGATATTATAGGAGGTCATGATCATCCAGGGAGCAGCCTCTTTGACGGCAATCTCAAAGGGTTTGAGGTAGATCTCGCGCAGAGCCCGCTGGGACAGGCGGGAATCAGATTCAAAACGATTGGTCTCCTTATTGTTGCAGGCAAAGTGCTTGGCACAGGCACTGACCCCGCAGGACTGGATGCCGAGGATGAGGGCTGCAGCCATTTGTCCCGCGAGCAAGGGGTCCTCCGAGTAGTATTCGAAATTTCTGCCGCAGAGCGGACTGCGGTGGATGTTCATGGCAGGAGTGAGCCAGACCCCAATATTGTTTTCTTTTACTTCCATGCCCCCTGCGATCCCGATCTCCTGCACAAGTTCCTGGTTCCAGGTACAGGCCAGGAGTGTTGCACAGGGGAAGGCCGTGGTCGTGACGCCGACACCGGGCTGGATGCGGAGACCGGCAGGTCCGTCCGCAGTCATGACAGAAGGAACTCCATACTCGGGGAGATTTCCCATTCCGAAGGTATTGGCGACACCGGTGTTGGGCTGTCCGCAGAGGAGACTGATCTTGTCCTCCAGGGAAAGCTGTGCGAAAAAGTCTTCAAAATCCGCACTTCCGTCTGCGGCCTTTTCCAAGCTGACCGGATCCCGCGAGCGGTCGCGGACCAGATCTTCCCCTTTTCGGGCGCGGGTATCAGGAGCAAAAATACCTGCTTTTTCCAGGCCTTCCCAGACGCTGACCGGGGACATGTTGTCACGGAGAGGCAGGGGCTCAAGCCTTCCGTCCGCCAGGAGGCGCTCGGGGAGAGAGGCCGGTGCGCAGTAAGTATGGGCATCCTCCACGACGATGTCCTTTTCAAGCTCCAAAACAAGATCCAGGCAGACAGTATCGCGCACACTGGTGCCAAGATAAAAACTGTATTTCCCCTTTTCCAGAACCCAGGCACTCTCACGGATTTTTCCCAGATCATCAAAAGAAGCAAGATCGGCAGCCGCTATGCGCAGGAGCACCGCTGAGGACTCTCCGGGATTGAGGAGCGGCGTCTTGCAGAAGGCTTTCAATTCCCTGACCGGTTTTCCGAGTCTTCCCTGCGGTGCACTGCTGTAGAACTGAACGACTTCCTTGCCTGCAAGAGTGCCGATATTGGTCACCTGCACCTGCACTTCAATGCTGGGGGCATCGTCACTTTCAAAGATCGTCCGGAAAGATGATTCTTCCCGGGCATTTTTCAACAGCTCAATGCCTTTAACACTGCAGTCCAGAGGCGTCAGACGAAATTCCGTGTAGGACAGCCCGTAGCCGAAAGGATAGCAGACCAGCCTGTCCTTTCCGGGAATCGTTTCAAAATAGCGGTAACCAACATACACATCCTCTGTGTAGTTGACATATTCAAGAGCTTCGTGGAAGTTTTCAGAATAGGGGTAGTCTTCCAGTCTGCCGGCAAAGGTATCGGCAAGTTTGCCGCTGGGGTTTACGTCGCCGCATAGGATGTCCGCCTCGGCAAGGCCTCCCTCCATACCCGCCTGCCAGGCCATGAGAACAGAAGAGATTTCAGGGTCCTGTGCAAACCAGGAAGCAGAGATCGTCCCGCCCGTGTTGAGCACGATGACAACTTTTTCAAAAAGAGCTTTGACCTGACAGATCATCTTCTCTTCCGCTGCCGAGAGATAAAAATCGCCGCGCTCAAAGATCCGGCCTGCTCTGTCCAGCAATGCAGTCTCGACGCCGGAAAGCTCTGTCCTTGTTTTGCGGCCGGAGTCCAGTTGGGTCGTCCGGTCCCAGTTTTCCCCCGAAAAACGGCAGATACTGATGATCGCCAGATCCGCAAAGGCGGCTGCGCCTTTCAACAGAGACTCAGGAAGGGCGGGCTCGGAAGTCATACCGGGGACAATACCCTGCGCATACTGCTGCTGCACCTGATCCTCATAGAATTCATTCAGAGGTTCATAGAGGAGGACCTTGCCCTCCTGCTCTTTGATGCGCATGCCGTCGATCAGATTGCGGATATAAGCGACTGTCACATCGCCGCTTCCGCCGCCGCCTTTGACATAATCAGCGCCGGCTTTTCCGAACAGAGCTGCCCTGGTCCCTTTTCTGACGGGAAGCACACCGTTTTCATTTTTCAGAAGCACCATTCCCTCTGCCGCAGCAAACCTTGACAGCGCAATATGTTCTTCTCCGCCTGTCACTCTTCTTCCATCTTCTCCAAGCGGCAGCACCGGCTGATAGAGGTGCCTGGCCCATTTTGATATCTTCATACACATCCTCACGGGGCATTTCATATCCTCTTGAAATCTGCCGAAACATTCATAAATGAACGTTTCCCCGAAATATAATCCTCAAAAGCGTTCTCCGCATTACGACCGCGGAATACTTTGCACAATCCGCACAGATCGCAGTCCGCAATACATGGATATTTCTTTTTTATAAATTCTCTTCTCTCCTCGGCAGTCGAACTTGTAATCTCGGGTGCTTTAATCACTGTTATTCCTCCCAAACATGTGAAAAAGTACATAGCTGCAGGCCGGTCGTCCCGCGGAACAAACATCCGCCATTAGTATCAAAAGACAATCTCTTCCTGCCTGCACGGCAAAAATCCGCCCTTTTCCAAATCCCATTATACATTACAAAACATGACCTGAAAAATCTTTCCAGTAAGGCCGAGAATCAATTATTTCATGCAACAGGTCTGTGTCTATGCGACAAATTATGTTATAACAATATGTGAGTGAACTTTTTGGGCAATGTGGAAATGAACATAAAGGAGGTGCCCTTTGAACTATGTATTTATATCACCGGCATACCCCGTCACTTGCACACAGTTCTGCGACCGCCTGCACAGGCATGGCGTGAATGTACTTGGAATCGGGGATGTGGTCTACGACACACTGAACGACCAGCTGAAAGAATCCCTGACCGAATACTATTTCGTAGATTCGCTTGAGGACTATGACCAGGTATACCGCGCGGTCGCTTTTTTCATTCACAAATACGGCCGGATCGACTGGCTGGAGTCTCTGAATGAATATTGGCTTCCTGTGGACGCGAGACTGCGCACGGACTTTAACATTGCCGTCGGCACAAGAGAGGACAAGATCGGCAGCCTGGTAAGGAAATCCCTCATGAAGCGCCTCTTTATTGAAGCCGGTATTCCGACTGCGCGCCAGCATATCGTTTCGGATCTGAAAGCCGCAAAGGCCTTCGTGAAACAGGTCGGTTATCCCGTGATCGTCAAACCGGATATCGGCGTCGGAGCAAACGGCACTATGAAGATCAACGGGGAAGATGAGCTTGCGGCCTTTTACAATGAACTCCCGCAGGTCCCCTATGTCATGGAGGAGTTTCTGAGCGGTGATATCTGCACCTACGATGCTGTCCTTGACGCCGACTGCGAGCCCCTGTTTGAGTCCATGTGCACCTATCCGCCAGTGATCGATTCCGTGCAGAATGACGAGAGCATCCATTTCTCTACGGTGCCCGATGTACCTGCTCA
>ODAI014182104.1_pt1 | contig 13987 bp, 10 predicted proteins | sample 1539321 | NCBI WGS metagenome assembly ODAI01 (sample SAMN02144231, study PRJEB22623) | gut metagenome | biome: sheep rumen | host: Ovis aries | place: New Zealand
CATAGCCGTTTTCATCATTTTTATATATTATTTTTTCAATATAGCCCTCTAAAACCATATTCTCCGTTTTCTAAACCAAAAACCATGAAAAAATCTGCACCGCCGGAAGATAGTCACTGGCGGTGCAGAATATTTCTAACTATATTTTTCCATTAAAATATTCAACGTACTTGCCTGTACCGATAGCAACTGCTGACATCGGATCCTCGGCAGTCATGGTTGTAATACCTGTCTTCTCTTCAATGATCTCCTCAAGTCCGTGAAGAAGCGCGCCGCCTCCCGTAAGGACAATGCCTCTGTCTGAAATGTCTGCAGCGAGTTCAGGCGGAGTTCTCTCAAGTACGCCCTTAATGGCCTCAACTATCTGGCCTGTAGGCTCTCTTAAAGCCTCTTCAGTATCGTCAGATGCAACTGTTACGGTCTTCGGAAGTCCGGAAACCATATTTCTGCCTCTTACATCCATGGAAATGTTTTCCGGACGCTTATAGCAGGTACCTATATTTATCTTGATCTCCTCTGCGGTACGGTCACCGATCAGAAGATTAAAACGCTTCTTCATGAATCTGATTATAGCATCATCAAAATCGTCTCCGGCCACCTTGATAGATGAGCTGACAACTGTTCCGCCAAGCGAAATAACTGCAATATCCGTAGTTCCGCCGCCAATATCAACGATAAGATTTCCGCAAGGACGCATTATATCTATTCCCGCACCGATAGCCGCTGCAACAGGCTCCTCGATGATAGTAACCTCTCTTGCTCCGGCATTATATGTTGCGGTCTCAACAGCTCTCTTCTCAACCTCGGTAACTCCCGAAGGAACACAAACACTTATACATGGTCTCCTTCCGAAGAAGTTTCTGCCAACTGCCTTACGAATAAAATATTTGAGCATCTTTTCTGTAGTTGTATAATCTGAAATGACGCCATGTCTGAGAGGTCTTATCGCAACTATATTGCCCGGAGTTCTTCCAAGCATAAGTCTGGCTTCCTCTCCCATTTCAACTATCTTATCAGTATCTCTGTCATAAGCCACAACCGATGGCTCATTCAGGACAACACCCTTGCCCTTTACATATACAAGTATGCTGGCCGTTCCAAGATCTATTCCGATATCTGCCATTTTTCCAAATTCCTTCCTGCTAATTGTGCACCGGTCTTATGATATAGACCGTCGCAGGCTCGCCTCGGAGCCATTTCACCCTGATCTCGGTAACATCCACTATCTCGACCAGGACATCTATATATTTCCGCCAGTTTGTAACCTTATCGCGGCTGTAATTATCATTTATTCCTGCTATGCCGGTTGATGGCGCGATAAGGATCGAGCTGTCCTTACCGACAAAATCATACCCCAGCATCTTATTGAGTATCCTGTTGGAGAAGAGCACCTTTCCGCTCTCATCATCCTTAACAAAAATACCTGATTTGAAATAATTAAATATATCAAGAAGATCCTTGTTTGCATTATCAGAGGTTTCCTCGGCGTCGGTAAACCTGATCATACGGTTAACGACTCCTGTAACATCCTTGGCAAATCCGATCTCATTCTCTGTCCATATTCTTTCCTTTGTGCTCTCGCAGAAGCATACATATGCCACGATCGCATTTTCAATAATGACAGGGTAGATCATTACCGCTCTGACCTTGCCGCGGAAAACGCCCACTCTGATCCTGTTGGTCATGTTATTATGATCGATGAGAAGGGCACCGCTATTGATGATAGCTTCTCTCTCATCGGCATATCTTCCGGTGGTCCATGTAACGTCCATAATCTCACGGTCTCTCTTGGCCTTGAACCAGCCCTTTTTATATTCAAACATGTCTGTTTTATCAGACATAAGGCCGTACATTACTATAAAATCAAGGTCCATCGCTTCGCCAACCGCCCTGAAAAGGCCGCTGACTCCTGTCACGCCTTCAGAAATGCCCATGATGGCATCCGAAATGATCTCCTTCTGAAGGATCTTATTCTCTATATCCGCCTCCAGTTTCTTCAGCTTCTCAGCCTTCTGAACGGAAGTATTTATCTTCTCCATATATGTGGAAACATTATCCGCAATGCTCCACTGCTTTTCATAAATCTTCTCAAGCAGTTCTGCCTGAGCCTTATCATACGCACAAAGAAGCCATGTAGCTACATGCTCACCTTCAACATATATCGGTGCCGCAGATATACGACTGTCCGGATTGAAGCTTGTCATCTCTGTAATATATGGCGAATTCTTCTCTCTGATATGCTTCTTGATCTCTTCAAAAAGCCCCTTATACTGTGGTCTTTCAAAAAGGTCATAGAAATCCCCGAGATATCCTTCGGGACCTACCGGTCTTATAAGTATACGACCACGGTCATCAACAATACTTGAATAAAGATCAAAAGCGCAGGAAATATTCTGGAAGAATTCCGCCAGATTATTATCCTTAAGTACATTTATCACCTTATTCTTATCTTCTTTGGAAACCTGCCTTTCGACCTGTTCCTCTATCAGAGCTCCTGTCTCCTCCTTCTGCTCAATATCAGGAGTCTTGTCAGATGCTTTTCTGTAGATAAATTCAACTACTGCTTCATTTTCAAATGTAGATATAAGCGAAACCGCTATATCAACGTTATACAGCTTGCCGTCGTCTCCGACTATCCTGCAGTAATAGTTGAAATCGGCTCCGGATTCAATAGACATACGTAAAGCATTCTCAAAATCCTCCCTGTCATCAGGATGGATATAATCAACCGGAAGCCTGAAGCCATTCTTCATGGCATTTACATTCATACCAAGTATATCAGCATTATCCGAAACATATTCTATCCTGCGTCTCATGGCAAATTCAGAAAATGATATCTTCTGAACTATCACCACAAGCTTCTGTCTCTGAAGTGCATGCGATAAAAAATCATATTCAGAACCCACCTTTGAAACACCCCCTTAGCCGACTGCTGTCACTTAGTTTAAAAACCCCACCACTACTCTGGAAAAATAGTGGTGGAGCAGATAATTCTTCTGAAACACCGAATATTATAATACCGGTTTTTCCTTAAACGGAAGATTAAGACTGTGAGCTTACATCACCGAATGCGTTATCAGCAAAAGCCTTTGTCTCTTCACAGGCATTTGAAACCTTCTTAACTGAAGCCATAAGCTGAGCAATGAACTCGCTGATGCTCTCGCACTCACGCTTGATGGTTGTTCTTGTCTGGAGAACCTCATCGCGTGTAGCCGCCTTCTTCTCATCGCACTGCTTTGTTGTCTCCTCAAGAAGACTTGCACAGTTTACTTCTGTAACACTCTTAAGTCTCTCAGCCTCAGCCTCTGAAGTTCTCTTAAGCTCTGCAGCTGCTTCCTCTGTCTTCTTTGTGAGATCCTCACAATATGCCTCTGTAGCATACTTCTTATTAGCGCAGCTGTTATCTGTCTCAGATGTAAGCTTATCACATTCAGCCTGTGTAGTTCTCTTAAGCTCATCACACTTTGCAGTTGTCTCCTCGAGCATCTGCTGGCACTGAGCTGTTGTCTCGGCAAGCTTTGTCTCACACTGCTGATTGGTGCTCTGAAGCTGTGCAGCAGCTGATTCCTGAGCAGCAAGAAGAGTTCTTGATATTGATTCATATCTTGCAGCTGACTCGCCTTCCTTCTCTCTATAGCTCTTAAGCTCTTCCTTAAGGTGTTCGATCTCACTTTCAAGCTTCTCATTTACAGACTTAAGATTATCAATGGTCTCCTTGGACTCATTCATATTTACATCTCTCATTGTCTGAAGACTCTTTACTGTATCAGCAAGCTTTTCAGCATTTGCACGAAGCTCTGTGATCTCCTTCTCATAATTGGCCTCTGATTCCTCGATATAGGTATCAACGGCTTTCTTATCATATCCACCAAAAGAAACTGTCTTGAATTCCATTTCAAAAACCCCTTTCACTAATATTACATGCCCGGCAGGACGTTTTTTATACAGTCTCCGCCGCTTTCATTAAACATTTTTGACTAAATTTAAGTATAGCATATATACTTCATGTAGTCACTTTCTTTTTATCAGTTTTTACTCAGTGTGACTTACTCGGAAGTACTGCTTTCGGTATTATCTGTAAATGTGCTTCCGGCTACCATTACCTCGTCAATCCTTGCAAGATCGTCGCTGCTGATGTAGAAGGTGTCACCCTCCTCCAAAATGGTAACTGTCACAGTTACAGGCTCCTGGTATTTCATACCATCGGCCGCCTTAAGCAGGATATCGACAATACCCTCCGCAAAGTCATGCTCATATTTTTCTTTCTCGTAATTATTAAATTCACCGGCAGAAACCCTGTTGTTGAAATCCGCAACATAATTTCTGACATCTGCGTCAGTCTGAGCGATGATATCTATCGGACTTATTGAAATATCAACAAAGTAGTGTCCGCTCTTCTTATACGCTGCACCTACAGAATATTTGATATTTCCATAGATCTTTCCGGAAAGCTTCTGGAGATCGGCGTAAAGCTCGTCATCTTCATTTATCCCAAGTCCGTAATAATTCCTGAGTGCCTTTGCAAGTCTGTCGACATTCGCATTATACATAGCCTCGGCGTCCTTCTTGTTCGCACCGGTGGATTCAATATATTCATCCGATGCTCCGAGATAATTCGCCATGATCAGGTTTTCTATATATGCGCTGTACTTCTTCTCTTTCTTGTCCTTGCCGCCGCAGGCTGAAATGCTCCAGATTATGGCTGCCGCAAGAAAAACGACTAAAAACTTCTTAATCTTCATTTTATCTTCCTTATTCAACTGTTACTGATTTAGCAAGATTTCTTGGCTTATCAACGTCAAGTCCCTTTGCATCAGAGGTATAGTATGCAATAAGCTGAAGTACTACAGCTGTTGCAAATACCGAGAATATGCTGTCAGCCTCAGGAAGCTTTATCTGCATATCGCAGATTGATGTATCGTCGATCTTGTCGTCATGACTTACAAGTACAACATAAGCTCCTCTTGACTTAACTTCCTTGACATTTGAAATGATCTTGCTGTATACATCCTTCTCTGTAGCGATAGCGATAACAGGAACATTTTCAGAGATAAGCGCGATAGTACCGTGCTTAAGCTCTCCTGCCGCATATGCCTCAGCGTGGATATATGAAATCTCCTTAAGCTTCAGTGATGCTTCAAGACTGAGTGTATAATCGATGCCTCTTCCGATGTAGAATACATCTGGAGATATCTTGATACGGTTTGCAACCATCTTTACAGCATTTGCGCTCTTAAGTGTCTCTTCGATTATGCTTCTTACATTTTCAAGCTTTGCGATGAAATCTCTTGCTTCTTCCTCAGAAATGATGCCCTTAACAAGTCCGTATCTGCATGCAAGAAGATACATTGCTGCTATCTGAACTGTATATGCCTTTGTACTTGCAACGGCAATTTCAGGACCTGCATGTGTATAAAGCACATAATCACTCTCTCTTGCTATGGTTGAGCCCTTAACATTTACGATTGAAAGAACAGGGCTGCCCTTTCTCTGTGCAAGGCGCAGTGCTTCAAGTGTATCGATCGTCTCACCTGACTGTGAAAGAACGATAGTAAGTGTCTCCTTATCAATGATAGGATCCTTATATCTGAATTCTGATGCTATCTCTACAGTTACAGGAACTCTGAGCTTGCTTTCAAATACGTATTTTCCTACCATTCCTGCATGCATAGCAGTTCCGCAGGCAATAACAGTGATGTTCTTAATGCCTTCAAAAAGTGAATCGCTGATGCCATCCTCAAGAAGGTAAGGAAGACCGTTCTCTACACGAGGTCTTATAGTTCTGTCAAGTGCATCCGGCTGCTCATAGATCTCCTTCAGCATGAAATACGGATATCCGCCCTTTTGAGCAGAAGAAATATCCCAGTTAACCTCAAGGATCTCAGGCTCTACAACGTTTCCCTTCAGATCCTCGCACTTGATGCTTCCCTTATCGATAGTAAGAATATGATACTCCGGAACAACGAAATATCTCTTGGTATAAGGGATGATGGCTGTGATGTCAGATGCAATGATAGAATTATCTTCAAATGAAGCTGCAACCATCGGGCTGACATTTCTTACAGCATATATAAGTCCCGGATGATCCTCAAACATGATGCATAATGCAAATGAACCGTTGATCAGATCAACTACCTTTCTTATGGTTTTGATAGGATCACCGTTATAAATAGTATCGAGAAGAGCAGCTACAACCTCTGTATCTGTCTCTGAAACGAGCTTGTTCTTAAGTCCGTATTCAGTGATAAGCTCTCTGTAGTTCTCAATGATACCGTTGTGGATAAGAACAACCTTTCCGGATTTGTGAGGATGAGCATTTACATTTGTTACTCCTCCGTGAGTAGCCCATCTGGTATGTCCGATACCGCAGAAGGCTTCATCCTTAAGGTCCATGGCTGCTTCTCTTAACTGGGCAACCTTTCCTGTTCTCTTTCTGATATTTATTCCATTTTCGCCAAGAACAGCTATACCTGCACTGTCATATCCTCTGTACTCAAGCTGCTCAAGACCATTGATAAGTATATTCTTTACCGGCTTACTTCCTGTAAATCCAATTATTCCGCACATAAAAATCACCACAAATTCCTAAGGCCCGCAGAACCTTCACTGATAAGAGGGCATAGTCTCCCCTTTTCAGAACCTGCACACCTCTGAATTTTCCCCTTTTCTTTTATTTTTTTATATGCACCGCTCCGCCTTTTTGTTCAGGAGTCGCCTCCCTTTTTGTAACGGAGCTTACGTATTGTGCGGTCCGGAAGGGCATCCGCCGAATACTTCGATAACCCTTCACCTCGTCAACTGAAAATCAGTCTGGCGCTAAAGTTTTTAACTTTTCGAAAGCCGTATCCTCCAAACAGCCGTTAGTATAATAACATAAAAGAGTCCGGATAGTAAAGCCCTATCATTTTTAAAGAATTATGAACAAATGTATTGCTAACAGATATGGATATGATATAATCGAATGTAAGTTCGAGTATTTTAGGATTGTTCTGCCGGAACAGAACTAAACGATCGTAACAGATATCACATAATTTGGGGAAAGGTTTCTATTAGAAAGGCTGCATATGAAGGAAGAAAACGTAAAAAAACGTAAATATATCTGCATAGATCTTAAGTCCTTCTATGCTTCTGTGGAATGCCGGGAAAGAGGGCTCGACCCTCTAAAGGCAAAGCTTGTAGTGGCAGACGAGTCACGTACCGACAAGACCATCTGTCTTGCTGTATCTCCTGCCCTTAAGGCCTACGGAATTCCCGGAAGGCCAAGGCTTTACGAGGTAAAGCAGCGTCTCCGCGAGATCTTCCGCTCTACCGGCGAAGAGGTCGACTTTATCATAGCCCCGCCACAGATGGCCCGTTATATGAAGGTTTCATCAGATATCTATGCGATATATCTAAAATATATAGCCCCGGAGGATATGCATGTTTACAGCATTGACGAGGTATTTATAGATGTGACCGACTATCTTAAGCTCTACAACCTTACCGCCCACGAGCTTGCCGTCCGCATGATACGCGAGGTGCTCCGTACTACCGGCATCACTGCGACCGCAGGCATCGGTACAAACCTTTATCTGGCCAAGGTCGCTATGGACGTTGTTGCAAAGCACTGTGAAGCGGACAGCGATGGCGTGCGTATCGCCGAGCTTGATGAAATGAGCTACCGCGAAAACATGTGGAATTATACTCCTCTTACCGATATCTGGAGGATAGGCCCGGGCACGGCAAAGCGCCTCGGGGAGCACGGTATGTTCACCATGGGCGACGTTGCCCGGATGAGCATTATAAATGAACAGAAGCTCTACAACATTTTTGGTATAGACGCAGAGCTTCTGATAGATCATGCCTGGGGCATAGAGCCCACAGAAATGAAACATATCAAGAATTACAAGGCCGGCAACCGCAGCGTGAGCAGCGGTCAGGTGCTTTCATGTCCGTATACCGCTGAAAAGGCCCGCATAGTAATATTTGAAATGCTTGACGCCCTTGTGCTTGACCTTGTTGACAAGGGGCTCGTGACCGATTCTATCTCTATCGATCTCGGCTATGACAAGGAAGCCGTCGACAGCGGACTATATGTCGGCGAAGTACATACTGACCGTTACGGAAGGAATATCCCGAAGCATAGTCACGGTCTCATCCGCCTCGGCACCCATACAAGCTCCGGCGAGAAGATCATAGAACCTGCGATGCAGCTGTATGACCGTATCGTAAATCCTGCTCTTACGCTCAGAAGACTTAATGTCACCGCCTGCAACGTTCTTCCCGAAGAGGAAGGTGCATATCAGTACGACCTTTTCACTACTCCCGAAAAGCTGAGTGAGGAAAGGAAGCTGCAGGAGGCCATGCTCTCGATCAAGAAAAAATTCGGCAGCAACGCCATACTCCGCGGTACAAGCTTTGTTGAAGGTGCAACCGCGAGGGAAAGAAACTCACAGATAGGAGGTCATAAGGCGTAAATGGATATAGAAGAAACAAGAAGAAAATATAAAGACATCATAAACCTCGAGCGCCCCGTACACGAAAATGACTTCTTCTCCGCCGAACACCCGAAGATGGATGCGATGGAGAGAGCCAAGATCTTTGCTCCATTTTCAGCTCTCAGGGGACTAAATAAAACGCTTAACGCAAGGATCAGGATACCTAAGCCCGCAAATGACCTCACCCCGGAAAGAGAGGAAGAGATAAACCGACTTCTGATGAACCTTTCTCCGGGAGACATCGTAACCGCCATTATAAGAACTCCGGTGCAAAATGATGAGGGCTCAGACTTTTTCTACGAAAGGCTTACCGGTGCGGTAGCAAAGATAAAACCCGAAGAGGGATACATCCAGCTTATCAGCGAACGCATCCCTCTCAGTAATATTTATGATATTTCACTCAGCTGACAGTGCAGACTATTCCTGCCCTGTCAGTTTTTTAAGGTCTTCAACAACCTTTTCAATAGCTTCATTTGTTATACCGCCGAAGTTTCTGTAGCCCCTCAGCGGCATGAACTTAAGCACTGCTTCTGTCATCGCATCTGCCTCAGGATTATCAGGACTGATACCGAAAGCTGTTGCGTACTGTGCAGCTGCCTCCTTCATATAATCTCTTGTAAGAGGACATTCAAGAACCTCTCCTGTCTGCACATCCTTACTTATATAAGGAATATAAGTATATGTTCCGTCAAGTTCTATCTCCTCTGTAAGAGCTATATCTCTTGATGAGTGTCCGATCTCGATAACAAATTTACCTGCCGGCACCTCCCAGTTCTTTCTGTCTGTATCATAATAAGAGAAGGCTCTGCTATCAAGCTCAAAGCTTACCATTCCTGTCTCGCCCGGCTTAAGCTCTATCTTCTCAAAGCCCTTAAGCTCGTGCACAGGTCTTGTAACTCTCTTGGTCTTATCAGATACATAAAGCTGAACAACATCCTTCCCTGCCATATCGCCGGTATTTTTAACCTTTACTGTAACAACCGCTGTATTTGCAGCACTGTCTGCAGTAACCTTAAGGTCAGAATATTCAAAGCTTGTATATGATAAACCATGTCCGAACGGATAAAGTACATCCATTTCCTTACTATCGTAATATCTGTAGCCTACAAAGATTCCCTCTGCGTAAATAACCTTATGTCCGGTTCCCGGGAAATTCAGGTAGCTTGGGTTATCTGAAAGCTTAAGCGGTATACTCTCGGCAAGCTTTCCTGAAGGATTAACCGCACCATAGAGAACGTCAACCACAGCCTCGCCTATACCTTCGCCTCCGAGATATGCCTCAACTATAGCTGAAACTCTGTCTGCCCAAGGCATTTCAACAGGCGAACCGTTGTGAAGAACTACTATCACCTGGATATCCAGCTTAAGCAGCGCCTCGATGACTCTGTTCTGGATCTCAGGAAGTCTCATATGCTCTCTGTCATAGCCCTCTGATTCAAATACGTCAGGAAGTCCGGCAAATACAACGATCTTATCAGCATTCTGCGCAGCCTTAACAGCTTCATCTATAAGCTTCTCAGCCTCTTCCTCCTTCGTAACATCTCTGTCTGCAGGGAAGCCCTTTGCATAATTGATGCTGCCGTATCTTTCGGCATATCTCTCCGCAAATGAAAGAGCCGAGCTCACTCTGTCAGTATTTATATGAGAGCTTCCGCCGCCCTGATAACGCGGCTTCTCAGCAAATTCACCGATAAATGCAACCTGCTCGCTCTTACCGATATTTCTTCTGAGTGGAAGTGCCTCTCCTTCATTTTTAAGCATTACTATGCAGTTTCTTGCGTACTCAACTGCCTTTCTATGATCCGCCTCACGACTGAATTCAGCCTTTGCAGCCTCCTCAGTGTTCTTTCCTTCAATTCCTTTATCTATAAGATTAAGAACATTTGTTACAGCCTTGTCGAGGTCCTCTTCTGCGAGCTTTCCTTCCTTGACAGCTTTAATAATAGAAGCTTCATTTACACCGTAGCTGCCAGGCATCTCAAGATCAAGTCCTGCAGCTATGCCCTTTATCCTGTCAGAAACGGCAGCCCAGTCGCTCATGACCAGTCCGTCATAGCCCCACTCGTCACGAAGCACATCCGTAAGAAGCCATTTGTTCTCGCTCGAATACTCACCGTTGATCTTGTTGTAGGAAGCCATAAATGTCCATGGAGAAGCCTTCTTCACAGCAGTTTCAAATGCATAAAGATATATCTCCCTGAGTGTTCTCTCATCCACCTCTGATGAGCCGTACATTCTCTCAAACTCCTGATTATTTGCGGCAAAATGCTTGATGGATGTACCAACACCCTCTGACTGAACACCATTGATATATGCCGCTGCAAGCTCACCCGCAACATACGGATCCTCTGAAACATATTCAAAATTACGTCCGCAGAGTGGTGAACGCTTAATATTTACAGCCGGTCCGAGTATAACCTGAACATCCTCTGCAAGACATTCCTTTCCGAGAGTCTGTCCCATTTCATACATCATTTTTCTGTCAAATGAAGCCGCTGTCGCGCAGGCTGCAGGGAAGCATACAGCATTGATAGTACCGCCCTGTCCATAATTCATCTTATCCTCCGGACGCTTAAACTGCTTTCTGAGTCCGTGAGGGCCGTCGCTTACCATTACCTGTGGGATTCCAAGCCTCTCAATAGGGCAGGTCGTCCACATATCAAATCCGGCAACCATCTTGGCCTTTTCTTCAAGTGTCATATCCTTTAACTTTTCTGCAAATTTCATATTAACCTCCTGAAATACATTTTACATAGTTTACTTACCGATGCATTTCCCGCAGGATTCTCTCTCCACAAGATAGCAGGAAAGCTGTGCCTTAAGCGGTGTTTCGATACTAAGTCTCGACATTGCATACACAAGATTTGCTCCGTGCTGGCCCATTTCATAAACGGGAGCATGCATGGTTGTAAGCGCCGGCTCCGAGAAGCGGCTCATCTCCGAATCATTTATCCCTATCACAGAGATGTCCTCGGGAACTTTGAACCCGTGCTCCTTAACAGCCCTTAGGACTCCGTACGCTATCGCATCACTTGCCGCAAATACAGCAGTAAGCGGTACTCCGGATTCTAACAGCCGGTTCATCATCTCATAGCCTGAAGATGTACTGAACTGTCCCTCCATCACAAGTCCTTCCGTAGAAAGCCTGTTCTTATTCATGAAGCTCAGATACTCCTTCTTCCTCGCATCAAGGATCGCATCCGTTCCAGATGCAAACTCACGGCCACCGATATAAGCGATCCTTCTGTGTCCGAGTCCCTTAAGATATTGAAGTGCCTCTCTTGCCGCAGCCTTAAAGTCTATGGTAAGAGTCGATACCTCTTTGCTGTCAACGGACATATCGATGAAGATGACATTTTTACATATTGTTAAAAGTTCACGGGTTTCTTTGACGCTGAATTTTCCGATACAGATAAGGCCGTCCAATGCACTGATGACCTCTCTGTAGTTTGCGTCTGATCTGTAGGCCCTGACTATGGATATAGAGTTTCTGATACAGTAGTCCTCTATTCCCTGACGCGCTCTCAGATAATAATCATCCCTCTGCTCCTCCTCTGCGGAGAACCACTGAAGTATGCCTATCCTGAAAGCTGCCTTGTCGGTGCCTGTCTTCTTGGTATAATGAAGCTCTTCCGAAACAGCGAAAACCCTTATCCTGGTTTCCTCCGTAACCGAAAGTGTGCTGTCATTGTTTAATATTCTTGAAACTGTTGCAGGCGATACACCTGCCATCTGGGCTATCTGTCTTATAGTTGCCATATCATGCCTTTCAATATAGAAAACATCTGTAATGTTTACTCCCACGTTTAGTAAACATCATACCATATTGTTTACTAAAAGTCGATAACGAAATAGTATCATTTTTATAAAATAATTCTCCTATGATATATAAGTGTAGTTTCGAGCACTGCTTTGATCCGGGCAGCTATGTCTCCTCAAAACCGCATAAAACCGTGATTTTTACTTAAAATCCACCATGTAGAAAAATTCATTTCATTTTTGTCAAAATTTACAGTTGACACTTTAGTAAATGAATGTTATTGTTTAGTAAACAAACAACGAACGTATCATAAAAACTATCATATTTTCAAAACGAACGAAAACAAAAATCACTATATTTTTCAGGAGGACAAGCCATGAACTTGGAAGTTTTAAAGAAACAGTTTATCACAAGCGAGAAAGATGCACTTTTAATGGACGTATATCTGGACGAAGCACTTCTTCCATATCTTAGAGAAAGATTTGCCGGAGCCATCGACAGCTTTATCAAAGCATACAAAGTAACTGACGGTGATATCTACAGTGCCCCGGGAAGAACAGAGGTTGGCGGAAACCACACAGACCACCAGCACGGCAGAGTTCTCGCAGCTTCTATCAACAGAGATGCTATCGCAGTTGTTTCAAAGGCAGACAGCATCAATGTTATCTCAGAAGCAGGCGGCGGAATGATCACTATCGACATTAACGATCTTGAGAAGAATGACGGCGAGGAAGGCACAACCGCTTCTCTTATAAGAGGCGTTGCCGCAGGACTTAAGAACCGCGGCTACAAGATAGGCGGCTTCAACGCTTATGTTACAAGCGATGTACTTATCGGCGCAGGACTTTCATCTTCTGCTGCATTTGAAACTCTTATCGGAACCATCATTTCCGGAATGTACAACGACATGCAGGTTTCAGCTATCGAGATCGCACAGATCGGTCAGTTTGCAGAAAATGTTTACTTCGGCAAGCCATGCGGACTTATGGATCAGATGGCAAGCTCAGTTGGTTCCCTTGTAACTATCGATTTTAAGGATCCTGAAGCTCCTGTTGTTGAGAAGGTTGAATTCGATATGGCTTCTCACGGATACTCACTCTGCATCACAGATACCAAGGCAGATCACGTAAACCTTACGCCTGACTATGCCGCAGTTCCTGCAGAAATGAAGGCTGCTGCAGCAGTATTCGGTAAAGAATATCTCCGCGAGGTTGATCCAGCAGAGCTTTTCGCAAACATTTCTCTTATCAGAGAGAAGGTAAATGACAGAGCAGCACTCCGAGCACTTCATTTTATCACTGAAAATGCAAGAGTCGGCCAGCAGGTTGACGCCTTAAGAGCAGGCGATATAAATGCATTCCTTGCAGCAGTAAAGGCATCCGGTGATTCATCATACAAATATCTCCAGAACGTATATACATCGGGAGATGTGGCACACCAGAGTCTGTCCGTGGCATTAGCCCTCAGTGACATGATTCTTGATAAAGAAGATGAAGCGTTCAGAGTTCACGGCGGAGGATTTGCCGGTACCATTCAGGCATTTGTCAAAAACGAAAATGTGCCGGGTTACAAAGAAAAGATGGAAGCGGTATTCGGAGATGATTCCTGCCATGTTTTAAAGATCAGAAAGTACGGCAGTATAAAAGTGATTTAGTGCGAAAGGAGTTCGTGCCATGAATAAGAGAATATATCTTAATGATGACTGGTTTTTTAATGAAAGCTTCACCGAAGAAATGTTAAAAGACGATTA
>ODAI011553205.1_pt1 | contig 13986 bp, 14 predicted proteins | sample 1539321 | NCBI WGS metagenome assembly ODAI01 (sample SAMN02144231, study PRJEB22623) | gut metagenome | biome: sheep rumen | host: Ovis aries | place: New Zealand
CAACAAGCCCGAGAAAGCCCGCCAGGCAGCCCAGGAAAGCCTCGACGACATCCGCAACATGCTCTCCGACGGCACGCGCATGGCCTTCATCACTGCCGGCATGGGCGGTGGCACCGGCACAGGATCTGCTCCCGTGATTGCCGAAGTGTCGAAAGACCTCGGCATCCTCACCGTCGGCATCGTCACCATTCCCTTCCGCTTCGAGGGCGACCGCAAGATTGACCAAGCCTTAGACGGTGTCGAGGAGATGTCGAAGCATGTCGATGCCCTGCTGGTCCTCAACAACGAGCGGCTTCGCGAAATCTACCCCGAGCTGACCGTGCTCGATGCCTTCGGCAAGGCCGACGACACGCTGTCGGTAGCCGCCAAGTCGATTGCCGAGATCATCACCGTCCACGGCATCATCAACCTCGACTTCAACGACGTGAAGACGGTGCTCAAGGACGGTGGCGTGGCCATCATGTCCACCGGCTACGGCGAAGGCGAGGGCCGTGTGAAGAAAGCCATCGACGACGCCCTGAACTCGCCGCTGCTCAACGAAAACGACGTGTTCAACTCGAAGAAGATACTGCTCAGCATCAACTTCGCCGGCAACAAAGACGGCTCCGGTTCGCTGATGATGGAAGAGATGAACGATGTCAACGACTTCATGAGCAAGTTCGGCAACGACTTCGAAATCAAGTGGGGTCTGGCCACCGACCCCGAGCTGGGCAAGAAGGTGAAGGTGACCATTCTCGCCACCGGCTTCGGCATCGACCGCGTCGATGGCATGTCGCAGCACCGCCAGCGCATGAACACACAGGAAGAGGCTACGCGCATCGCCGCCGAACAGGAGAAGGAGGCCCAGCGCCAGGACCGCCGCAACCGCTACTATGGCGACTCCGGGCAGTCGAAGCGTTACAAGCGCCGCCCCCACATCTACCTCTTCCGCCCGGAAGACCTCGACAACGACAATGTCATCTCCGCCGTAGAGCAGACACCCACCTACAAGCGCACCAAGGAGATACTCGACAGCATCTATGCCCAGGCCACCGGCGAGGAGCTGCAGAAGACGGAAGCCCCCATGCCGCAAGATGTGGTACAGGGCACCATCAAGTTCGTCTGATAACCGGCTCAGCCCCCACCCCAACCTATTCGGAGTGGCTGCCGAACATCGTGCGGAGCATCTTCCGCCCCTGTTCGTCAGCCACTCCCTGGTTGATGTCCTTGCGCAGGCTCGACCTGCTGCTACCCTCCAGCATGCGCGTATATTCCGTCTGTGCCACATCCTGCCGATAGACACCCATGGCCAGCAGCGACCCCACTATCTGGCACGCGAAGCGGCGGTTGAAGGTGGTGTTCTTAGCACCGTGCGTCTGGCAGAACCGTGCGGCATAGAGTCCCGTCAACTGCTGCCAAAGCCTGTCGATGTCTGCCTGCCAAGTCGCCGTGGCATACTGGCTGATCTGGCCTACATAGCGCTGCACCTGCTCGGCGGCCTGCTGCTGCATGCGGTCCTCCTCCGACTGCTCCTTTCCAAGATAGTCCATCAGCAGCACGCCTGACAGGAAGAAGCGCAGTGGCCTTTCCGGAATACGACAGTAGTATATCTTCGATGCAAAGTCAGTCTTCGACAGCCTGTACTCGTCATACAACCGATGCGGAAACAGCCTCAACTGGTCTTCCAGCACGCGCAGGTCGGTCTGTGCATGGCGCGATGCCATCTGTTCAAACTCCGGGGTGGCCGTCAGCTGCGTAAACAGGTATTCGGCCAACTGCCCGCGGGCTTCCGGCGACCCCAGCGTGGTGACGGCGACATCCAGCCTGTGCCCCCACTGCCGCAGGGCCTCGTCGCCGCTCTCCAGCAGCATCGTGATAATCTGCCGGCGGTCGTCGGTGGCCTCCCGGCTCACGTCGCAAGCCATCAGCTGCTCATACACCGTCAGGTCGCGCACCAGTTCGTCGCTTGCCACCGCCGCCCGTGTGCCGCATGCCGCCTGTTTCCCCTGCCGCTCGCCCAGCAGCATCAGCAGGTCGCGGCGCAACAGCAGCAGCCTCCGCTCACTGGCCGTATAAGCCATCAGCGGCACGTTGGTGTATCGCTGCTGCCACTGTTCGTAGATCGCCACCTCGTCCTGGGCTTCCGGCTCGTCGCCGGTCACGGCCACGGCCACCGTCAGCCGCCGGTTCTCCACGTCCGCAGCCGTCACGCGGCCCTCCAGCAGGCGCATGGCCGCACCGTCGCAATAGGCACTGCACTGCCGGCACTCGTCGTTGGCCACGTAGCCCACCATCTCGGTGTCTATATACGCTGCCGTGGCGTCCTGGTTCCACTCGTTCGTCTCGTCGTGCATCAGCACCACGCGCTTGCCCACGGCCTGTTCCATCCGTGCGACCATGTCGTCGCCCCGCCAGTCGTGGTGGCGCAGTCCTACAATCGTGTAATTCTTTGTGGTCATTGTTTTCATGATATTATCCTTGGTTACTGTGTCAAACCTTCCGCCTGCAAAGATACAAACATTTGCAGGAACGGCCAAAGGTTTAGCCCATTTTTTAGGAAAGAAATCCGTGTAATCCGTTTAATCCGTGGTCAAAAGAAAAAGGTGAGAGGTGCCGCACCGCCCATTGCAGTGCAGCACCTCCTCGGGGATAATTCGTGTGTCAGCGTGTTCAGAGTCCGATGGGTCCGTAGCCCATGCAACTCGTGGTGGTGATGGCCGTCAGGAAGGCCGTGAGCGCGGCTACTATCACCTTCACCGCAATCTCAATCCAGCTGTTGTTCTTCATGGCTGTTCATGTTTTTTAGGGGTTAGGGCTGGGGTTCCTCCTCGTTGCGGGGCGACTTATAGTCGTTGTCCTCCTCCCAGTAGAGTGCCGTGCCTGCGGCGCGGGTCACGCCGATGCTCTTCTGGACCACCTCGCCGGTGGGGCGCACCTGCCACTTCGACGAGATGTCGCTGCTGGCGGAGAACTTCTTCGGGTCGTCCACGCCCTTCGACTTCATCGACACGCGGAAGATGCCCAGGTTGTCAATCTTCACCGCCTTGCCCTCGTAGGCTAGCTCGCGGACACAGCGTACCAGGTCGGTCAGCACACCAGTGATGGTGCCCTCGGTGAAGCTGGAGTTGTGACCCGCCATGTGCTGAATCAGCTCCTCCTTGCTCACCACGCCCTCGGCGGCCTTCTTAGCGTAATACTTGCCGTAGCCGGCCGACTTGCGATTGTTGTTCTTGTACAGACGATACTTTGCCATAATGCTTGTTCCTTTCTTTTTCTTTTAATTGTTTAACATGGTTTGTTTCACTCTTTGCATCCTCGACGTGTGTTCTTCAGCGCTGTTGTTTTGTCTTGTTTGCGGTTGCAAAGGTACGGCGACTTTACCATTCCTGCAAGCAAACACGCAGGGCTGGCGTAATGCCTTTTCCGCAACATGCTGACGGCCAATGGCTTCAGTCGGCAGCTATTCACCATGCGCGGTTTTGCTGCCGAGTCCTGTCAAGTCAAACTTATTTACACTTTTCCAAGGTCTTTTCTACCTGTTTTTTACATTTTTCCAAGGTAATTTAGGCCGGAAAACTACATTTTTCCAAGATTTTCACGTGTTACGACAGAAACAGCGGTGGCGACACATCCCTCACGGACGCGTCGCCACCTTTTTCATTTAAACTAACTAACGCTGCCTCCGACCCTGCGGCCCTTTGCAGCCGCAACGGCTACGGCAGCTAAACAAATTATATTTTTTTTGAATTGAAAAGGCCGCACCACCCGTGTCCGTCGCGGAGAAGGCCGTGCGGCCCGTTTATGTCTGGCTGGCTATAGCCCCGTTTATTGCGAGGGGCTATAGCCAGCGGATTACCATTCGAACTCTATCAGCTCGCGGGCACCAACCTGGTTGGGATCGTTGATCTCCTGAGTGCTGTCCAAGTTTGCTGAAATGGTACTGAGTATCTGGTTCACTACCATCTTGTGCTCCTCCATGACGGGAGCGATATATGTTTTTTTCATCATATCTTGCGTTAAATATTTGAAAGGAATAAGATTCGTTTTTCTCTGTGCGCAGCCGTTCCCCTCCCCTCCGTGGGGAGGGTTTAGGGGTGGGGGCTGTATTTACTTCACCACGACCTTGCGACCGTTCACGATGTACAGTCCCTTCGTGGGCTGTGCCACGCGCTGACCGGCGAGGTTGTAGTATTCGCCATTCTCCGTGAACTGTGCGTTCTTCACCGCGTTGATGCCAGTGGTGTTGCCGTCGTCGAAGATGGCTGTCAGAGCGGGAGCGGTACCGGTGAAGTTCGTTGCGGGAACTTGCAGATAAGCCTTATTGGCAGGGATATTAACACTGTTCACCTTACCGAACTTCAGCGGGTTGGAGTCCTTCACCATAGCGAAGTAATAGGTAGATGCGTCGCTGGTGATAGTAGCAGCTGTGGTGTTCACAAGGAAAGCATTGCCTGTAACGGCATCGCCGCTGGCCACAACAGGAATTGTCACCGTGGCATTGGCAGTACCCTCCAACAGAATGCCCGTGTTTGCAGGCACAGTCTGGTTAAACTCGGTGAAACGTACCACAGTACCATCTACCGCAGCCTTATAAGCCTTAACGCCCGTAGGCAGATTAGCCGTTGTCAGGTCGAGGGGATAAGAGCTTGCGAATGTGGTGTAGCCGTTGGCGCCGAGGGTGGCTCCCACGGCAGTCTGCTCGACAGAAAGGATTTCGAGCCATGCGAGGCATACTGAAAGATTGATGGTTACATCGCCAGTGAGGTCAGTTGCTCCGTCAACACCTTTACCATACGAATAATTCCAGTAGTAGGTATTAGTGTTCTTAGGAGCAGTACCAATGATGTTAACCTTACCATTCTGATAAGTGATGTTCAATGTAACGGGGATGTCCTGCATTTCGGTAGCGAAAGTACCCCAATCTACAGAATTGCCACTCGTTCCACCGTTTGCAGAATAAGGATTGCTGAAATAGTATCCCCAACCACCCTTGTCGTTAGTATAGTCATACCAGTCGGCATACAGAGAGGCTTTCTTGCTGCCACCATTGCTGATGTTCACGATGAAGTGGTTTTTGTTTGCTGCAGCAGAACCGTGGTTCTGGAATGTAATGCGATAAGCATCGCCGTCTTTCAAAACGATGTCGCTGCTTGATGCGCCATTCTCTGCGGTGGTGTTGTCAACAGAACCGATTATTTTGCTTGGGTCGGTAACATCTGCAACCTTTCGGATAATAACATAGTCAAAGGACAAGGTATTACTACCGCTTGCCTCACCAACTTTTATGGATGATTCAGATACCAAGAAGTTCAAAGTTGTCTTGAAGCCAGTACCAGGACTGTTTAACTTCGTAATTTCTGTAGTACCATCACTCTTGAAAACAATCAGTTTCTTGTCTCCTCTTTCTATTACATTGGTTTCAAGTTTATATACACCTGCGCTTAAATCCACATTCTTTGAACCAGAAACATAATATACATACTTACCAGAAGAAGCAGCATCAGAATTTTTTGCCTGTCCTGCGTTTAAACTTTCACCTTCGGCATAATATGCGATGTCTTCTCTCAGAGTATAATTTACGGTATATACCGCATCAGCACTCCCCATAGATGCTTCACCGAAGGATAAAGCCGAAGAGAACTGAGCATCGTCAAGTTCGTAGTACTGACCACCATACAGGATAACCTTCTTTGCATAGACTGTATAAGGATTACCTTCCACAATGTCTTCTACTGACCATGTATCAATTTTAGTATTTACACCACTGACATCTGCATATGCATTTACCGTCCAATTGTGAGTTGATACAGCTGAGTAGTCCTCCAAAACAATACTTGAAATACCGACTTGGAACTGATAAGAAGTACCTTTTTTGTATGGATTCGTTGCATATACTTTAACAACTACCGGACTTGCGGTCTCATTCCTGTATTCTAAAGCCCCTGTTGTGGAAAAAGACTGAGCTGTTCCATCGCCAATTTTATAACTGGCGGCACGACCGCACTTCATATTAAAAGTTACTTTGAAGTTAACTGGAACGGAAACTGAAACATAGTTAATGTCGTTGGTTCCATCATAAGCCGTAGTATACCACAAATGAGTTCCATAAGTTGATCCATTTGACGCATTATAACCTATTATAGCTGCACTGTTACCGGTAGTTTCATCTGCATAGGTAACATTGTTGTCAAAACAGAAAGTGACCCCATATTCTCCAACTCCAGGGGTCGCAGCCGAAGGATTAAGAGTTACGGCACTGCCTGTTGCAATTTTGCCCGTTGCCCACGTCGTAGTGTTTGTGAAATCCCATGTGTAGGTAGGAACATCTGCCCACGCATCACTTGCTCCCACTGACAGTCCCACTGCCACGAGGAGCGTTTTCAAAAATTGTAGTTTTCTTTTCATACCTTTTGTTTTAAGTTTGTAAATTAAAAAAAGTTAGTTATTCTTCATCGTCAAGACAGAAAGGTACGGACAAAAAGAATGTGCGCAGACCCCTCCGTACTCCAACTCAGGTCTGCGACAACCCACAAATAGCATACTTCGAAGCCTGCACACGAGGTGCATACTTCAATGCTATTTGTTGTTTTGCTCTAAAAATCTCCTTGGTTCGAGGTCGCAGTTCGAGTTGGAATTGAGCAAAAAAATGTTGAGTTCTTTCGCCCCGTCAGGCTCTCTCGCCTGTCTGTTTTTCCGGGCTTGGTGAAAACTCGGCTGCAAAGGTAATCATTTTAAAACATATAAACGAAACATTTTCGAAAAAAAATTTGCACGCAAAGTTTTTCTGCGTGCAAATTCCTGCCTGCCCCCATGAGCCGCGAAAGGCTACAGGGCGGCAATCTCCTCGGGGGTGAGGCCGAGACTCTTTGCTATAATGTCAATAGGCACTCCATTCCCCTTCAGACTGCGCGCATTAGCCAATTTCTCGACAGCCCTGCCCTCGGCAAGTCCCTCGGCCCTCCCCTTGGCTATAGCCTTGTCTGTTGCAGTCTTCATAGTGCTGTAGTAGTCCCAATAGTTCTTGATGCTCGCCTCATACTCACGGCGCTCCTCGCGGGTATAACGGGCTATCTCGGCTTGCTCGAAGACTTTCTGGAAGATACGGTTGAACTTCGGCATCTCTAAAAGGTAATCATTTTAAAACACATAAACGAAACATTTGCGAAGAAATCACTCCATATTGCGCGTGCCACTGCACTGCGGATAGGCCGTGCAGCTCCAAAATTCGCGCCCGGAGTTGATGCCCTTCTTCGCCACACGCCTGATCATGGGTTTGCCGCAGAGGGGGCACGCGGGCGACGATGCCTCCACGCTCTGCTGTGTGCGGTAGGCCAGCCGTTCGGCGGTCAGTCCCTCGGTGAAGCCGCCTTCAGCCCTGAACACATCCAGCTGCCGCTCAATCTGCCGGCTGAGCATCAGCACAAGGCGGTTGCATAGCACCAGCATGCAGTTGGCCACGACGAGCGAGTCGCTGCTGTTGAGCCACTGGTCGAAGAGGTGCTTTTGTGCGAGAATATGTATGCTGCTCCGGTACAGCACGTCGTCGGTGTAGGTGGGGCGCTCGATGCGGATGTTATTGACGTTCTGATAGTCCTGCGAGTGCATCGACCAAGGCAGGCATTCCTGCCGCAGCAGCCAGTTCAGGTAGTCGTTGGCCAGTTCGGAGAGTGTAGCGCGGGCGACGTCGGTGAGCTTCATCTCGGTCTCCTTGGAGGTGGAGTGCCGCGAGTTTCCCTCGGCGATGTTGGCCGGAGCGGAGCGTGCCGCCTGCGTCATCTGGTCGTACTGTCGGCCGCCCGGGTCGTTGGTGTGGTTCAGGAATCGCGTGCAGAAGTCCTGCGTAGCCAGCTGAATGACGTTGGCAAGCACCCATGTGTCTAACCAGTAGTAACCGAAGCGGGCTATTTCCATTGTTTTCTTAAGGTTTTTAGGGTTTAACATTGTTGCGGGATTACGATGTTTCGGGATAACGGGATTTAGCTGTTCCGATTTTTCGGGATAACGGGATTCCGGGATAACGGGATTTCGCTGTTCCGGGATTTCGTTATTACGGGATTCCGTTATTACGGGATTCCGGTGTTCCGAGGTTTCGTTTTTCCGATTTTTCGCTTCCGCCATGCAAAGTTAGGAAAAATTTCCCGAACCGCCAAACGATTCGGGAAAAATTTACGCCCGGCCTGCAGACCGCAACGGACCGCAACGGCAAGACGGCAGCAGCAGGCCGCAACGGCAAGACGGCGGCAGCAGACCGCAACGACAAGACGGCAGCAGCAGACCGCAACGGCGGTGCCGCCTGCTTTCACTCCTTCTCCGGTGTGCGCCGCTTGGCATACCAGCCGCGGCAGCCATCCATGCCTCCGTAGAGGAAATGGCTGCGCTTCAAGGCCATGGTGAGCGTTTTCAGGTTGGGCACATCGACGGCGCGTACATGCTGCTGCAGCTCGCGCTGGATATCGACGGCCCGCAGGTAATGCTCCTTCTGGCGGGGCGCCGGCTCGTAGTAGGCCAGCAGCAGCTGCTCGGGCGACGACTGCTGCTGATAGCAGGTGTTGTGCTGCTCGATGAGCGTCTCTTCGTCGCGGGTGAAGAAGTACGGTGCGCCTTGGTCCAGCTCGTGTATGGCCTGTGCATAGAGCTGGCGGTGGTCGATGGGTGTCTCGGTGTCAATAGGGCCTGTCACCTCGCAGCAGAGGTATCGGCGCGAGCCGGTGGCGTCGGTCAGCGGCTCCCGTTCGTTGGTGGTGGCAATGAACGATGCCGTGCGGTGGCGGCTTTCGTACTGGTCGCTGCGCATCTTGCGCGTCTGCACGTCGCACTCGGTCAGTATGCGCTTGATCTTGGCCTGCTCGCGGTCGGTCTTGGCGTTATACTCATCGATGTTCACCAGCAGCATGCGACTGATCATGCGCTCCACCTGCTCGGCGGTGTCGAGCTTGATGTCGTCGATGTAGTAGTCGCGCAGCGAGGGCGGCAGCAGCATACGGCAGAAGGTCGATTTGCGCGTGCCCTGCTGCCCGATGAGCATAGGCACCAGGCTGTTGCCATGGTCGCGCGACCGCTGCTGCCACTGTGCCACCATGGCCAGGAACCAGCGGTGCCACCAGTCGGGCCACTCGCGGAAGCCGCAGGGCACCCGTCGCGCCAGGGCGCGTATGTGGTCGGTGCCGTCCCACGCCGGACAGCCGTTGAGGTAGTCGGTGACGGGATTGTAGCGGGGTATCAGTGAGGAGCGCACGTACTGCTCGACATCAACGCCCCAGGCCACGCCGACCTGCTCCATCTGTTCGAACACCATCTTGCGGAGTTCGCGGTCGGTCAACTGCTGCCAACGGCAAGCCTCTCCATGAAAATTAGTAGCCTCTCCACGATCACCAGTGGCCTCTCCACGATAATTAGTAGCCTCTCCACGATCACCAGTGGCCTCTCCACGAAAATTAGTAGCCTCTCCACGATCACCAGTGGCCTCTCCATGAAAATTAGTGGCCTTCCCACGAAATTCTTCCACTTGTTTCAGTTCATTATACCTCAATTCGTAGTTTTTGTCGAAGAAACGTTTCACCCCCCGGGCTATCTGCTTCTTCTGGCTGGTGGACAGCCGATAGTCGGCCGACGGTTGGACAGTCCGTGTGACGTGGTGGACATTTTGTGTAGCATGGTGGACATTTTGTGTGGCGAGGTGGACAAAATGAAACATTTTTCGTATTGTTTGGACTATTTTTTGTATCATATATTATATATAATGTGTTAATTTTTTATTATCCCGCACATCCCGCACATCTCGCACGTGAAAAATATTCAACAGCTCTGGGATTTGTTGTAGGTTGCACGCTGTACTAACATTTTCACGTGCGAGATGTGCGGGATGTGCGGGATGTTTTTATCTATTCATAAGTATAAGCGCTTTTTCCTTCATCCGCCATTTCCTGACGGCCCTGACTACATACATTTCGTAGCGGCAGTGGCGGCAGGTGCAGCGCAGCCGTCCCGAGGGGTAGCGTGCAAAGCTGTCGGCGGGCAGCAGGCGTCCGCAGCGGTTGCAGGTGTTCATTTCGGGTGTACACATTTCGGGTGTGTTCATTCCGGGTGTACTCATTTCGGGTGTGTTCATTCCGGGTGTACACATGGGGCAGTCCTCCTTTTCCGTTTTTATTTCACCCTATAGTTGGCAAACCACTGGTGGCGGTTCTCTCGCGGGTCCAGACACACGGAGCAGTGAATCCACATCGCGCCGCGCCGGTTGTACTCGAACAGCAGCTGGTCGAAGTCGATATGCTGGCGGATGAAGCGGAAGTAGGCGCGCCCGGTGTCAAGGTCGGGCAACCGGATATCGACGGCCTCGCCGTTGAGGTGCTTGGAGTTGCCCACGCCGTGTACGCCCTCGTTGACCGCCGGCGAGCGGAAGGCGCTGTTGATGGCGATGGGGCCGAACGCCGTGCGCAGCGGTTCGAGCAGCGTGCGGCAGAGATTCTCCAGGGCTGCCAGCTGCAGGGCGTCGGGTGTGTTATCTACATGGTGTTGCTGTGCCCACTCGGAGCGTGTCATCTCGTTGTAACTGAAGTGCGGTGTCAGTTGAAAGTTTTTTCTTGCCATAGTTTCTTTGCTTTTTTTGTTGATACATGTGTGTTTGTCTCGGTCGAATTGCAATTCCGACGGCAAAGGTACGGCAAGGAAAAGGGTGTTACCAAATGTAACACCCCGTTGTGCATGAAACAGGTTTGGAACAGCCCGCCCGATTAGCGCAGGGCGAAGAAAACCGGCCAAAAATTTGGATATATCGTATATATTTTATATATTTGCACCAAATTCAGAGAACTATGGAAGCAACAGTAAGATCATCGCAACCGAGAAGAAAGCTTATCGACATCAAGCCAGACACTTTCCGAAGACTGTCTGTAATGGCCGCCAGCCGTGGCACCAACCTCAAGAAGTTCATCGAGTCGTGCCTTGACGAGCTTGTTGAATCAAACGACGATGCCGCCATCTACCGCTATTTGGTGCAGACCGACCCGGAAGGCATGGAAATGGTCGGCGAAGAAGAAAAGAGTGCCTTTGAGAAACGTCTTGGCTTATGAGAGTCGATTATTCAAAGTCATTCATCAAGGCCGTTGACAGGCTTTCGGGAAAAGAGTTGAAGAGCGTCCGCGACGTCATCGCCGAGGTAAAAAAAGCAACCTCCGTCGAAGACATTACCGACTGTACGCGCCTTGTGGGCTATCATACCGTTTACCGAATCCGCATAGGCGACTACAGAGCATTTTTCACGCTGCACATAGAGATTGCAGACGATGTCGTGAAGTTCCAGTACCTTGTATCAAGAGGCCAGGCGTATAGCAAGAAGGTAAAACAGCAACTGAAGCGAACAGACGATTAGCGCAGGGCGAAGCGTTTCTCAACGACGCCGTCGTAGGTCTGTATGGTGAGACGGACGCTGTCGGGGCGGTCGTCGGGCACGAGTATGCTGACGTAGCGGCGGTTGCTGTAGTATTCGGGCGTGTCGCCCTGGTCGTGCAGCAGGCGGTAGCAGGCGGTGCGCGTGTGGTCGGCATTGCGGCGCACGTCGTCGCAGACCACGGCTATCTGGTGTGTGCCCTCCTCGTCGTTCAGGCGTCCGTTCTTCAGCAGCAGTGCCAGGTTGATGTAGCGTCCCGTCTTGGAGAGCCAGGCACTCTCAAGGCCCACGGGGTCCTGTGGCAGCCGCTTGAAGTCATCAGGCTGCCGGGGCACCATGGTGGGCATGTTCGACGCAGAGACGACATCGACCAGTGCGGTCGCCAGCCGCTGGAAATAGACCACGGCGCGGTAGGTGGTGTCGCCCTTGGTGATGAACGACGTGGTGAAGGGCGCGGCGGGCTGCAGCGTGGTGCCGTCGTCGGTCTGCAGGCTGCCCACCATGCGCTGTCCGTCCACATAGAGCTCGGCAAAGTCGCCCTCGGTCATCGAGCTTTCGCCGGTGCCCGTCTCGTAGCTGTCGGTCTGGCATGCCGACATCAGCAGGGCGACCGCAAACACGAGGGTGGCCTTGAGAAAGTTGCGCAGCGGATTGGCATACATCGTGAGCAGGCGCTCGCGGAGGAACGGCTCGTCCTTATGGGGCACGCTCACCTTGTCTATCTGTCCCTGCAGATAGCGCTCGAAGCGCTGGCGGTCGGCAGGGGTGTAGTGGTCGGCGTGTTCGGCGGTGCCTTCAAGGTCGTCGAGGGCGATGTAGTTGCAGGGGAAGAGGCGGTAGCCGCGGTGCAGCTCGGCGTCGATGCGCTGGCTCAGCGCGGCATAGAACTCGTTGCGCGGCAGGTCGGCCAGCGTGCCGAGCCAGGCGTTGATGGGCTGTCCGCAGTGGTAGTGTACCTGGCCCTTGTAGCCGAAGATGCCTATGCGCATGTTGTCGAGGTCGTCTTGCTTGCTCTTCTTGAAGTCGGGGTTGTCGCGCTTCTGCTGGAACTCCTGGGCCTTCAGGTAGTCGCAGGGGTCGAACTCGTAGCTGATGGTGAGCGGCACGATGCCCAGCTCGCGCAGGCTGTCGGCCGGTGTGCCGCCGCCGTCCATGCCGCCCATGGCCAGCATCTTCAGCACCGACTCCTGCGTGCGGTCGTCGCTGTCCTTGGCGCGCCCCTCGCGCTGAGCTATCCAGATGTTCTCGCGCTTCTGGGTGACGGCATAGTGGATGTAGTGGCTCATAAGCTGCGACGAGCGCATCATCTCGTGGGCCGTCAGGCCGCGGCGCACGGTAAAGGCCTTGTTCATGCGTACCAGCCGCTTGATCCAGGGATAGATAAGCAGGTTGTCGCCGATGCCTATCTCGACGGTGGTGGGATAGCCGTTCTTGGCCAGCATGACGTCGAGGAATGCAGAGTCGAGCACGATGTCGCGGTGGTTGGACAGGAAGGTGAATCGCTCTTCGACAGGCACCGAGGGGCGACCGCCGGACGAGGGTTGGCGCAGGGCGGTGTCGTCGAACGTGCAGCCGTCGGTATGCCGGCGGATGATGTAGTTGACGAGGGGTTTCATCATGCGCAGCTGGAAGTCGAGGGGTGTCTTCACGCCCTTGAAGGCCAGCCGCAGCAGACCGTTGCGCACCGACTTGGGCATCCAGGGCACGAAGCCTCTCAGCAGGGCATTGAACTGGCGGTCGTTGAGCAACTCGTCGAACGCATGCTTCATCTCGTGGGCCTCGTAGGGCCGAATCTCGTCAAACTCACTCATCGTTTGTAGTTTATAGTGTACAGTGAATAGTTTATAGTTTTGATTACTACTTTCCTAGCTTCTTCTTCATGGAAGTGACTACTTTCCCAGCTTCTTCTTCATGGAAGTGACATGTTCATGTTTATTCGTGATCAGATAATCATAGAGAAGAGTAATCCTGTCAGCATAAGCTTCCGTCTTCGATTTCAGTGGGCTTTCCTTGTATTCCAGCATATTACCCTTTATTTAGTAATCATCACTAAACACTAATCACTATAAACTATAAACTGTTCAGAACTGGTTCTCCACGATGTCGGCCAGCACGTCCTTCATCTCCAGGCCGGCAGCCCGTACCTGCTGGGGAATGAAGCTCGTCGGCGTCATGCCCGGCGTGGTGTTCACCTCAAGCATGAAGATCTTGTCGTCCTTGGTGATGATGTAGTCGATGCGGATGATGCCGTTGCAGTGCAGGATGTCGTAGATGTGGCTGGTAATCTCGCGCACACGGCGGGTGACGCTCTCCGACAGGCGGGCGGGGGTAATCTCCTGCACCTGACCGTTGTACTTGGCGTCGTAGTCGAAGAACTCGTTGGAGGTGACCACCTCCGTGGCGGGCAGCACCACCGACTTGTCGCGCGTCTTATACACGCCGATGCTGATCTCGGTGCCCTCAATGTACTGCTCTACCATCACCTCCGGGCTCTCCATCATGGCCTTGCGGATGGCGGGGGCCAGCTGGTCGGCGTTCTTCACCTTCGACACGCCGAACGACGAGCCGTCGGCAGCAGGCTTGACGAAGCACGGCATGCCGATGCGCTGTTCTATCTC
>ODAI012915047.1_pt1 | contig 13985 bp, 6 predicted proteins | sample 1539321 | NCBI WGS metagenome assembly ODAI01 (sample SAMN02144231, study PRJEB22623) | gut metagenome | biome: sheep rumen | host: Ovis aries | place: New Zealand
CAAATGCCGAAAAACGTCCGCCAACATCATCATGTATAAATAAATCTCCGAGCCAGTTCTGCTCAATAGAAGTTCTTCTGAGTTCGCTCTTTTCCGAGTTTTTGTCCGTTACTGCAATAAAGTGTTTTGCGGCAGATTTTTCAGCCTCTGCTTCAGATAAACCTTTTGCAATATATGCATCTTTTACAAGGTGTAAAATTCTTAAAAATCCGTCTTTTGTTTCAAAAGTAGAGCCTGATTTTGATGCGATTAAATAGTTTGATGACAAAACATCACCTAATTTTGATAAATATCTTTCCCAGCTTATTGAATCAACATCGGAATAAAATAAAACTGTTTCTCCGCATAGATTTAGACCGTTAATTCCGAGCATATGTTCTACCGTATGTTTTGAACCGCCAATACCCATTACGCTGAGTTTAGATGCTCCTGTTTGAGATTTTAGTTTTTCAGCCATAGAATATAAATCATCAAGTCTTGTTAATTGAAATTTAGGTAAATCCACCCAGTTTAAAAATTTACCTTCTTTATTTGCTCTTTTTGAGAACTCATTTACAAATTCAGATGTTTTTGATTCATACTTAGAAAAATCCACACCTGTAAAAATAGTTTTTAATGATGAACTTTTTGTTAACATAATTAACTCTCCTTTACTGCTTATGAGTCTATATTACTATAAACACTACAATTTGTATAATCTGTTGTATAATATTAACAGATAGGAGTTAAAGAGTATGAAAAAAATGATTTTAACGAGTGTTTTGTGTTCGCTTATAGCTACAGGAACCGTTTTTGCAGCTAAATACACGATAAATAAATCAGGTACAGTAAAGAATCAGGCAGGACAAACCGTTACATCACCTGCTAATTCTGTAAATCAGAATTACTATAACAATTACATGATGAATAATTATGTTTCAAATAATCAGGTTAACAAAACTCCGGTTGATACGATTGAAATTGTAATGGATTTTTCGGGAAGTATGTCAAATTGGATTGCTGCAGCAAAGCGCTCAATGTCTGCAATTATGGCACAAATCCCCGCTTCAACAAAAGTTGGTTTCAGAGTTTTCGGACATGATAGCGACGGATATAATCCTGCAAGCATTCATACTCTTCAGGATGTAAAAAAGATAGTTAAAAACGGAAATAAATTTACCATTGTAACAGAAAGAAGTCCGATTGGAACAACAAAAGGTGCTTGCAGCGCAACAAAACAGGTTTCTCCAATTATTAGTGCGAACTCTAATTCTATTCTGGCAGGCATGAACTCAGTTGATATAGGAGGCGCAACACCTCTTGTGTATGCATTGGATAGAGCGGCTTATCAAGACTTTGCAAACTTAGATACAACGACTCCTAAAAAAATAATTTTAATTACTGACGGCGGTGAAAATTGCGGAGGGGATCCCTGTGCTTTTGCAAGAAGCTTGATGAAAAAACGTTCCGACATACATATTGATGTAGTATTGGCTTCATCTTATTCGAAGTCTTTAAGCTGTCTTGCAACAACAACAGGCGGACATTTATATAACGTAAATAATCTTTCGGATTTTTCGAATACTCTTACGAGAACTATTCAATCACAGCCTGCATCACAACAGGAAATTAAAAAACAAAGTTACGAATTTATTGCAGAATAATGTTTTATTGGAGGTAGTATGATAGATTGTTTATCTTGTCCTGCGTGGATAAATCCGCAAACAGACTTTTTGCTTTTTTTACAAAATATAAGAATCGGTCAACCGGATATTATAGATAAATTCTTTTTATCAATTACCGTTTTTGGAGAATTTTGGCTTCCGACGTTAATATGTGCAATTACGTATTGGTGTATAGATTATAGAGCGGGAATATATTTATTTTCGTTAGAAAGTTTTAATGCTTTTTTAGCGCACTTTTTCAAAATGTTGGCATGCGTTTACCGTCCATGGGTACTTGATAGCAGGATTCATCCGTCAGAGTTAGCGGTTCCGTTTGCGAAAGGTTACTCCTTCCCAAGCGGACATTCTGCAATGAGTTCTTCTGTATTAGGTGGTACAGCTTTTCTTTTAAGGAAAAAAATATTTGTTTGCTTACTTTTAATTGCACTTGTTTTACTGGTCGGTTTTTCAAGGCTCTGGCTCGGAGTTCATACTCCGCAAGATGTTGTGTGCGGTTTTATTATAGGATTATTTTTGATATTTTGTACTAATTCAATAATTAATTGGGCAGAAAAAGAAAAAAACAGATATTTATATTTAGCGGGAATTGTCGATGTATTGGTGATTCTGGCAGTTATCTATATTTATTGTTTTAATACATACAGAATAGATTATATTTCAGGAGAACTTTTAGTTAATCCTGATAAACTCAAATATGTAACGGTTGTAGTATACGGATATTCATTGGGTATTATTAACGGAGCTTTTTTATGCAGAAGATTTTGTCCGTTTGATCCCAAAACAGTGTCTGTAAAAAGAAGAATCTTAATTGGTGTTATTGGAACCGTATTTGTATTGCTTCTTCTGAAGTGTATATTACAGCAAATTATCATGAATATTATAGATATAAGGATTGGTACCTCATTAATGTTTATAACAGGTTTTTCTGTAACATTTATTTATCCGTTGATATTCACTAAATTGAATAAAATAACTCATACTTAAAAATAATTTTTAGAGTTTGTGAATAAACTTCAAAAAATTGTCGTTTTTCCGGTTTCATCGCAAACTTATTATGTAAAAATATCTTTACAAAGATTAATATAATAGCAAATTCTTGAATTTTGGTGTTTTTAAACTTATAATGGATTTGTGTGAAGGTGTCTGATATGGTAAATTCGTTTTCTGTAAATTTAAAAAATAATCCTTACGGAAATATTGAACGTATTGGCGAAAGTCCAAATAATAGAGCTTTGTACAGCGTAACAGATTCAGAAGGTAAATATGCAGGGAAATTTTCAATTCCAATGGAGGATGTTGATACTTTTGAAGCTTCATACAAGGAAATTTTAAAGAGTGCACCTAAAATAGAGGCATACGTTGCCGCAAATTCTTCGGAAGAAAGTATCAATAAAAGACGAAAAATTACACAGGGTATTATTGGCGCCAGCGGACTCGTAGGCGTAGGAATTCCATTATTGATATTAAGAAAGTCGACTTCTGTAACAAAGAAAATACTTGGAGCCGTAGCAGGTACCATTGCAGGTCTCGCTGTAGGTTTTGTGGGTTCTCTCGGAGTTACTACACCTCCCGGGTCATTAGAATTTGCAAAAGCATCAAGAGAATTATCAAAACTTGATATTCAACAAGTGCCGGATGAAAATGAGAGTAATGGAACTCTTTAAAATGCTTTTATTAAAAATATTTTTATCCCGTTATCCAAACGCTCAACTCTTTTAACATAATGATAATCATTAAGCGATGTAAGAATTAATACTACAGCAGGCGCTTTTCCTGTCATTTTAGAATAATAAAGAGATTGTCCTATGCTCTCAGCCCATTTTTTTGCAAAATCAAATTCTATTGCATAGTCTTTTGTCAAGCAATCGACCCTTGTCATATCCCACAAGACAGCCTCTTTTCTTCCAAAGTCCGAAGTACACCATTGATTAACATAATATGATTCAACTTGTCTTGGCATCATAGTTTGAGTTTCGTACCATTTTTTAGGAACGTAATTTAGTCCTATATAATACAGTCCCGTTATCATAAGTAGAAATGTAAATACAAAACTTATGACTTTACCTTTTTCTATAGATTTTTTCGTTTTACGAGCCATTTTTTTATCATATACATAATTAATAAAATTTCCTCGTACATATTATGTAAATTTTTGTAACAAATAGTGCTCTAATATTAAAGTTTATAAAAAAAATGCCGTTATATAACCATGTATAGTTATATTTTTATGTCTTTTCAAAGATAAAATACAGAGTGGTATACATATGGTACAAAAGGATATTACAGAAATGGACGATAAAAAACAAAACGGAGACAGACAAAAACATAGTCCTCAAAATCTGAATTACTATAATGTACTATATCAACAATCACCCGAGCAAATTAAAAATGAAAAACTAAATAAATTTAAAACAAGGCTGGAAGCTTTTAAGCGGATAAAAAGCTTAAAAGAAGCAAAAAATCTGTTAGACAAGACTATGCCTGTGCAGCTTGAAAGAACCGTATTTTATATAGGTGATGCAAAGTGCACGATTATTAATAAACAAGATTTATTAAAAATAAGTTTCAAATCAAAAACAGAAATAATAATACTCAATTTTCAATAATCAGAGGAGAATACAGATATGACATTTGGGAACTATGATTTTCGCTATGTTAATAATACTAACTTTCTGAACGGCGTGCAATATAGAATGGGTGCTACAAACGAAAGCTCTCAAGAAGTTGCCTCTTCAAATGTTAATAGTGTAAATGATGATTCAATTCCAGAAAATGTAAAAAAGTTGAATGAAATATTGTCAAGAATTGATAGTTCAGATAAGAAGGTCTCTGAGGAAGATTATAACGAGATAACAACGCTATTGTTTGAGATGGGCTTTGAATGTGACAGTAGGGATGATTTTGATAATAACAGTATACCTGAAAAAAATCATTATATGTTGTATAAGAATGATTATGAGAAAAAACTATGTTTTACATATAATAACGGTACTGATGATGTCACAGCCTTAATACGATGCATAATGACAGAGGATGAAGAAAGCAATACAGAAGAATCTTCATCTGTCACAATATCTCAAATTATTGCTAAAATACAGGATATGTTAGCAGGCTCAAAGAGTGATATCTCTACTGAATCAATTTTAGATCTTCTTGAAAAGAATAGTTGCACAAACTGTAACGTTAGAGAGGATAGTTATACCAGTGATGAATCAGGAGATGATTTAACATACATAAAATTGTCCTTTGAATTAGCCGGCATGAAATATAATGTTGATCTTCCTCAGGATATCAAAATATATGATACATCAACCTTTATAAATCGTGAATTTACTACGGAAGAATTAAACAATGAATTTAAGGGTGAACCTGTAACGGTATCGGTTAATTCAGATAAATTGTCCGAGATATTTGATACTGTTGTTTCTCAAGACGGTGAACCTATATTTTATGCTCTAAATAAAGATTCTTTGGATAAGCTCAAGAATGCAGGTTTCTCGGATGAAGAGATAAACAACATGAGTATAGAATCGTTGTTGGTTAAATTAGATGCGGTAAAAATAGAAAAAACCCCGATAGCAAGTCTGGTTGAAAACATACAGACGCAATTAAATCAAGGAACCGGTTCATCAACAGAAATAACACAAATTCTGAGAGATAACAATTGCAAGAATTATAATATAAACTCAGAAAGAGATGAAGACGGCAATATTAATAAATTTAAAGCAACATTCACGTTATACGGAAAAAGCTATGAAATTGAATTAAATAAAGACTTAAATACATATTCAAGTGATACCTTGAGCAGCTTAAGTAAAGACAATTTGGATAAATATTTTGCAGAATCAGTAAAAAAAGACGGTAAAGCTATTATGTATTCGCTGAATGAAAATGCGATAAATAAGCTAAAAGAAGCAGGCTTAAGTGCAAATAGTAAGATTTCAGAGATTCTAGCTGTACTAAATGAAGAAGAAGGCAAAGAAGTAGAAGATGTAGAAGATGTTGAAAATGTTGAAAATGACACATCTTCTGAAAGTGTGAAAAGCGAAAATATAAATGAAATTATCAATAAATTGCAAAAAATGCTGAATGATGGTGCATCATATGAGGATCTTATGAAAAAATCTCCTGTAAAAGGTAAAAAATATTCAAATGCAGCACCAATAAAAGAAGGAAATACTCTAGTCGGCTTAAAAATAGATGCTTTACAACTTACACTGCCAAATGGCGCAATTTACAATATAGAATTAAGAAGAGGAAATGAGTCGTTTGGTGTTAATGAAATTGAGTCAACTACAGTAAATCAGGGTAAAGAAGATGAATATACAATAGGAAAAGAAGAACTAATCAATAAATATTTCTCAGTTTCGGTAACTAAGGACGGAACAGGTGTAATATACTATTTAAATGCGGACGGAAAAGCTAAGCTCCAAGAAGCAAAAGTTTCAGAAAATGACAGCATGGATAAAATTCTTCAAACATTAGCATCCGGATTAACAGCAGAGGATGTTAAGATATTAAATTTCTGTTCCGGTAATCATTCAGAAGACCCTATTGGAGATTTGGAAGAACTCACAAAAACAGAAGGTATAACTTATACGATATCCAATGTATCCGGAGATGATGTAACTATAAAAATTACAAATAAAAACAGCGGTTATTCGCAAGACTGGACAATTAGAATGACTGCTGAAAATAAATCTCAGATTTCTGACATTTATATAGAATCTGTCAAGAATACATTACAAAAAATGCTGAATGACGGAGCATCATATGATGCTCTTATGAAAAATTCTCCTGTAAAAGGTAAAGAATATTCAAATGCAGTACCAATAAAAGAAGGAAATACTCTTGTCGGTGTGAAAATAGATGCTTTAAAAATGTTTACAGGTGGTCCTTCTTATAGCCTTGTCTTAACAAAAGGAGCTGTTTATATTAATAGTTCTGATATCGAAAATACAGAGTTTAAAGACGAAAACGGACAAGAGATAGATAAAGATATTATTATAAGCAGATATTTTGATACAGCAATCACAGATAATGACGGTAATATTAAAACATATTCTCTAAATAACGATGCACTTGCTCTTCTTCAATCAGGTACAAATAATTCTATAGATGAGATATTTAGTGTTTTGAATAATAACATTAGTTCTGTTGATAAAAATATTATAACTTTGTGTAATCAATTAGAAGACGGTAGTGCCGCTATTGCAGATCTTAAAGAATTAGTTGAGAATACTGCTACAGATTTAGGCGAAGAGAAAGTTTCATTTAGTCTTGAATTTATTGGGAATAACAAATGCAAAATTACTATTACCAATAAAGAAAGCGGTTATTCAAAGAGTGTCAGTATTGATGTAACAGAAGATAATGCAACAGCATTGAAAAACTTATATTTACAGAAGTTTGTGGATAATCTTCAAGAAGTTCTAGATGATGATAACTCTAATTATGAAAAAGTCATTCGTAGTTCCTCTGTAAAAAATAAAAAATATGGAAGTGCAGAACCGCTCAATGGCTCTGACGGAAACTTTGCAGGAGTAAAATTCACCGATTTAAATATTAACGGTGATTTATACACAATAGAACTTAAAAAAGGTCAAACTACATATCTAGCAGAAGACATTGCTGCTGTTGCAGATAAAGCTCCGAGAATTTTTGACTATTTTGACGCAGTGGGAACCGTAAAGAATTCTCAAGGTGAGTCTGAAAATAAATTTTATGTACTGAATGACAAAGGTAAACATCTATTAGGTGAACCGATTCCTACAAGCATTTCTGAGATAGTTAATACAATTGCAGAAAAATTATCAAAGGCAGAAAATGCTGTAGATGAATTTTTGTCGGATGGAACGAGAAATAACTATATAGATGACCATGGTAATTTAATAACTGATAAGATAAGAAATTATCTGGGCGAAGTCGGTATTATTAATCCTACAATTGATGAAGTTGATAAAACTATTACCTATTTAACAGATGACGTTAGAACATATACTGTTGATATGGGGCATTTTGATAATAATTACGTAATTTATGCAAATAGTTTGCCGTCAAATATTGAAGCAAACTTATTAACTAAATATTTCACAACTATTGCAAGTGTAACAGAAGTCGATGGTAAAGAAACACCTTTATATTATGCACTCAATAGAAGTAATATTGATGCTAATTTTATAGCTTCTCTCAAAAAGTTATATACAGCAACAGATCTGAATGCTGATGAGATAAAGAATTTATGTGCAATATTAACAAATTATGATCAGGCAATGTCTGCTTATAATGAGTTTATAGAAAGTCATACTAAAGATAGTGATGATTTTAGAGGACATACGCCTGATGAAAATATATATTTAGATAATCTAAAGAAAGCTGCAATTAAAATAGTAATAAGCGCTGACGGCGAACAAAATACGCAATTTAAAGCGGATGATGTAAAAACAGCTTTAGAAACAAAATGGAAGAATATTGTTAATGAGTATTTGGTTAATGAATTTAAAGAAAATATTAAAAAGCCCGAAGGTTATAACGGAAATGGTGTATTAGTTCTGGAAGAAAATCAGACTGTAAAAGATTGGTTAGAGGACTTTATAACTAACACTAACGGTGAAGCAGAAGGTGATAAAGTAATAGATGATATTCGCTCGTATCTTAAGACCGAGTTCGGTGCATTCTTTAATGCTGTAAACTTTGACACTTTGTTAAGCAGTGCATATAATACTGCTGCAAAAGATTATGCCGGTGCAAAAGCGGATTATGACAAAGCAATTGAAGAAGGAAAGACTCCTGAAACAGTGCCGACTGCAAAGTTTGTATTTGATACTTTCTGCAAAGCTTTGTATAACACAGCAGATTCAATGACACAAACTCAATTTAAAAAATTTAAGAATAAAATTGATACAAGTGAAATAAAAAATGTTAAGTTTACCAATGTTGCAGATATACAAACAGCTATAAGTAATGTATTAAGTAAAACTAATGTATTAAATAAAACTGCGCCTTCAAAACTCTATTCGTCAGTACAAACTGCTTTAGGGGACATTTTTGGAGATATAGATATTTCAAAAGTAATAATTACAGTTACAGAAGGAGAAAATACTGTTCAGAAAACCATCCTTGATTATGTTTATAATGAAGCCGTTGATTATGTAAAAGCTACATTGAAAGATAAAGGGACATCGTTGACAATAGAAGAAGTAATAGATACATTTGCTGCAAAATTGTACGAAACAGGTATCAGTCAAAAGCAAAAGTTGGATAATACTTATGGTGTTTTACTTCCGATGTACGCATGGCTGCAAACAGGATTCCCATCGAATGGTTCAGAATTCTTATCAAACGAAGACCAGACTAAAAATCTGGGAAGTCAAAGCCAGATTAGTTGGTGCACTTCAGAACAGGTTGAAAGTGCAATTAGTGGAACCGGAGAGCTAAAACCTCTGTTTGAAAATATTATAGATTATATAGAAAAATGGTTTGCGGATAACGGCAAACAGGCTGATTATGACATAATGTTTAATAATGGTCAGTTAGCAAAGCTGGTGACTTATGTCATGAAGCAAACATTTACTCTAAGTAATGGTAAATCGCCTTATGGCATAAGTATAGAAGATGGTGATAAATGTTATCTTGGCGGTTTTGCTCAAGGCTTCTTAAAATGCTTTATTGATAAAATGTCAAATCCTGATACAGAGTTAAAGGCAATCATAACGGATATTAATATAAATGCAGGAAAATTGCATTCTTGCCATAATTCATACACAGAAGTTGAATTAACGAGTATCATAAGTGATGTTATCAATAGTTTAGCTGAGAACAAAAAACCGAGTTCATCTGCAGATACCTATAAAAATGCGTTAATACTAGATAATAGGTATTTTACATCAGATCCCGGTACAAATAAATATACAATGAAAGATAATTTAGCTGAAGAATATGTAATAATAGAAGAATTTATAAAAGCATATCTTGATATAGACGAACATTATAAAAATAACTATTTAAATAAAGATCTTGAAAGTGTTCTGGACGAATTAACAATAGACAATTCTCAACAAATAACAAAACTTGAATTGAATGATGACGGAACTATAAAAGATGTTGAAAATAATGCTATCTGGAATAACATAAAAACAAACTTAACGGATGTTATATATAATAATTATCCTGTACTTGCAAAATATATAGAAAGAACTAGTGCAATATATGATAAAAGTATGGAAAATCTTGTTTTCAATATTTGGAATGAGGTAGTAGGCGTAATAGAACAAGATTCTACGAAAAAGTTTGCATATGAATTTAAGAATAAATTTAGAACGGTTCTTGGAGGCGGACTGACAGAAATAGGAAACTATACCACAGAAAAAACAGTATCAACAACTCCGGATGATGATCCGGATGACGGCGAGGTGAAGTACTCTAAAGAGTACTGGAAGACTAACTGCAACTTAAATGATATAGATATGAGCGTTCTTTTTAACAAAACAGGAGAACTATATACATTTGATAAGACTATAATAGGAGGTGGAGCGCCATCAACTGCCCCTGTAGAAAATCAGATAGAGAGTTTGAACAACATAATGAAGCTCATTTTTGAAGGTCATTTTGCACTTAAAAAAGATGTTCTGGTCGTATCGGATAATCCGGAACAACATACATATGGATTTACTCAGGAACAATTAAACAGATACTTCAAAATAAATACTAATGGTACATATTTAATCAAAACAGAGGCGCTGAAAGATCTTCCTGATTTGGCAAAAACATCTCTTGGTGCATTAAAAGCATATTTAGATACTGTTGAAACTGATAAATTTTCAGGCCATGCAGAGGATATAGCAGCTTTAGCCGGTTCGGTTGATAGTTTTACAATAAGCGGACCATTTCAAGATGGAAAAACAACAAATAATAATAATGAGGAAGTTGCTGTCTATGCATCAAAATTCAAATATGAAATAAAGTCAACAGACGATAAAGAAATGTTTACGTTTATTGGTTTCACGACCATTGAACCGGGAATAAAATCTTTTGTAACAGAATTCCGTAATTTATTAAGTACTAATAATTTACTGGATTTGTTCAAAAACGATTATGGAGAACATTCTGTTAATAAATTTATTTTGTATATGTGGAATTCAACAATCGGCGAGTCGGTATTTATGACCTATGACCAGCTTGTTGATAAAATGAAAAAAAATCTAAAAGATATATTAAGTAAACCTCAAGACTTATTTGAAGTACTGAGAAATTTAGATGCTAAAATCAACGAAAGCAGTGCTGAAGCTGATGTAAAAGTTGGTATGACTGCTGATGAGATTAAAACTAAATATCATTTAAATGATAAAGATATAGAAGTATTGTTTAATGAAATACCGGACAGTGACCCTAAGAAATATCAAGTAAAAAAACGCGACGGTATATTTGATAGGATTTATATTTATGATAACATCAAAAATGTAGAAGAGTATAAAAACCCTTATATTCCTGGCTTTACCGGAGAAGAAACTTTTGCGGAAGCATTAGGAAAAATAATACAAAATAACAAAGTACATTCCAACATCCTGAATGCATACGGATTTAGTGACGATCAAAAAGCAACAGCATTTATTGTGCATTTGGACGGATGGTACGAAGTAAAACCTGAATTTCAGCAGTATAACTCTCTTGGAGCAATCCTTGAAGCTATAACAAACGGTACTGCTCCGTCAGTACCGGTAAGTCAGTACGATAAATTGTCGAGCCACGCAAGTGATTTAGCTGCACTAAAAGGTGAAATAGAAAATAATGATAAATTTATTGACAGCCAACCGTATGCAAGTGGTGTAAATATTGTCAGTATTCAAATATCAGATGACGGAACGTATACAAATAATAACACTCAAGAATGCCAATCAGACTTTAATAAAGCAGTAAGTAAAATGGTATTGTTACTGCAAAGCAGAAATCTGTTACATCTGTTTGGCGGTGAACCAGGCGTTAAGAAATTTATGGTTACAGTATGGAACGATGCATGCGGAGATAACAGAATAGCAAACAATGCAACGACTTTCTTTACACAAAAAGCGTTCCAAAATAAAGTTGCATCATATTTTGATAATCCTGAATTATTAACCAATAAATTGCTCAGTCTCGGTATTGGACATTCAGACACAATGACAGATTTGATACAAACTATTGACAGTATTGTTGCAAGCAAAGATTTTTATAACCTGCTTAATGTAAAAACAGATGAAACAAAAATCTTTATTACGAAGTCGAACATAGACGGTAGTTATATAATAAGTGTATCAACTGAAAAAGACGGTGTAAAAGAAACAAAAACTTGGTTAATTGAAAAATCCAATAGCGGCAATATGCAACAATTCTTGGAAGAGCATCCTGAGTTTGTAAGAATTGGAATTGGAACTAAGACTCCGGATTCTGACCCCGTGATTATAACATTACCGGATGATAGAGGCAGAACGCAACAGCCTGATGTAGAAGAGGTTGTTCGGGACTAATCTGTTTAAAACAACTCTTGTAGTTAGTTGAGGAAGTTGCGGTAAATTTTTAATTTACCGCAACTTCTAATCTATGTTTTTATAAAAGTTTCGGTAATCAAAGATTACCAAAACCTGCTTATTCGTTTTACCGTAGATGGGTGTAAAAGCCTGTAATAGAAGAAAGAATTGTGAAACCAAACAATACACAAAAGTAAACTGACTTACCCCATTTCAACCTTCCCCATTCGGGAAAGGTGTTCTCGCCCCGGATGGGGAGAATTAGAGATGGGTATAGAATATGTAGAGGGTGACTAAAAAGTCAAAATTCGTTTAATGTTTGTGGGTTCGCCACTCTGCATATGCTTAAAATAATTATTATTAAAGGCTTAACCCACCCCTACGGTGTTCATATGTTCCAATAGAAATTTTGACTTTTTAGTAAAGTAGGACTTTGTATACAAAATATTTTTTTGTGCGGTACACCGCACACTACTCACTTCCCCGTAAGGGGAAGAAGGTAAAGCCCCCCACCTCGGAATCGAAGATTCCGGTCCTCCCGCAAGGGGAGGATATTTGCCCCTTTTGCAGCAAAAGCCAATAGGGGATGTAAAAACTGTATCAAAGGAAAAGCCGAACTCACGTTCGGCATTTTAACCATCTTACATCTTAACTAATTTTATTCCCATCTGATTCTTTTTTTCTTTTTCTCCTTAGGATTTTTGCGCTCTATAAGCTTTTATAACCTTATTAATGATTTCATCCAATACTTCGGCTGTTGACATTACATTCTTGTTTGTCGAAACTGTATATGTTCCTAATTGAGTTACTGAATTTCTTGATTTATCTAACAATTCACCGTTTGCAATTTTTTGTAATTTTGTGTACTCGTCTGAATCTATTGTAAATCCGGTAGTTTTTCTGATTACTTTCAGCATTTGTTTTGCAATCATTATTAAGCAATAATGACCGTATGTAGTAGTTTGATTACCTATTTTGACCTTTTGAGAAGATAATTTTTCTTTATCAACTATTTGTGTTGCAATAGAATCTTCAAACCAGCCTTTTTCTTCATTATATCCTTCAATAAATTTAACTATATTTTCAGGACTTGAGTATGTAAATAAAGTATTTAAATTCCTTTTAGCTGTTGTAATGTTGTCATCGTTGATTTCTCCGTAGATATTCTTTGCTAAAGAGGAGCCATGGTCAAACGGAGCACCTGCTTCTGTGCAGCGTTCAAATTTGCCATTTCTTTTCATTGTTCCGTCTGCTCTGATTTCTGTTACACCGGATAAAACCTCAAGCTTTTTAGTTCTAACATTGTATACATAAAATCTGTTTTTACCGTTTGTGCTCTTAAAGTATCCGTTAACAGCAGCGGGTTCTATTTTATATTTTTCAGAAAAAGCTACACTCTTAATTTCATCTAAGCTTTTACCTGCACTTGCAGCAACGACATCAGTGATATCCTTTTCGGCAATCTTTTTGTCTTCTTTCTTTTTATCTTCTGCTGTTCTTAGTTTTGACTGAGGTTGAGATGAAGCATCAAGTTTATTGCTGTCAAGTTCATCAAGTTTTTTATCTGTACCTTCCGCATACGGTTCTCCGTTTACAATCTTGATACCTGTGCAGTCTTCAATTAACGCAAATTCATTATCTTTTATAATGAAGTATTTATTATCAACAACAGACTTAAATATAGGATATTTGCATTCTGCACCTAATTCATTGTTGTAATAAGTTATTTTACCTGCATCTATAAGTTCTTTTGCCTTTGATAATGCATCATGGTATTTGCCGATTACTTCTGCACTTACTTCTTTAGCATCATTTTGTA
>ODAI013413615.1_pt1 | contig 13985 bp, 10 predicted proteins | sample 1539321 | NCBI WGS metagenome assembly ODAI01 (sample SAMN02144231, study PRJEB22623) | gut metagenome | biome: sheep rumen | host: Ovis aries | place: New Zealand
GGATAAGTTTGAGCTTGGTATTGCTGTTCAGAAGGTTTATGACTTTATATGGGATGAGTTCTGTGACTGGTATATTGAAATGGTTAAGCCTCGTCTGTACAATTCAGACAACGCTGATTCTCATGAAGCAGCACTTTGGACTCTTCAGACAGTGCTTATAAATGCACTTAAGCTTCTTCATCCATATATGCCATTCATAACCGAGGAGATTTTCTGTACTCTTCAGGATGAGGAAGAGTCAATAATGATCTCTGATTGGCCGGTTTACAAGGATGAGTGGAATTTTGCAGCTGATGAGAAGGCAATCGAGACCATCAAAGAAGCTGTTCGCGGAATCCGTAACGTTAGAAGCCAGATGAAAGTTGCCCCTTCAAGAAAAGCAAAGGAATTTGTTGTAAGTGACAATAAAGAAACGCTTGATATCTTTACAACCGGTAAGCTTTTCTTTGAGGCTCTTGCATATGCTTCAGAGTCAGTATGTCAGAGTGGTAAGGACGGAATTGCAGACGATGCTGTATCTGTAGTCCTTGCTGATGCTACAGTATATATTCCTTTCTCGGATCTTGTGGATATTGCAGCTGAGATAGAGCGTCTTAAGAAGGAACAGGGCAAGCTCCTTGGAGAACTTAAGAGATCCCAGGGAATGCTCAGCAATGAGAAATTCCTTGCCAAGGCTCCTGCAGAAAAGATAGCTGAGGAAAAAGAAAAACAGCAAAAATACCAGCAAACCTATGATCAGATTACAGAAAGGCTTGCTCAGCTTTCTAAGTAATTAAAGATTTTGAACGCTTTTTCCATTTGTGCGTTCAAGAAGTCATTGGTTTTGAGGAAGATATGGACGATTTGTTACAAAGTAAGGCCAGGGAACTGGTAGAAAAGGCAGATACTGTCGGAAAGATATCCTATGAGGAGTGCGAAAGGTTTCTTGATCAGATCCCGGGCTTTACTGATAAGCATTCAATAGAAGACACAAGGGCTTTCCTTGAGTACCTTGGATCACCACAGGATAATATCAGGATAATCCATGTGGCAGGAACCAACGGTAAGGGCTCTGTCTGCAGTTACATTTCATCGGTACTTGTAAAAGCGGATTATTCGGTGGGGATGTTTACTTCACCCCATCTTGTAAAACTTAATGAACGCTTTGCTATAGATGGAAAGCCTGTGTCTGAAGGTGTTTTTCTGGAGGTCTTTACAGAGGCACTTAAAAGAGTATTGGAATATGGCGTAGAAGGATACTTCCCTACTTATTTTGAGCTGCTTTTCTTTGTGGCTATGATACTGTATGACGTATATCCGGTGGATTATCTTATACTTGAGACAGGACTTGGTGGAAGGCTTGATGCAACCAACGTGGTTGATAATCCCGTTCTTTGCATTATTACAGAAATAGGCTACGATCATATGCAATACCTGGGCAATACTCTTGAGGAGATTGCATTTGAGAAGGCCGGTATCATAAAGCCCGGGGTTCCTGTTGTCTTTTTCGATAAGAGACCCGAAACAAGTGAAGTTATAAGAAAAAGAGCTCTGGAGCTTGATTCCAGGGTTGTCCCTGTTGGAGAAAAGAATATTTTTGACGTTCATTCGGTTAAGGATGACGCCGGAAACAAATTCATTGCTTTTTCATTTAATTCTTTATATGATAAGTATGCTGACTTAAGGCTTTCCACAGAAGCCAGATATCAGCCTGAGAATGCTGCACTGGCTCTTGCGGGTATCGAGATACTTAAGGATCAGGGGGCGAAGATTTCAGAACTGGATATCAGAGAAGGGCTTCTTCTTTCAAAATGGGAAGGAAGAATGGATGAGGTTCGGCCGGGAGTTTATGTGGACGGAGCTCATAACCTGGATGGCATTACGGCTTTTCTGGATAGTGTAAAGGAAATATCCTGCGAGGGGCGCAAGCTTCTTTTGTTTGGCATTGTCGGAGATAAGATGTACAAGGACATTGTCAGGGAAATCCTTAAGAGTGGAGAGTTTGATGCGATTTATGTGTCTGTTCTTGAAACTTCAAGGTCGGTATCCGTGTCAGACCTTAAGACTGCCTTTGAGGACAGCAGGGAAGAATTGGGTATTATAAGTCTTCCTATTAAGTATTACAGTAATGTAAGGGACGCAGTCACTGATATTATAACCTTGAGAAAATCCGGCGATAAAGTATTTGCTGCCGGTTCACTATATCTTGTTGGACAGATCAAGACAATGATCTAGGAGTGTTTTAGTATGTTGAATTTTGAAGAAGAGCTTAAAAAGTTCAAACCCAGTCTTGAGATAGAGGATGCTGAGGAAATCATTTATAACCAGGATATTGATGATATGTCGGATGTACTGGTAAAAGTACTCAAGAGTGCTAAAGAGGATACAGATACTGCAAAGAGGTCGAAGTAATAATGGCTACAACCAAGGGGAAACTTGCCAGTTTATCTAATATATATTATAACGAGGGACTGGAGAGGGCATCAGTAAGAGATTTGTCCGGAGCCACGGTGGCGCTCAGGCATAGTATAAAGCTTGATAAGAATAATATAAATGCCAGGAATCTTTTGGGACTGGTCTATTATGAGACCGGAGAGGTAGTACCGGCCCTTTCGGAATGGGTTATCAGTAAGAATCTGCAGCCCGAGGACAATGCTGCGGATTACTTCATGGATTCTGTAAGGAACAGTCCATCCCATCTGGAAAATTTTAATCAGACAATCAAGAAGTTTAATATTGCGCTCAACTACTGTCATCAGGACAGCCTTGATCTGGCAGTTATTCAGCTTAAGAAGGTGCTTTCCTTAAATCCCAGATTTATCAAAGCGCATCTTTTGCTTGCACTTTTATATCTGAAGAACGGAAACTGGGACAGAGCCAAGGTTGAGTGCCAGAAAACCTTAAAGCATGATACCGGAAATGTAATGGCTAAGCGCTTTTTAAAGGAAGCTGACAGTATGCTGCTTCCCGGTGAAAGTGGAAAGCTTGTGTCAGATGTGGCTGCTGACAGCGATGATGTAATAAGATATACCAGTGGCAATGAGATGATCATTCAGCCACTTAAGACTACAGCAATTACAAAGAGTAATTCTATTTGGGGAATTTTGCTTGGAATCGTGCTTGGCGTGGCAGTTGCCTGCTTTTTGATATTGCCTCAGCGCATACAGAGTATAAATACAAGCAATCAGGAGAAAATAGCAAAGATCAGTGAGGAGTCTGATGCAAAGTCTGCCCAGATGGTAGCCTATGAACAGCAGATTTCAAGTCTTCAGGAAGAAATTGACAAGCTCAGCACTCAGGTTACGGATTATGAGGGCGTGGATTCAACTTCAGCAGCTATGAACAGCCTTATGAAGGCAGTAAATATCTATATGGAAGACGCTTCAGATATTGATGGAATGGCACAGGCTATGGAAACTCTTGATCTTGATGCAGTGAAAGAGTCCGTTTCACCTGAATTTATTGATCTTTATAATCTTCTAATGACAAAGGTTGGACCTAAGCTTGCAGATTCATATTATAATACCGGTTATGATGCTTATAAGGCGGAGGACTATGAGCTTGCCATAACAAATCTGTCCAAGGCCTATCAGTATGACAATACAAATGTAAACACCTTGTATTACCTGGGAAATGCATATTACAGCAGTGGGGATACAGATAAGGCAAAAGAGATTTATGATGCTGTAATTACAAACTTCCCTGATACTCAGAGCGCTCAGGGAGCTGAGACCAAGCTTGCGGAGATCAATAACTCAGATGGTTAATTTTTCAGACCTTAATTTTATATTCAGGTTTTTGCCTGTTTTTTTGATAGTTTATTATGTTACACCCACAAAGTTTAGAACATGGACTCTTCTATTAGGGAGTCTTTTGTTTTATGCTGTGGGTGATCTTAGGATGTTTCCGGCGCTTTTCGTTGCAGTTGTTGTAAACTTCTTTTTTTCTAAAGCGCAGTTTGCAGAAAAGAGTAAGTCTTTATTACTGTTCATTGTTGCTATTGACGCAGGAATGCTTCTTGAGTTTAAGATTCTGGGGCAGTTTGTCGATAGTGCTCTTTTACCGGTCGGCATCAGTTTCTACATTTTCAAGATGATAGCCTATCAGATGGATGTTTATAGTGGGAAGATAAAAGAGGATGCCTCGTTTCTTGGCGTGGCAACCTATTTTTGTATGTTCCCACAAATTGTCTCAGGGCCTATCATGAGATATGAGAAGTTTTTGGATAATCCAATGCTTGAAGATAATGGGAAGAAGATAACACTTTTACAGATTGCAGAGAAGATTGAGGATGGACTTAGGTATTTCGTGGTGGGACTTGCCATGAAAGTCCTTCTTGCAGATCATCTTTCAATGCTCTGGAAAGATATAGGCACTATAGGTTATGAGAGTATTTCAACTCCTCTTGCATGGCTTGGGGCAGTGACCTATACACTGGAGCTCTACTATGACTTCTGGGGCTATTCCCTTATGGCCGCAGGTATTGGTGTTATGTTGGGATTTCCTTTTATCACCAACTTTGATCAGCCCTATGCTTCCGGCAGTGTTTCGGAGTTTTACAGAAGATGGCACGCCACACTGGGATCCTGGTTCAGGGATTATATTTATTTCCCACTGGGAGGCAGTAGAAAAGGGGATTTTAGAACAGTAATTAATCTGTTTGTGGTTTGGCTTATTACTGGCATATGGCACGGCATTACCCCTAATTTTATTATCTGGGGTATGTCTTTGTTCGTGATCATTGTTGTAGAGCGCTTTATTATATTTAAGAAACTTCCAAAGATTCTTGGAAAGATAATTGGCAAGATAAATGTGCTGATTCTTATTCCGCTAACCTGGGTAGCTTTTGCTATATCAGATCTGGATATGCTCCTTGTATACTTTACAAGGCTGTTCCCATTCTTTGGACAGGGAATTGCAGTTAATGAGAATGATTTTTCAAAGAATATCGGTGTATACTGGATGATTCTTTTGCCATCGCTTATTCTTCTGATCCCCAATATATACGAAGGCTGGGTGAATTCACGAAGAAAAGTGATCTATACTATAATCTGGATCGTGATGTTCTGGGCATGTATTTACAGCCTTTCAGGGACTGCCGGAAATCCGTTTATGTACTTTAGGTTCTAAGTGTTATGTTGAAATGATAATGATCTGGGATAGAAGTTTGATGAAAGTATTGAAGGAAATACCAATTACATTAGGAGTTGTGCTGGTAGCCATAGTTCTTACTTTGGTATCATTGATCTTTAAGAATTCAGTGTACTATGACTACGTGGGCAGCGTGGAAAATTACAAGACGCCGGTGCTCTCTTTGGCTTTTAAAGGGGCAATGGATGGTGTTTTTCCATGGAGCGATGTGAGCTCTGCAGGCGATGAGCTTGTCAGTGACAATGATCCTGCAGATGAAATGGCTGATCAAAATTTGGTAACAGGTGATACGGATTCATCTCAGCCAGATGAGCAAGCTTCTGCAGAAGCAGCTTTGGATGGCGAGGGTGCTGCAAATGTGGGAGATATTTCAGGTGAAGCCACTGATGGGAGTCTTTCTGAAAGCAGTGACCAGGGGCTTGCAGCTGATGAGCCAGTTGTTTATGAGTTTACTGAGGTTGATGCCGACTACTTTAATGATGCTCTGTTTATCGGGGATTCAAGGACTGTGGGGCTTTCAGAATACTGCGAGGAGCTGGATACAAGAGCAACTTTTTATTCAAAAATTTCCCTTACCATTTTTGATGTCTTTAAGAAGGAGTTCATTAAGACTGAAGACGGTAAAATCGGGGTTGAACAGGCTCTTTCCGAGAATCAGTTCGGAAAGATATATATCATGCTTGGGCTTAACGAGATAGGTACAGGAGATGCGGAGTATTTTAAGAATGCCTATGGGGAGGTTATTGATAAAATAAGGGAACTTCAGCCCGAGGCTATCATCTATATTCAGGGAATCATGCATGTTACCGCTCATAAGAGCGATAACGACAAATATTTTACTAACGACAGAGTAAATGAAAGAAATGCCGCCATAAGTGAATTGGCAGACCAGCAGACAGTTTTTTATCTTGATATGAACGAGGCGGTTGATGATGAGAATGGCAACCTTGACAGTGAATTGTCTTTTGATGATATACATTTAAAGGCATTTGCATATGAGAGATGGTATCAATTTCTTCTTCATAATGCCATAGTGAAGTGATAAGATGCTTTATAGGAAATCATTCTGATTGGAGTATATTATGAGCAGAGAGATGACTTTTAAAATGGAACGTCCCGGACTTCTAAAGGAAGGGGATAAGGTTACTGTTACAGAAGGAGTGCTTCCAAGTAACTACTATTATACAATAGACCCATCCCTGGCCATGAGCGGAAACTTCCCATTCAGGGAGAGAATGCTTGAAAGAGAAGGCGTTGTAACAAAAGTTGAAGAAAACGCCAGAGGGTTCTATGTTACAGCAGTATTTGGCAGTAACGATAAAGAGTGAAGTGGCGTACTGATCTCAATATCACAATATATCAATAACTGTCCTGAAAAAGCCATAACAAATGGTTGGACTTGGGACCATCAGAGGAGGAAAACACAATGGAATACGTATCAACAGACAAGGCACCACAGGCAATCGGACCATATTCACAGGCTATCAAAGCCGGAGACTTTCTCTATGCTTCAGGCCAGATACCCATCAATCCGGAAAATGGTGAGATAGATACAACCACTATTAGCGATCAGGCTGACAGAGTATGCAGAAATATTGGGGAGATTTTGAAAGCAGCCGGAACAGACTATGAGCATGTTGTAAAGACAACCTGCTTTTTGGCAGAAATGAGCGACTTCGCAGCATTTAATGCAGTATATGAAAAGTACTTCACAGGAAAGCCGGCAAGAAGCTGCGTAGCAGTAAAACAGCTTCCGAGGAACGTCCTCTGCGAAGTAGAAGTTGTTGCATATTGTAAATGATATTTGGTATCAAAGTCACATGGTGCCGTGCTTGCACAAGGCACTATGTGACCTTGTATATCATCTGAGAAAACGTTGGGGGATACCGAATGAAATTTCGTCGTATGGTGGCCTTATCCTTGTTGCCATTAGTGCTTTCCGGCTGTGGAAGTCTTACCGGAAGACACAATATTGACTCCGGTTTTAGTTATATTGAGAGCCATGAGTACCAGAGCGCTTTAGAGAGCTTTGAAGCAGCAGAGGCCGCCGGGGAAGACAGCTGTCTTACTCATAGGGGTAAAGGAATAGCTCTTTTAAAGCGTGGAGAGTACGAGCAGGCTGTTAATGAGCTTCTTTTGTCACTTGCTGCTGATGCAGGCGTGGTAGACGATATGGATTTTGATACCAATTACTATCTTGCCGAGGCCTATCTTAAGCTTGGAGAGTATGATAAGGCAAAAGAGGTGTATGACGCCATTCTGGCTCTGAGAGACAAGGACAGCAATGCTCATTATCTTCGTGGCACTGCAGAACTTGCTGCTGGCAATCATGATGCCGGTTATTCCGACTTTTCAAAGGCTATTGCGCTGAATTCCAGAGATTATTCCATGATGATAATGATCTATAAGTCACTGGATGAATATGGCTATACAGATGAGGCCATGTCCATATTGCAGACAGCAATCGATAATGGCAGCGACTTCATGACCAACTATGAAAAGGGCCAGATATCTTTTTATCTTGGTAATAACGCTGAGGCCCAAAATTACCTGGAAGCTGCAAGAAGTGAGAGAAATCAGGAAAAAGAGCCTGTTGTAATACTTCTGGGACAGACTGCTGAAAGGCAGGGTGATTATAACTACGCCATAAGTGTGTACAGAAATTATCTTAGTGAAGAGCCCGGCAGCGCCAAGGTTTACAATCAGCTTGGAATGTGCCAGATAAAGCAGAATGACTTCGAGGGAGCTGTTTCCTCTTTTCAATCCGGAATTGCGCTGGATGATAAAGAGATGAACCAGTCCCTGAAGCTTAATGAAATTACGGCTTATGAGTACATGGGCGAATTTGAAGTGGCATATTCACTGATGTACGAGTATCTTAAGCAGTACCCCGATGATCCTCAAGCTGTACGGGAAAACATCTTCCTATCAACAAGATAGAATATCTTAAACCAGTTCAATCATGGAATGCTGCCTTATTATGCCACGAACTGTTTCTTCCAGGTGAGGCTTTAAATCCTCCAGCGAGACAGGATCGTTGAACATGATTGAGCTGTAGCCTGTGGAGCCTACCAGTTCTATTATTAGAAAGAGCATAACTTCAGGATCCCTGAGCTTAACTTCGGCTTCATCTATCATTTTTTGGTAAACCTGGCCAAAATCCACATCGTCAGCGCTTGAGGGCGAAGTCAGAGCTCTTTTGAAGACTGCCCAGGAAAGATCCTTATAGATAAAAGAAAGGAGTCCTTTGTTGGCTTCCAGTGCATCAAGTACGTAATCCATTATAAAGATAATTCTGTCCTCAAAATGGGTTATATCGGCTTTTTCAAGTGCTTCGTAGGCCTGCATGAACAGTTGGCTCGATTTGTGAGCAATCAGTCTGTTCCTTATATCATATTTGTCTTTGAAGTAGAGGTAGAAGGTGCCCTTGGCAACTTCTGCCTTATTTACTATGTCTGATATGGAGGTCTTGTTTATGCCCTGAGACGTAAAGAGCTCAAATGAGGCATTAAGGAGATTTTCCATCTTTGCTTTTTTGTTTTGATCTGCTTTTCCCATGTTATTATCCACCTTTACTACTTAGATTATAATTCATGCTTTCCTGATGGTTCAATCAAAAAACATGATTATTGGAGAATGAAAAAAATAATTATTGACCATCGGTCATTTATATGATATACCATACTATAGAAAATGACCATCGGTCAATAATAAATTTTTCAGGAGGCAGTTATGAAAAAACTTTCGGAAGTGATCGTAAAGCTTAGATATGTAATTCTTATTGTGGCAATAGCGCTTCTTATTCCTTCCGGCATCGGATATCTCAAGACGAGAGTCAACTATGATATCCTTACCTATTTACCAAAGGACATAGAGACGATGAAAGGGCAGGACATCCTGCTGGATCAGTTTGGAACAGGATCCTTTGTTCTCTATGTAGTAGAGGGAATGGAAGAGAAGGATGTTGCACTTCTTAAATCAAAAATTGAAGATGTAGACCATGTTGCAAAAGTACTCTGGTATGACTCGGTTATGGATATATCAGTACCCATGGAGATGTTGCCAAAGAACGTATATGAGGCTTTTAACAGCGGTGACGCAACCATGATGTTTGTTGTGTTTGATGATGGAACAAGCGCCGACGGAACTATGGACGCCATTGAGGAGATCAGAAAGATTTCCAATAAGCAGTGCTTCATGAGTGGAATGAGTGCAATAGTTACCGATACAAAGAACCTGGCCATGAAGGAGACACCTGTTTATGTGGGTATTGCAGTTCTTCTGGCAGTTATAGTTCTTTCTCTGACGATGGATTCTTACCTGATACCCCTGTTCTTCCTTTTGAGTATAGGAATGGCAATTGTTTACAACATGGGTACCAATGTATTTAAGGGAGAGATTTCCTTTATAACACAGTCTCTTTCAGCGGTTCTCCAGCTAGGAGTTACTCTGGACTATTCAATATTCCTGTGGCACAGCTATCAGGAAGAACTTGAACACAACGATGACAAAAAGGATGCCATGGCCAATGCAATTTCAGCAACCTTTCAGTCAGTTATCGGAAGCTCTATAACAACAATCGCAGGTTTCGTAGCTCTGTGCTTCATGAGCTTTACTCTTGGACTTGACCTTGGTGTTGTAATGGCTAAGGGTGTTATCTTCGGTGTTGTTGGATGTATAACAATTCTTCCAAGTATGATCCTTATCTTTGACAATGTGATCGAAAAGACAAAGCACAAGCTCCTTATACCTGAGTTTGACAGGATTCCTAAGTTTATTGCAAAGCATTACCTGGCCTTCTTTACAATATTCCTGATTCTCCTGTTCCCGGCTATTTATGGTAATAACCACACCAGTGTTTACTATGACCTTACTCAGACCCTCCCGGACACACTTGAGAGTGTTCAGGGAGCAAATAAAGTGGATGAGAAGTTTGAAATGAATTCAGCATATATGCTTCTTGTTCATAAAGATGTTGATACAGCTTCCATGAACAGGATGATAACTGAGCTTAAACAGACAGATGGTATCATCTCAGTTATTGGGGAGGATTCATTGATGGGACCGGCATTCCCAAGAAGCTTTGTTCCGGAAGATCTTCTTTCAGACCTTGAGAGCAATGAGTGGAAGATGGTTCTTTTAACTACAGATTATAAGATAGCTTCTGATGAGATAAATCAGCAGATAGCAACGGTTGACAGCATAGTAAAGAGCTATGACCCGGGCGCTATGGTAGTTGGTGAAGCTCCCTGTACCAAGGATCTTATAAATATTACAAACCACGACTTCCAGGTTGTAAACTTTGTTTCCATAGGCCTTGTGTTCCTTATTATCGCTTTTGTACTTAAGTCCGCTTCACTTCCATTTATTCTGGTAGCGGTCATTGAGTTTGCAATCTTTGTTAACATGGGCCTTCCGTATTACACAAAGACCACTATTCCGTTCATTTCGTCGGTGGTAATCGGAACGATTCAGCTTGGTGCAACCGTTGACTATGCAATCCTTATGACCACAAGGTTCTTAACTGAGAGAAAAGCAGGACACGACAAGAAAGAAGCTACTTTAATAGCTCTTACAACCAGCATGAAGTCAGTAATTGTAAGTGCTCTTAGCTTCTTTGCAGCTACCTTCGGTGTAGGACTTATATCAAGTATCGACATGATTGGTTCGCTTTGTATGTTAATGGCAAGAGGCGCCATCATCAGTATGTTTACAGTACTTCTTGTTCTGCCTGCAATGTACATGCTCTTTGACGGCCTTATCATAAGAACAACCTTCGGCATGAAGGATGTGGAAAATAAATCTGAGCACCATTCAAATATATTGCATTTTCACAGGGTTGCCTAAAGGCTGCCTGTTTAGAGGAGGAAAAAAATCATGATCAGAAAAAACCTTATAAAATCATTATCAGTAATAATGGCAGCAATGCTTGCAGTAATGACAGTAGCTTGCGGAAGTAATACAGCAGATACAGCTGCTACAACAGCTGTTGAGAGCAGCGTTGAAAATGAAGAGGAGAAGAGCATAGAAAACAGCATCACCACTGCTTCGGGACTTGCTTCAACTGAGTCTGATGCCGGTAAAGTAGAGACTGTATACGTTACAGCTGATGCCAACGGTGCAGTGAATGATGTCATCGTAAGCGAGTGGCTTAAGAATGTAAGTGCATCCACTGAGCTTTCTGATACCACAGAGCTTAAGGATATCGTGAATGTAAAGGGCAATGAGACCTTCACGCAAAACAGCGACGGAACTCTGACCTGGGATGCTGAAGGTTCAGACATCTACTATCAGGGAACCACAGATAAAGAGCTTCCTGTCACCATGAAGATCACTTACAACCTTGATGGAAAAGAGATTTCACCAGAGGAACTGGCTGGCAAGAGCGGAAGAGTAACAATGCGTTTCGAGTACACCAACAACGCAAAGCAGAATGTTGAAGTAAATGGCAAGAATATCGAGGTTTACACACCATTTGCAATGGTATCAGGAATGATGCTTGATGCAGATAAGTTCACAAATGTAGAGATTTCAAACGGTAAAGTCATTTCAGATGGTGGTAATTATGTTGTAATGGGTATTGCAACCCCTGGACTTAAAGAGAGTCTTGATATCTCCGAAGAAAAGTGGGAGGAGCTTGACGATGCTGATGAGATCAAGGATAAGCTGTCAAATGCCTTCGAGATCACTGCTGATACCTCAGATTTTGAACTTGGTATGACAATCACCATGGCAAGCTCAGATCTTCTTGCAGATTTTGGCTTATCAGACCTGAACAATTCTGACAAGATAAAAGATGTAAAGGATGATTTCGGAGAGCTTAAAGACGGATCTACAAAGCTTGTAGATGGTACAAAGGAGCTTAAGGATGGCACCACAGAGCTCAAGGATGGCACAGGAAAGCTTTACAATGGTACTACGGAACTTGACGATGGCGCAAGAAAGCTCTATAGCGGAGCAACAGAGCTTTCTGACGGAACATCAAAGCTCTTTGACGGAACAGGTACACTGGCAAGCGGAACAGGAACTTTGGCAGATGGAACATCAAAGCTCTATGAGGGTGTAAAGGCCTATACAGATGGGGCAGGCAAGATCAATGACGGAGCACAGACTCTTGCAGGAGGCCTTGCAACAGCAAAGGCCGGTTCTTCAACGCTTAAAAAGTCAATGGATGACAAGAATCTTGTAGCAAGTGCAAATCAGATTTCTGAAGGTGCAAAGCAGGTATCACAGGGACTTACAGCTATGGGATCAAAGATAGATGTCCTTTCCCAGGCTATGGGCAGTCTGTCAGAACTTGATACCATGAAAGCACAGGCAGCAGCTGCAAAGGCTTATCTTGAGGGATCAGGTAACTGGGATGCAGATACAGCTACAGGAATGTACGTCATTTCTAAGGGACAGGTTGCAAATAAAGAAACAGCTGATGCACTTATTGCAGGTGTAGGCGCTACAAAAGAAGGACTTACAACTGTAGGAACAGGAGCAGCACAGCTTAGTGAAGGCGCTGCAGGTGTAAATACAGGTGCAGCACAGCTTAGCGAAGGACTTTCACAGCTTAGTGAGGGATTAATTCAGCTTTCAGGAAGTTTGTCAGGTGGACAGACAACGGCTGAGACAGTAACAGTTACTCAGGATGAAAACCAGGAGGAGAATATTGTTGAAGTTGAAGCGGATACCATAACAAATCCTGTTGAAGAAAATAATAATGAAGGCGGCGATAATACAGGTAATGATGAAAACGTCGTTTCAGAGGGCAGTGGATCTTCAGAAGGCGGTGAAGACGTTGAAAACGTTGAAGAAAACGTTGAAGAAAACGTTGAAGAAAACCTTGAAGGAAATGTGGAGACTACCGTTTCACCTACAGATATTGGAGTAGATGGTTTACAGACACAAGATGCCCAAGACGCAATAGAAAACGTAAAGATTCTTTCACAGGCTGCCGCACCGACAGCAGAATTAGGGGCTCCAACCTATGATGCGGATTCACAGGTTGTTATCTCAAAGGAAGAACTCGCTGCCTATATGCAGTACAAAGCATTTTATGAGAATTATGGCTCAGTAGTATCATCTCTTCCACAGATCATTTCTTCTGTACAGACAGCTGCTGCATCTGCAAAAGCTCTTTCTGACGGAGCATCACAGCTTACTGCCGGAACACAGTCTCTTTCAGATGGAGCATCACAGCTTTCAGACGGAGCATCACAACTTCCTCAGGGACTGGAGGCTGTTGCAGCATATAACCAGCTTATGGGTTCAGCCAGCGGTATCATAGGAGCAATTGACCAGATCCAGGCAAAGATTGCTGCTTCAGGAATAAGCTTTGATGAGAGCACAGTAGCAGAGCTTAAGAACAGTCTTGCGCAGCTTCAGACCTTCGCTGCAGGAAGCGGACAGATGGCAGGTGGTGTTGTAGCTATCTATGATGCAACATCTAAGATCGATGCCGGTCTTGGACAGCTTTCAGATGGCGCTAACCAGCTGGCAGACGGAACAAAGACTCTTACATCAAAGAGTGGTGAACTTGTTGACGGAGCAGCTCAGCTCAATGAAGGTGCAGGAAAGCTCAACAGCGGTGCTAACGAGCTTAAGGATGGAGCAGGAAAGCTCAACGATGGAGCACATGAGCTTAAAGATGGAGCCGGAAAGCTCTCCGATGGAACAACAGAACTTAAGGACGGAGCAGGAAAGCTCAATGATGGTGTCAACGCACTTGATGATGGAGTAAAAGAACTCATGGAAGGTATGATCAAGTTTTATCAGGAGGTGATCAGCAAGCTCTATGAAGCCTTCGACGGCGAGCTTACTGAGCTCGCTGATCGTGTAACTGCCATTCAGGAAGCAGGCACCAACTA
>ODAI011288578.1_pt1 | contig 13984 bp, 11 predicted proteins | sample 1539321 | NCBI WGS metagenome assembly ODAI01 (sample SAMN02144231, study PRJEB22623) | gut metagenome | biome: sheep rumen | host: Ovis aries | place: New Zealand
ACTGCGCCATCCTGGGCGGCTCGCTGTTCATGCAGCAGAAAGACTTCCTGAACATCGGAGAGGCCACCGTATATGCCCTGGGCTCCGGCCTGGGCTGGTTCCTGGCCATCGTTTCGCTGGCCGCCATCCGTGAAAAGATGGCCTATTCCAACGTTCCCCCGGCACTCAAGGGCCTGGGTATCACATTCATCACCGTGGGTCTGATGGGTATCGCCTTCATGACCTTCATGGGTATTTCACTGTAGGAGGGCTGCTTTATGGGTAATACAATTTTATTCTCAATCCTCGTAATCACGGTAGTAACCCTGATTCTTGTAGCGCTCCTGCTGTGGATCAAAACCGCACTCACCCCTTCCGGAACCGTCAAGATCAACATCAACAACGGAACCAAGGAACTGGAAGTCACCCCCGGCGGGGACGTCATGCACACCCTGGCGGACCACGGCATCTTCCTTCCCTCCGCCTGCGGCGGCAAGGCCAACTGCGGCCAGTGCAAACTGCAGGTGATCGAAGGCGGCGGCACCATCCTCCCCACTGAAACGGGCTTCTTCTCCCGCAAGCAGATCAAGGACGGCTGGCGTCTGGGCTGCCAGGTGAAAATCAAGGACAACATCCAGATCGCCGTTCCGGAGAGCGCCCTCAGCGTGAAAAAACTGGAATGCGAAGTCATCTCCAACGAGAACGTGGCCACCTTCATCAAGGAATTCACCGTACGTCTCCCGGAAGGCGAGCATATCGACTTCAAGTCCGGCGAGTACATCCAGATCGACATTCCCGAATATGAGGCCGACTTCGCCGACATGGGCGTAGCCGACATCTACAAGGGGGACTGGGAGAAGTACGGCATCACTTCCCTGAAGTTCAAGAACACCGTTCCCACCATCAGGGCCTACTCCATGGCCTCGTATCCGGCCGAAAAAGACCTGATCAAACTGAATGTGCGTATCGCAACCCCTCCGTTCGACCGCACCCAGCCGAAGGGCGTATTCAAGTTCGTGCCCGGCGTTCCTCCGGGAATCGCCTCCACCTACGTGTTCTCCCGCAAACCTGGAGACAAAGTGATGATCAGCGGCCCTTACGGTGAGTTCCTCCTCCCGAAGGACGACCCCGACACCCAGGAGTACATCTTCGTGGGCGGCGGCGCCGGTATGGCTCCCCTCAGAAGCCACATCATGCACCTGTTCAAGACCCTCAAGACCAAGAAGCCCGTTCGCTTCTTCTACGGCGCCCGCGCCCTGGTGGAAGCCTTCTATCTGGAAGACTTCGCAGAGATCGAGAAAGAATTCCCGAACTTCCACTTCACCCTGGCCCTGGACCGTCCGGATCCCGCAGCAGACGCCGCCGGCGTCAAGTACACGCCCGGCTTTGTGCACAACGTGATGTACGAGACCTACCTCAAGGACCACGAGGCCCCCGAGGACATCAAGTACTTCATGTGCGGCCCGCCTATGATGGTCAAGTGCGTGAACGAACTGCTGGACTCCCTGGGCGTAGCCCCCGAGAGCATCCTGTACGACAACTTCGGCGGTTAATCTCCGCCCAAGCGCAAAAAAACCTGGTTCCGGATATGGAGCCAGGTTTTTTTATGTCTTTTTGGCCGGGGCTATTCGTCGCTGTAGCGCAGCAGCATGATCCGGATGCAGTCGGCCACGTGCTTGCCGCTGTCTGTCGCTTTCTCGAACAGTTCCGCCAGGTTCTTGTATTTGGTCATTTCCCGGAAGTCTTCCTCCTGGGTGAAAATATAGCCGATATAGCCTTCATAGGCTTCGTCGGCCTCGTGCTCCAGTTCTGTGATGCGGTCGCACAGGAGCGAGATGGAAGAGGCGTTGCGCCGCAGGTTGATCAGCTGGGGAACCAGGTCCCGCAGGACCCGGGACTCGGAGAGGATCAGCTGAGCCAGGTCTGACAGCTGGGAGTCTATCTTGTGCGGGTCGTAGATCAGCAGGGCGTTGGAGGCATCTTTGATTACATCCAGGCAGTCGTCCAGGGACATGGCTATGGTGGTCAGGTCTGTGCGGGTACTGCTTCTGAGCGGCCGCCCGGAGAGCTGGTCCCGGAACTCTTGCAGCAGGGCGTCTCCCTGGTGTTCCAGGGAACGGATTTCCTTGAAGCCCATTTTCCACTGGGGGACTTCCATGGTTTCCAGCATCCGGCATAGAGCGTCTGAACTCTGGCACAGGTAGGTGGCCTGCCGGACAAAAATAGGAATCAGGTCCCGTTTGGGACGGAAAAAATGCTGGAGCGATCGCGTTATTCTCATAAGAAAAAAAACTAATTCAACCACTTTTTCGGTAGAAACACACAAAAACGATAAAAAACAGAAAAATCTGCCTCTTGTTTTTTACGATTCCATGGCCCTCCCGTTTCCGTTTTATAGCTTTGCACAAGACTAAACATCGCAAAGCCATGAACAGAAGCACTGAAACAGGCCGGATTTCTTTCTTCGCATACCTCTTCTTCTTCCCGCGTTTCGCGCGCCACATCTCTGTGGCAGTACTGGCTGCCTTCCTGCAGCTTCCGGCCTTTTTTTCTTCTTGCTCGCGCATTGAAGAGCCAGCTTGTGTTCCCACGAAAGCGCAAATATATATACAATGGGCCACAAATCCAACTCCGGAAGCCCTGGATTTGTTCTTTTTTCACACCCGGGAGCCCATGGAACTGGACGCCTACCAACAGGTGAGCGGGCTGGACAGCCGCACCGGGGTCTATGCCCTCTCGGGCAGTGGAGACCGCCAGATGGCCGCCCTTTCTGCAGAGCCGGGAAACCTGGGCGCCTGGACCGACATCCTCACCTACAGGAGCCTGGAAAAAGTGCTTTTCTCCCTGGACGAGGAAGAGCCGCAAAGGCCCAAACTCTTTGGAGAAAGCTTTTTGGAGGACGCCCGGTCCCGCATCATCTTCCTCAAGCTTCAGACCATGCTGTGTTCCATCCGGATCAGGTCCGTCTGTGCCGACTTCAGCGGCCACCCCTACGCCGGCGCCCTATTCCAAAACGACAAGCTCTACCTCATCAACGCCGGCGTAGAGTGCAGGCCGTTCAGCAAAGACGCACAGGGACCTGTATCCTGGATGAACCAGGGATGCCTGGACAGCGCGGCCGTAACCCGGCTTCCCCACCCGGAAATGCTCCTGCAGGAAGGTTACGGCATGGTGGGGAAAAACCGGACCCTGCAGGAAAAGACGTTCTACTGCTATGCCAATCCCGCTGCGGAAGAAGGCCTGGGGACCCCCATAACCCGCATAGTCCTGGAAGGAAGCATAGACGGAATTACCTGTTACTATCCCATCAGCCTGCCCGCCATGGCACCGGGTGCCTGTTACCAGCTGGACCTTACCCTGACCAGGATGGGCTCCCCGGATCCGGACATCCCCGTAGAGAGCGGGACAGTCATCGTCCATACCCAAATACTCCCCTGGACCGGCCACGATCCGGAAACACTGGAATTCTGATATGAAAAGATCATTGCCCGTTATTGTCGGCCTGCTTCTGGCCGCCGTCTCCTGCTCCAGGGAAGAAACGCCCCGAAGCCTGCCCGTCAAGATTGTCCTGGATCCCGGCTTCCAGCCCACCAGGGCCCTCCTTCCGGACGAAGAGCTTATTACCGACTACAATCTTCTTATCTTCAATGCATTCGGCATCCTGGAAGAGAAGGTGTACATTCCCCGCCGTCAGCTGACCCTGAAAGAGGGGAAGGCCGTTCACAACACTACCCTGCTGCTGGATGTCCCCTACTCGATCTACGCTGTGGCCAACCTGGGGTACGAACTCCCCTGCCGCAGCCTGGAGGAAGTGCAGCGGTACCGCTTCCACCTGGCCTACCCGGACGAATACAGCCGGGGCATGGTCATGGCCGCCCGGTCGGAAAAAAAGGCTGTCGGCCACGACGGAAGCTTCACCCTCCCCCTGGAACGGGTTATGGCCCGGGTGGACCTTTCCATCGACCGGAGCGAACTGGATGCCGACGTCCGTTTTCAGGTAGAGGAAGTGCTGGTGGGCGGCTGTCCGGCGTCGGCCCTGCTGTTCCGGGAAAGCAAGGTGGCCGCAAAGAGCGAGACATTCACTGTGGGGTTTGGGCAGAGCGGGCGGAATGTGACTCCGCTCAATACCGACAGGGAGCCCGGACACAGCGGTGCCGTGAGCCTGTACCTGCTGGAAAACTGCCAGGGCGACCTGCTGGAAAACGTGACCACCCCGCAGGGACGCATATTCACCCAGGGCACCTATGCAGAGGTCTGCTCCTACATCGAGATCCGGGCCTCTTACCGCTCTCCCAGCTACTACAGCCAGGCCGGGAACCATCTGATTTACAGATTTTACCTGGGAGAGAGCCTGAACAATTTCGACGTGCGCCGCAACACCCTATACAGCATATGCATCAAGCCCCGGGGAGACGGACTGTCAGAGGACAGCTGGCGCGTGGACAAAAGCGGGCTCACCGCAACCAAGTCGGTTTTCCAGCTGCATCCGGCCGCATACAACGAATGTGTCTCAGGCGATGATTTCCACATCTGGTGCGACGTAGAACCCGCCGACACCCCCTTTTACATGGAGCCCCTGGCCCACGACGACGACGAGGATGTGGCCAAGCTGTACAGCTACACCGTAGATCCGGACGGGCACGGGCTCACCATCCACACCTGGAAGGGCGGTACCGCCGTGGTGTATTTCAAGGCCGGTCCTCCCGTGAACCGGGATACCCTGGCCATGCTGGTGATTGACCCTTAAGACCGGGAAAAGGCCAGATAAACCTTGAGAATCAGTTGCTGGAACAGGTTGACCCTCCGCCCGGACATCAGGGGCAGACGGCGGGCCATCTCCTTCAGATAAGGGCGTTCTCGGAACAGGTCTTTGTACAGAGAGAAGGCCACCCAGGACGTCCGGAGAATCAGGTCGTCCAGCACCGGCTCTACCGGCGATCCGGCAAGACAGTCCCGGTAATGCTCGTACAAGTCCAGCATGTTGTTGGCCGATTGGACCCTCCGTTTCACTTTGGAAGCGTGCATGACGGAGTGGGAATTGTCTTGACGGTAATGCAGCAGCGGGATGGAAAGCTGCTCCAGGTGTCGCGCCCGGAAAAGCAGCTGCGTAGAGATGACGATGTCTTCATGCATGTTGAAGACAGGGAAGAACAGCTGGTCGTACAGGGACTTCCGCGCAAACTTGCACCAGACGTATCCGTAGGCCTGATAATTATAGAGCCGGCGCATGAACAGTTCCTTGTCGGCCGTATCGTAATGCCGTTCGCTGTCCCGTTTCCGGTATTTGGGAAAATCTTTCCAGAAGTCGAAATACACCAGGTCGGCCCCCGTTTCCACAGCCTTTTCCACCACGCGTTCCACCAGATCCGGCTCTACCCAGTCGTCGGAATCGACATGGAGGATATACTCCCCCTCCGCCGCCGCCAGACCTGTTGCGCGGGCCTGGGGAAGACCGGCATTGGCCTTGTTGATGATGGAGACGTTCCGCTGCGGATACTGTTTCAGCACGCCGGCGAGCACCTCCATGGAGCGGTCTTCGGTGCCGTCATTCACGAAGATGAACTGGATGGCCGGATAGGTCTGCGCCATGAGGGATTCGGCACAGCGGCCAATATAGGCCTCGACCCCGTAAATGGGGACGATGACAGAGACAAGCGGTTTTTCACTCATTTAAATCAGGTTTTGGAAACGGTCCGGGATACGGACGATGATCCTGAGCCCGAACATGGCGGGCTTGTTCCAGGCATAGGGGGGCCGCACCAGCGTCTGGCAGATACGCGCCAGACGGGTCCACCGGCCGAACTCCCGCGCCGGCAGGTCCGTCACCAGACGGATGGCCCGGGAACGCTTGTGCATGTGCTTTTCCCAGCCTTGCGCCAGACGGTCCTTGTCCTGGAAGCGGTCCTGCAGGCGTTTCATGTCGAAATAGCCGAAATGGAACAGATACAGATCCTTGGCTATATGGAAGTTATGTCCTTTAATCCGGTGAAAGCCGCTTCCCCATACCAAAGGCCGGGCCAGGATGGAGGGCTTTGTGTAGCGGGTGCCGATCTGGGCATAGTGACGCTGTTGAAGGAACGGACGGTCTTCGGTAATATCGGCCTCTTCGCCCAGTTTTTGCCCGAAATCCAGCCCCAGGGCAGACAAGGAGCCCTTAACATTTACCGAGCTCAGATACTCTGACAAGGTTTTTCCCAGCTTGGGATCCACGATGACAAACTCGTCCGCATCCACGCCGATAACCAGGTCGTAGCCGCCGGAAAGCAGCTCCGCCGCCTTGGACGAGAGGAACTTCAGGCGTCCTTTCTCTGCCTCCACCACCTGGGAGCCGATCTTTTCCACGGCCCGGGCGTGCGTTCCCGCACAGAAGTCACCTACCTTCTGGTCCAGCCCGTCCAAGTAGATATACAGGTTTTCCAGCCCCAGCTGGGCGCCGTAATAAGCGACCCACTTCCTGAGATAGAAGTCGTCGTTGCGGGCCATCGTGATGGCAGCGATCCGTTTGGTTTCCATGACTATAGTGTATTACGTAAATACTTGGCTGTAAATGTATCGCCCCCGGCCGCCAGGTCTTCGGGCGTTCCGGCGAACACCACTTCCCCGCCCTTGTCTCCGGCGTCCGGACCCAGGTCGATCACCCAGTCGGCACTGCGGATGACATCCAAATTGTGTTCCACTACGACCACGGTATGCCCCTTGGCGATGAGCACGTCGAAGGCTTTCAGCAGTTTTTCCACGTCGTAGAAATGCAGGCCCGTCGTGGGCTCGTCGAACAGGAACAGGATCTTTTCCCTGCCGCCCCCGGCCAGGGAAAGGAAATAGGCCAGTTTAATGCGCTGGCTTTCCCCGCCGGAAAGGGTGCTGGACGGCTGGCCCAGCTTGATGTATCCCAGGCCCACATCCACCAGCGGCTGCAGTTTGGCGGCGATATTCAGGGCAGCGTCTTCTTTCTGGGCGCCGAAAAAGGCAATGGCTTCCTCTACGCTCATATTCAGGATGTCGTCCGCGTTCTTCCCCTTGTAACGCACTTCCAGGATGTCCGGTTTGAAACGCTTTCCGCCGCAGGATTCGCAAACCATGGTGACATCGGCCATGAACTGCATGCCGATCTTCACAAAACCGTCTCCCTGGCATTCCGGACAGCGGCCGCCGTCCTGGTTGAAAGAGAAATACGACGGCGTGAACCCGTTTATCCGGGCAAACGGCTCTTCGCTGAGGAGTTTCCGGATATCGTCCCAAACCTTGAGATAGGTGACGGCGTTGCTGCGGGAACTTTTGCCGATGGGATTCTGGTCTACATACTCCACGCGCGTAATCCGGCTGAGGTCTCCGGAAAGGCCCTTGAAGGTACCGGGAAGGTCTCCGGTCTCATTGATGCGCCGGTGCAGCGCCGGGTACAGGATGTCTCCCACCAGGGAGCTTTTTCCGCTGCCGCTCACGCCGCTCACCACCGTGAAGGCGTTCAGCGGGAAGGTGACGTCTATATCCTTCAGGTTGTTCTGCATGGCTCCGTTCACCGTGATTCCGTACTGCCAGGGATTCTTCGTGCGCGCATACGGCTGACGGATTCCTTTCAGGTACTGCAGTGTAAGCGAATGGGCGGTCTGTTCGGGGGTCTCCTCCCCCACCACGCCCTGAAAGACCACCTCACCGCCGTTGATTCCGGCTTTGGGCCCCAGGTCTATCAGGCAGTCGGCCGCACGGATAATTTCAGGGTCGTGTTCTACAACCACCACCGTGTTGCCAATGTCCCTTAAACGCTTGAGCACCGCAATCAGGCGGTCGGTGTCCCGGGGGTGCAGGCCGATGGAAGGCTCGTCCAGAATATACAGGGAACCGACCAGGGAACTGCCCAGGGCCGTTACCAGGTTCACGCGCTGGCTCTCGCCGCCGGACAGGGTATTCATGGTACGGCTGAGCGTGAGATATCCCAGCCCCACGTCCTGGATGCATTGCAGCCTGTAGACAATCTCTTCGATGGCCTTGCCGGCCACTTTTCGCTCATAGTCCGTGAGCGGCACTTCCCGGAAAAACGCCAGCAGGCGCTCTACGTCCATCGACAGCAGGTCGTGGATGGTTTTTCCGCCCACCTTCACGTACAGCGCCTCTTGCCTGAGCCGGCTTCCGCCGCAGGCATGACAGGTGGTGCGGCCGCTGTATCGGCTGAGCATGTATTTGTACTGGATTTTATAGCGGTTGCTCTCTACCCACTCGAAGAATTCGTTGATGCCGCAGATGGTGGTTTCGTCCGGGAAATTGCTGCGGGCCTCCCACAAGGTCTTTTTCTGCTTCTCCGTCAGTTTGCAGTAGGGTTCGAAGATGGGAATGCCATATTTTTCGGAATTCTTCACCACCAGATCCTTGAACCAGCTCATCTTCTCTCCCCGCCAGCAGGCGATGGCACCGTCGTAGATGCTCTTGGTCTTGTCCGGGACCACCAGGTCTTCGCTGATTCCCACAATCTTTCCCAGACCGCCGCACACCGGACAGGCCCCCAGGGGGCTGTTGAAACTGAACAGATACTCGTCCGGTTCCCGGAACACGATTCCGTCCCGCTCGAAACGGGAACAGAAGCGCCGGAGCCCGGAAGCCGGGTCCCTTTCTGGAGCATTTTCCCGTACAGGGTCGCGGAGCGACGCGGAAGAAAGGGACCCGTCCTCCGGACTCCACAGGGCCATGTCGCCGTTTCCCTTGTCAAAAGCCGTCTGGATAGAGGCATGCAGGCGGGTACGGAGGTCTTCGTCCAGCGTACCGCCCGTCTTCACACGGTCAACCAGGAGCCAGAGGTTTCCGGGGTAATCCCCGTCCATCCGAAGCACATCCTCTATCGGGAGGATGCGGCCGTCGGCCACGTTGAAAAGCCGGCCGAAGCCTTCTTCTTTGAGGCCCAGCATCAGTTCTACACGGTCTGTACGGCTTTCCCAGCGAAGGTCGGCCAGGATATAGAACGCATGGGGCTTGCCATCACCAATGACCTCCAGGACATCCTGCACAGAATGGGCTTTCACCTGTTCCCCGCTAACGGGCGAGTATGTCCGGCCGATCCGGGCGAACAGGATCCTGAGATAATCGTAGATTTCCGTGGTGGTGGCCACCGTGGAGCGCGGGTTCCGGATATTGACCTTCTGCTCGATGGCGATGGCCGGGGGGATGCCTTCGATGGATTCCACGTCCGGTTTCACCATCCGGCCCAGAAACTGCCGCGCATAGGAGGACAGGCTTTCCGCAAAGCGGCGCTGCCCTTCGGCGAAGAGCGTGTCAAAGGCCAGCGACGATTTTCCGCTGCCGGAAATGCCGGTAACCACAACAAGGCGGTTCCGGGGAATCTCCACCGTAATGTCCTTCAGGTTGTTTACTTTGGCGTTTCTGATGACGATGTTTCCTTCTGTGGGCATAATCTTCTCTACTTATCTGCAATCTTTTCCAGGAACTGCGGCGGTATGTAAGAGGTGGCTACGGCCACGACTCCCTCTATCGACACCAAAAGCCGATGGTGCTTCTTAATCCGCCGGACATATCCTTCCGCACCTTTTAAGGGGCCTTCCGTCACACGCACCATGTCTCCTTTTTGGAAATGGCTAAGTTCGTCGGCCGAAAAGAAACGAAGTCCGCTTTCCCCGGAGTTGGTAATCAGGATGAACATGGTCATCTGGCGGTCCGGGATCACGGAGAAATCCTGCCAGTCCGAACTCCTGTACACAAAGCCTTCCGGCTTGTTCAGGTCGGCCGGGCCCTTGAGCATTTCGCTGATTTCCTTGATTCCGCCCTCGCTGGCGCGCACGAACAGCAGGGAACTGACCATGGGTCGACGCTCGAAAATAACAGGCCCCTGACGGATGTAGCGGTGGTCTTCCCGGTTATCCTGGGACAGGCGGGAGAGTTTTTTGGCCGCTTGGATGTGTTCCTCCCCTTTCAGCTGCACCTTTTCGCAGGCCAGATAGGTCTCGTAGCCCATGCCGGAGAGGCGGTCTTCCATCTCGAAGACCTTGTTGTAGAACACCTTCAGCGCATACCAATTCTGCCGGACTTCTTCCATATGTGCATTCCTGAAATAAAGGGAAACAAAATTAACACAATTTTCCTGTTTTAACAAATAAGTCCCGGCAACGCGACAAATTGACAGGTCTTTCTGCCAGATTGTCACGCGTAACTGACAGATTGTCAATTATTTAAACATTTACCGGGCTGGCCTTTCTTTTGTGTAATCCTTTACCGGACGCACTTGAAAAAGGCGTCAGGAAACAGATTGTTAAATTTAAAAATAGGAGATATAAACTATGTTACCCGCAAGAAGAAACAACCAGACTTGGATTCCCGACATCTTCAACGACTTCTTTGACAATACCTGGATGGAACGTCCGAAGGCTACCGCCCCGGCTATCAACGTACTGGACACGAAGGATGCCTACCTGCTGGAGCTGGCCGCTCCCGGCATGACCAAACAGGATTTCAACGTCCACCTGGACGAAGACGGAGACCTGGTCATCAACATGGACCACAAAGAGGCCGAGAAGAAGGAAGAGAGCACCCACTACCTGCGCCGCGAGTTCTCTTACACCAAGTTCCAACAGACCATGCTGCTCCCCGAAGACGCCGACCGCGAAGCCGTATCGGCCAAGGTGGAAAACGGTGTCCTTACCGTCAACATCCCCAAGATCAAGAAGGTAGAGCTGGAAAAAGCCAAGAAGGAAATCACAGTCGAATAATTTTTTTAAAAAAGTTTCAGGAACCCCTTGCAGATTCAAATTTTTGTAGTACCTTTGCAATCCCGAAAGGGAAGTTCACTGAAAACTTGGTGCGGTAGTTCAGTCGGTTTAGAATACCGGCCTGTCACGCCGGGGGTCGCGAGTTCGAGCCTCGTCCGCACCGCGGAAAAGCCTCTACAGCTATCTGTAGGGGCTTTTCTTTTTTCATGAAGTGCCTACATTGTGCCTCAAAAGGGGCTCAATGCAAAAACCGGTTGTTTTGCATTTTCCTAGGCGAAGATTATCCTATCCGAACAAAAAGCAGGATGGTTTAACCACATAAACACCTCATTGGCAGCTTATTAATTTCCGCATGAGCAGCGCTAGCGGAACCGGTTAAGGCGTGGATCCCGGCGCTTCCTGCAAGGGGCTGTGCCGGTCTGGGAGCACGTGACGGTGCACCCAATTTTGAGTTCTGCCGGGAAGGGTGGTACTTTGGCGGGGCATATTCGTGTGAACGCAAATGGTTGATTTTCAGCATTTAATATAAAATCCTCGGGGCTCTCTGACCGGAAGGAAAACATGTAAGGCGCTGATAGTCAAGAACTTATTTTCACGCAAATGTTTCCAAACGAGCCGTTATTTTGGATCAAGTCCACAATAAAGACTTTCCGTGCTCAACTCAGTGGATGATCAGACATAAACTCTTCAGGCTACAAAACGTCTGCACCTAAAACATACTTTTGGACGATATCCCAAGTTCGTCCACGAAAATCGCCCATTTCCATGGCCAAAACCGGCAATGGAGCAAGTTCATCCACGAAAAACGCTCATTTCCATGGCCGAAAACGGCAGCGGAGCTAGTTTGTGCCTTCCTGGGGCCAGGCCAGTTTACAACATGTTTTTCACATTGATCCGATATATTGTTTGCAAGCGGTAGTCGTTTTTCCTCGTTACGCCCCTATATATTTGATAGCGATTATTTCTTCTTTCGCGTAAGGAAGTATTTCCCAATCGCCATGATGGCAAAGAAAGCTAAGGCCATTATGACATAGAACCAAACAGTATCCAACGTTCCTCTACGCCAATTGCCAAATACCAGAATCCCAGTAAAGACTACCGCACTTATCGCAGGGTAGAGAATGATTTCTTTCCAGTTGCTCTTCATACAGACATCGATTTATCAAAGACAAAGTTACACCTTTCTGTCGAAATTACCGTAAAACTGATTCTTGTCCCAATCTATTCAGCTTGTCCCACACATTCCGCAGAACGGAACGGAACAAGATGCCGGAATCAATGGTGGGCAAAGGGCCGCGTTATTCACCGCTATACTTCCCGGCAAAGAGTATGGCTCCTGTGCTGGATTCGGTAATGAGGTAGAGGAAAGGGTGGTCGGCATGGAAGACGATATGGTCCCCGGGGCCGGCCGAATTGGGCATCATTCCGGCGCTGGAAACCACAGCAGCCTCGGTTCCTTCCTCATCAACCTTGATGATTGCGTCTTGCTGGACGTAACTCAGATACGGTGATGGCATTGACATGGCGGAGAAGTCGGCCAGGTCTTTTTTAAAAGCGGTGGGCATGCCCATTGCGCAGAGAATGTCGTTGAGTTTGATTCTGAACTGGGTCTCAAACTTGGGCAGCCACAGGTCAACGTCGCAGGAAACCAGATTGGAGACGAAGGCATTCCACTCTTTTCCATTCAAATAGCCGGTTACGTCGGCAATCGTCTTGCCCTCGGCAGGAAGGATAACCATCATGGAAAAGACGCCATTGCCGTACGGAAGGCGCACAGCGCGCAAAACATCATTGTCCTGATAGGTGAAACCCTTCTCCATCTTCATCATCGGCACGCTTTTCTTTGTCCCGTCCTCGGCAGTAAAAGTCTCACTGGAAGTGTTTCCCTTGGGAAATTTCTGTTTCCATTCGCTCTTGAAGTACATTGCATTCAGAAGGTATGCGAGCATTTCCGGGTTTACGTTCTTGATGATTTCCGTAATCAGGCCGTCCGTGTGGTCCGAGCACCACTTGTTTATCTTCTTTGTGCTGCCGGAGATATCGTCGAAATCCATATTGGCCACTTCTGCATCATAGTATTTTCCTACAGTCGACTTGTAGCTGTCCAGCAATTGATACTTTTGGTTTACGACTATAGCATTGGCAATGGCCAACTTGGTTTTCTTGTCCATATCGGGAAGCTGCTGCAGCATGGCCTGGCAGTATTCGTTGACGGCATCCACCTCTCCGGCTCCGTAACCCAGTACGCTGCAGATTTCATCGGCCGTCTGCCCCTGGGCTCCGTTCAGAATCATTCCAAGCAGGAACTGCATGCTGAGCGGGGAGATGATGAAATCTCCCTGAGTTATCCCATTCACCCGGTCGATAAAGTTGAATGCGAAGTCGTTGCCTTGCTTGGCAAACTCGGCCGACTTGGTAGTCAGCTCCAGTTTTTTGTAAGGATTGTCCTTAGGATCATCCCCTCCGATTTTTTCACAGGAGACGCTCCCGATAAGTATGGCCGTCATGGCCGTAATAAGAGCGAAGTGTTTCATTATCAAATTGTTTTTATCTATTATTTGCCAAAGTTGATTCGCAGTCCGGTTGCTACTGAGAACATAAACGGATACTCGCTGCGCCAGGTTTCCAGCACGTGGTTTTCAGATGGAACAGTCCAGCTGAGCTCCGGCTCCACGTAAATGCCGATGCGCTTTGTGATGTTAAACTGGATACCACCGGCGCCAAGGAGAGAGAAACTGAATCCGTCCCGCTTGATACTTTCACATGCAAGGGCTGCACCTATGCAATAATCTCCTTCTATGCCGCCGCCCAGGTACACATCCAGCCATCTGTTTGTTGCCAGCGTCCAGTCTAAACGAACCGGTATTCCGAGATAATGTGCGAACTGCTTCTTCTCTCCGGAAAGCATATAGGTAAAACTGGATTGATAAAGACTATATTCAAGGCCGGTTGTCACCTTCAACCTCTCGGAAACAGGAATTCCGACAGATAGTCCTCCCTTATACGGGAAGTAATGGGTGTGCTCGCCTGTCGGTTCATCCTTCGGCGGTTCTGGTTCATTAACGATTCCTCCGAGAGGAGGCTCGCCCTGATTCGGTGGAGGAACTGCTGCGGTGCCTGACGTGAGCATCGGGGTCACGATGGCGGCCAGAAGACCGCCTCCGGCAATAACTCCGGCCGCAGGACCGACCTTCATCTTGACTGGCTTACTCTTGGTCCCTTCCGGGATAAAAGGAGATGAAGATGTAATGACAGGGCCATTATCGGTGGCCGGTTCCTGTTTGTCCGGAGAATCCGGA
>ODAI012617778.1_pt1 | contig 13984 bp, 15 predicted proteins | sample 1539321 | NCBI WGS metagenome assembly ODAI01 (sample SAMN02144231, study PRJEB22623) | gut metagenome | biome: sheep rumen | host: Ovis aries | place: New Zealand
CACACTGCCAGAAGACATTACATCACAAATTCATATTCTCACTATTTTCACGTAATAAGCCATATCTCCTAAGTAATCTCCTACTATCTTTTACCACTGTATCCCAACATTCTAAATTTACAGGGGTAATTCTCCACTTCAGGGCAGTACTGGAAACATTTTCTTCTCTAGTACTGCCTCCCCCTATCTTCCCAAATTCTCTTCCTTCTCAAAAAAAGCCCTCTTCAGCTGCAGATATTCCTCCTCACTGCAAACCTCCCTACACTTAGGCTCAAAAGATTTGGTAACCTGAAAGCATTCCTTCATGTTGTCGCAGGGATATTTCTGACAGTCGGCACATGTTGTGATGCCTCTGTCTTGGCAACATTTCACCACCTGATATCTGCACCAGTTTTCAGGCTTACAGCCCGTGCAGGATATTTCTTCATTGGTCACAATATGGTCCCGATACCCAATTTTCATCCACAGCTCTGCCGTATGGCGCAACTGTTCATCAGTCTTTTCACATGGGTGCGCCACGTACCTTGGGCAGGCCATGCAATCATTTCCACAAGCAGCTATTATCTTCTCCAATTAGAATCCCCCCTGCCAAATGCCAATTTTATATCTATTTGATTTTTAATGTCTTCAAATATTCCTTCTGCTCCGCTGTGATTCTATAGCTTTCCACACTTTTCTGGATGGCTTTGTTATGCACCCAAAGGGCTAAGCGTCTTTCTTCAATATATGGCACAATGCTTTCATACTGCTTAGCCAGGGCGGTTGCAAAATACCAGGCAATCATCATGTTGATATAATATTCATCTGACCTGACTTCTGCCACCATGTCTGCGTATTCTGTCTTAAACCCATCGTCCAAATAATGCTGCATCAGCATCCCAATAGCAAACCTAACCGTATAGGTATGATTAGATTTAATCCATACCTTAATATAAGAAAGCAACTTCTTCTGTTCCTTTTTAAAGCACTTTGGAGATAGCTGATCACAGGTGGCCCAATTATCGATGAATGGCAAAAACTCCTCCAAAAGTGCGATGCATTTATCGAAATCCTTCTCTAAGGATATGACAAAAGCATGCAGCTGGTCTTCATCAAAATACTGATGGGGCGTGGCGCAAAGGAATTCATCTATATCCGGGTCTTTGTACAAATCTTTGGCAAATGCCCGTAGTGCCGGAGTCCTGACACCTATGACCCTGTCAGCTGATACAGTGGGGATTAGTTTTCCCTGAAATTGAGCATAATCAACATCCCTCATTTTAAACAGCTCTGTGACGATTTCATCTCTTTTCATTATAATCCCCCTTATCCAACGTTATGATACACTAAGGTTTCTAAAATCAGCCATACCGCCAATATTCTTTGTAGCATAAGAAAAAATACCGATTCGATATCCTACAAACAAATCCAAGGTATAATGCATCTGCAAAGGCTCACCTACTTCCACAAAGCTTTCACCATCTACAGAATAATAAAAATATGCCTTATCCTCATTTTCAAAATCAAACACGATTCGCAAAGTAAGACTTTCTGCATTAAAGCCTGCTATATCTGAAACTGGTATGCGCTCCTTTATTCCATCCTTGAAGGCCTTAAACAAAATAAGCTGCCCATTTTCCTTTGTAATACCTATCTGACCGTACTCTCCCATGAAGGCTGCAATACCGGCATAATCTCCGTCAATCATATTTGAGAAATCACCTTCTACCGTATATACGGATTTAGGTGTGATTGTTTTTTCGGTAAGTGTGTTTCTTGCAGTCATCAATCCATCACACACTAAAGCATTCTTAAGGCGCAAATATCCTGGGCGCTCTGTAAATGACCATGCATCATCTATAGGATTGTGATTCCACTGAAACTGCAATGGTAGTTTATTTTCACTGTGATTAAAGCTATCACTGATAACAATAGGTGCTGTCTTCACCTCTGTCATATCTATCTCAAACTCTACTGGCGCTTTGCCATCTATTCCTATTACTGGCCAATCCTCCTGCCAATCCATAGGAAGCAGATATGGAATTCTTCCTACTGCCCCATGATCCTGGAACAGCATGCTATACCATTTGTCCCCAGCATCAATCAACACGCCCTGAGCTATACCGCAATTACGATATCCCATATCATCATCAAAAATCACTTTACGTTCAAATGGACCATCTAAAGACTTTCCGCGATAGCAAACCTCTCGTCTTCTGCCATTGCCTTCACCTTCCTTAGGCCATTCGATGAAGCAAAAATACATGTAGCCATCCTTCACATAAGCGCGACAGCCCTCGCAACGAAGCATGATGCCATCCTTTGGAGTGGAAAAAAGCAGCTTGTTTAATCCGCCTTCCTTAATACCCTTTAAATCATCCTGAAGCTCAGTGATATGTATATCTCCATTGCCATATACAAGATAAGCTCTATCCTTCCAAAACAGGAAGCTCATATCGTGATATATGCCCTCAAGCTCCACACGCTGCCAGAAGGATTTTTCAATATCATCTGTATAATATATGTAAGTCTTTTTCATATCATTGCAGACAAAAGTCGCATAAAAAAGACCATTTCTGTATGCTAAAGATGTAGCCCACTGGCAGGCTCCATAAGCATTCTTTCCGTTCTTTAATTGATAAATATCGTTATCCTCTATCTTGTCAAAAATATAGGAAACAATCTCCCAATTCTTCAAATCCTTAGAGCGAAGTATTGGCGCTCCAGGTGTAAAAAACATGGTAGTGCTAACCATATAATAAAAACCATTTGCCTTTATTACATCGATATCTGGCATATCCATGTTAATTAATGGATTAAAAACCTTCATTACATTATCCTCCTTTAATCGACAAAATCATTTTAATGTACCCCAACTATTAAATCTACAAAAAGTTGACATTTTCTCGAAGATATTCATAATATTTATGAATAACAGGAAATAACTAACCAGACAGGAAGGATTCTAGACTATGAACTCAAAAAATAAACTAAAAGGAATCACCTTTATTTTACTTGCAGCATTTGGATTTTCACTTATGACATTTTTCGTTAGAATTTCTGGAGACTTGCCTACTATGCAAAAAGCATTCTTTAGAAATTTTGTTGCACTTATAGTTGCCAGCTCTGCCATTATCAAAAGTCGCAAGGGCATACATATTGGAAAAGGAAACAGACTTGATGTATTCCTTCGTTGCGCTTTTGGTACCTCTGGACTGATTGCAAACTTCTATGCCATCGACAGACTAGGTATTGCTGATGCGAATATGCTTAACAAGCTATCACCATTTTTTGCAATCATTCTTTCAATCTTCATCCTAAAAGAAGTTCCAAACAAATTTGATATAATTACAACAATAATCGCCTTTATAGGCGCACTCTTTATCATCCGCCCAACCGGTGCTTTTACAGCCGTATTCCCTGCACTAATGGGCCTTTTCGGTGGATTCGGTGCTGGAACTGCCTACGTATTTGTAAGAAAGGTAACAAATAAGGGAGTGCAAACAGCCGTCGTGGTGTTTGCGTTCTCCCTATTTTCATGTCTGGTAACTCTACCATTTTTGATTTTTAATTTTGTTCCTATGACACCACTTCAGTGGCTATACCTATTCCTGGCAGGCGTATCTGCATCCCTTGGCCAGTTTTCCATCACAACTGCCTACAAATATGCCCCAGCCAAGGAAATATCAGTATTTGATTACACTCAGGTAATCTTCGCAGCACTACTTGGAATCATCTTCCTTGGTGAAGTGCCTGAAATCCTTAGCATTATCGGATATACGATAATTATCGGAATAGCCATCATCCGTTGGCGCCGTTAAAATCACGCTATTAGAGATGACAAGCTTCGCAATCATGCTCCTCTGGGAAATCTGCTGGATCGTACTCTATTCCATTATTGTCATAGTAGTTCTTTACAGCAGATTTGATTGCCTCTTCTGCAAGCACTGAGCAATGAAGCTTGTGTGGTGGAAGTCCATCAAGCGCCTCTGTTACAGCCTTGTTTGTAAGCTGAAGTGCCTCATTTAAAGGCTTTCCCTTGATAAGCTCTGTTGCCATTGAAGATGATGCGATAGCACTGCCACAACCAAAAGTCTCAAACTTAACATCATCAATTACCTGCTCATCATTTATCTTAAGATAGATTTTCATGATATCTCCACAGACTGGGTTACCTACTTCACCAACTCCATCTGCGTCTTCTATAACTCCTACATTTCTAGGGTTTCTAAAATGGTCCATGACCTTTTCACTATATAATGCCATTTGAATGCCTCCTTTTATTTAACGTCAAACTGCTTTCTACGCAATCTTAGCATGCTCCTCAAATACATGTGGGCGCTTTCCACTTACAAGATCACCCCAGAAAGGTGAAAAACTACGAAGATACTCCACAACCTCTGTTACCGCATTTACGATATAATCAACCTGCTCCTCAGTAGCATCCTCACCAAGAGATATTCTAAGTGAGCCGTGTGCTACCTCATGAGGTCTACCAATTGCTAGAAGTACATGGCTTGGGTCAAGGGAACCTGATGTACATGCAGAACCTGATGACACAGCCACACCCTTATCATCCAACAAAAGAAGAAGTGATTCTCCCTCGATACCCTCAAAGCAGAAGTTTACGTTAGATGTTACTCTAGCATGTCTATCTCCGTTTAACTCGGAATAAGGAATCTTTGAAAGACCTTCGATTAATCTATCCTGAAGCTTTGATAGCTTTTCATTGTTTTCATCAATGTGTGCCACTGCATCCTCCAGTGCTACTGCAAGACCAACAATACCTGCCAGGTTTTCTGTACCTGCACGCTTGCCTCTTTCCTGAGCACCGCCGTTGATTACGTTTGTAAGAGGAATTCCACCCTTGGCATAGAGCACTCCAACTCCCTTAGGGCCGTGGAACTTGTGAGCGGATATTGAAAGCATATCAATATTTTGCTCCTCCACATTTATGTGCACATGGCTGATAGCCTGAACTGCATCTGTATGGAACCACACCTTTTTCTCACGGCAGATTTTGCCGATTTCTGCTATAGGCTGGATAGTTCCGATTTCGTTATTGGCATACATAATTGTTACAAGTGCTGTATCCTCGCGAATGGCATCCTCAATCTCCTTTGGGTCAACCACACCGTTAGAATGAACATCCACAAGTGTAATCTCAAACCCTTCCTTCTCCAACGCCTCAAGTGTGTGGAGCACTGCATGATGCTCGAACTTAGATGAAATGATGTGTTTTTTGCCCTTTTTAGCACCTGCTCTTGCAGCTGAAATGATGGCCTGATTATCTGCCTCGCTGCCACCTGAAGTGAAATATATTTCTCTAGGCTTTGCACCTAATATTTTTGCAACCCTTTCTCTGGCCTCCTCTAAAACTTCCTTAGCCTTCTGGCCTACCGAATATAAGCTGGATGGATTTCCATACACTTCTGTAAAATATGGAAGCATTGCATCCACTACCTTTTTGCTAACAGCTGTTGTCGCCGCATTATCTGCATATACAAACATTACTATTCCTTCCTTTCACATTTTTAATAGTTTCGCCTATCGAATGACTATGTAAAAGAAAATATCACCTAAAACCTACTTAGTCAATAGGTTATAGGTGATATTATGTCTTGTTGATATATATTCTCAATTTATTAGATAGATTCGAACTCCTCGACTATCTCCCTCTCTGGAGCAGGTGTCAAAAGACTTACCACTACACATAGCAATAATCCTACAATGAATCCTGGAAGCAGTTCGTATATTCCAAATATTCCACCAAGAGGCTTAATCATAAACTTCCATAAAAAAATCATAATGCCACCGCCAAGCATACCTACAATAGCACCATATCTGTTAGCTCTCTTCCAAAACAGAGCAAGTAGCATAATAGGACCGAAGGCAGCGCCAAAGCCTGCCCATGCAAAAGATACAATACCAAATACAGAGCTGTTAGGATCTCTTGCAATAACGATTCCGATTGCTGCAATAACAATAAGAACGATTCTTGCCATTACCATCTGCATATGCTCTGAAAGCTCAATTCCCAGTGTCTCGTGCAATATGTTTTCAGAAACAGATGATGAAGCAGCTAACATCTGTGAATCACAGGTAGACATGGTACATGCCAAAATACCTGCAAGGATTACACCAGCAAGCAGTGAAGCTGCAAAGCTGTGCTCTGCAAGAGTCTGAGCGATGATAACGATTGCTCTTTCTGAATCTGCAAGCTCATCCAAAACGCCTACGCTTACCATAGTATGAGCCATTACACCGATGAAGATTGCAACGCCCATTGCAATAAATACCCAAACAGTTGATATTCTACGGCTAAGCTTAATCTTTTCTGGGTCTTCGATAGCCATGAATCTAAGGAGGATATGTGGCATACCAAAATATCCAAGTCCCCATGCCATTGTTGAAATGATGGTGATTATTCCGCCGTAGGATACAAGGCTTCCAGTTGCAAAATCATGGGTAGCTAGCACGCTGATATATCCATCCAAGGATGTGGCAAAGTTGCTAACTACATCTATTCCACCAACACTGGAAAGTCCAAAGCAAACTACTGCAATAAGAGCTATAGTCATAATAATGGACTGAACAAAATCCGTAACTGATGCAGCCATAAATCCGCCTGTAGCGGTATAGCCTATGATAACAGCTGCAGATGCAATCATAGCGATTGTGTAATCTAATCCAAAAAGGGAAGAAAACAGCTTGCCACATGCGGCAAAGCCAGAGCCAACATAAGGTATGAAAAATACCACGATAATCAGTGATGATATTAAAAGTAGCGCATGGCTTTTATCTCTAAATCTGTGTTCAAAGAAATCCGGAATAGTAACTGAATTATTCTTTTCCGAATATTTTCTAAGCCTTTTGGCTACTACCAACCAGTTCATATAGGTTCCGATTCCAAGACCAAGTGCTGTCCAAAAAACATCACAAATACCGCTTGCGTATGCGATACCAGGCAGTCCCATCAACAGCCAGGATGACATATCTGATGCCTCTGCACTCATCGCTGTAACAAATGGTCCTAGCTTTCTTCCGCCTAAGTAATAATCTCCAACGGTGTGATTTTCTTTAGCAAATGTGGCTCCCATAATAAGCAAAGCTGCTAAATAAACCACTATTGCAATTACGATTCCTAGTGTTGCCATTTCAATCTCCCTTTCATTATGCTATTTACGATAGTTAGTCAAAAACTGCTTTGTTCTCTCATTTAAAGGATTATCTATAACCTGGGAAGGTGGTCCCTGTTCTGCAATCACTCCATCATCCATGAAAATGATTTCGTCAGATACCTCTTTTGCAAATCCGATTTCGTGAGTTACGATAATCATTGTAGTCTTCTGCTCGGCCAGCTCCTTTATTACCTTAAGAACTTCCCCAGTAAGCTCTGGGTCCAAAGCCGATGTTGGCTCGTCAAAGCATAGAATGTCAGGCTTCAGTGCCAGGGCTCTTGCTATGGCTACTCGCTGCTGCTGACCTCCTGATAGCTGATGTGGATAGTTGTCCATTCTATCCTCTAGACCCATTTTTCTAAGCAGCTCTTTTCCATTTTCTGTAATCTCTTCTATTTCTTCTTTGGAATTAGCTGAAAGCTTAGATGCTAATATGACATTTTCCAAGGCAGTGTACTGTGGGAAAAGATTAAACTGCTGAAACACCATTCCAAAATGATGACGATTCTTTCTGATATCTGCCTCCTTCAGCTTTGTGTAGTTGGCAAAATACAGCAAATCTCCATTTACAGATATGGTTCCACAATCTGGGATTTCCAAAAAGTTGAGGCATCTAAGGAGTGTTGTTTTGCCGGAGCCGGAGCTTCCGATAATAGACAGAGTCTGCCCAACCTCCATATCAAATGATATTCCCTTTAGAATTTCCTCATTATCAAATTGTTTCTTAATATCGTTAACTTCTAATATTTTCATAGTTCTCTCGCTTATCTAAAGTAATCAAGCTTCTTTTCAATATAACCAAACAGTAATGTAAGAAGGCCGCTGAACACTAGGTAAAATGCACCTGTGTAGAATAATGGCCAGATAATACCTGCGCTTTTAATGAAACGCTCGCCCTCCCAGATGATTTCATAAAAGGCAATAACTCTGGCAAGAGAAGTATCCTTTACCAGTGTTATTACCTCGTTTGAAATAGGAGGAACGATTTTCTTAATTACCTGTAATAAAACAATCCTGAAAAAGGTTTGGCTTTTGCTAAGTCCCAATACTGCCGCTGCCTCGTATTGGCCCTTTGGTATTGATTGAATTCCACCCCTATATATTTCGCTGAAATAGCAGGCGTAATTGATTACAAAGGCCACCAGTGCCGCTGTAAATCGCCCACTATCTCCTGCACCCCACAGATTCACTCCTAAAAAGATTCCTGGTCCATAAAAGATTATTAATAGCTGAAGCATCAGTGGTGTTCCCCTCACCACCCAAATGATAAATCTGATTGGTAATTTAACTACCAGATTTTTATTCATGGAGCCGAAGCTAATAATAAGTCCTAGTGGAAGTGAAAATAATAAAGTTAATGAAAACAATTTGAGGGTTCCTAAGAAACCCTCTAAAAGTGATAATGTTACATTCGAAAACATAATGTGTCCTTATAATTATTTTATAGTTTTACGATTGCATCCTGCACACCGTAGGTGTTTGCGATTTCTTCCATTGTGCCGTCGTCATAAAGAGTCTTAAGCTCCTTGTTGATGTATTCAGCTAAGTCAGAACCCTTTCTACATCCAATCCCATATTCTTCTGTAGTAAGCTCAACAGTGTGTGTAAGATTCTCGTAGCTGGTTCCCTCGCCTACCATTGCGCCTGCCATAAGAAGATCGATGATGCAAGCATCTGATGTGCCAGCTGAAACCTCCATTACTGCATCTGCCTGAGATTTTACTGCTACATAGTTGAAGCCGTTTTCTTCTGCTGCTGCCTCACCTGCTGAACCAGATTCAACTGCAAAGCTAAGCTCCTTTGCTGAATCAACATCTGTTACTGAATCAGCCATGTCCTTGTTTACTACTACAACCTGAGCGTTGTTAAGATATGCATTTGTGCATGCCATTGCATTTGTAACCTCAGGTGTAAGTGTCATGCCATTCCAAACCACATCAATGGATTTGTTCTGAAGCTCCAGGATTTTGTTGTCCCAGTCAATCTCTACAAATTCAACCTCTACACCAAGAGACTCTGCCACCTTCTTAGCTAAATCTGCATCATAGCCAATCCAATTGCCGTTATCATCCTTGTAATCCATAGGTGCGAAATCTGTGATACCAACTGTAAGTGTGCCTTTGTTTTTGACGTATTCCAAGTCGCTTTCTTCAGAACCACAACCAACCATGGAAAGCATCATAATCCCTGTGAGTATTCCTGCTAATAATCTTTTTTTCATAGTAGAATCTCCTCTAAATTATTGTTTACAGTTTCAAAAACACTTTAGCGTGATAATGTACTAAATTGTCATATACATACTTTAGCATACTAAAGCATTATTGTAAACCATAATTTAATTTATCTATTGCAAGGCCTATATCATCTATATCAATCCTACTGCAGCTAACTAAAAACATGGCTGAATCTGCCCCTGAATCTACTATGTTTACACGGACATCGCCTTTCTTTAGTTTATCTTCCAGATGCTTTCCAGAAAGCTTCACTCCTATTTCCATTCCGCTTTCACCCATAAAAATGCTGGCATCATCTACGAATACCTTTTTTAATCCCTCATACATCAGCTTTCGTTTTTCTTCGTACAATCGTCTCATCTTTTTGATATGTCTGTTAAGATGACCGTCTCTTAAGAAAGATGCCAGCGCAATCTGCTCTGCTATGGATGCAGTCTGATTATATAGATGCTTTATTCCATCGTATTCTTTTCTAACACCCTTAGGCAAAATCAAAAAACTGATTCTGACACTAGGTAGTAGGACTCTTGAAAATGAACCTAAGAAGGCAATATTCTCCCCGCCTGTCATGGCATACAGACTTGGCGTAGCCTTATTTGAAAATACAAATTCGTTTTGATAATCATCCTCAATGATAAGATGATTGTTAATTCTGGCATGGTCGATTAGCTCATGACGTCGTTTCATGGTCATAACCTCGCCCCATTTTGTCATATAGGAAGGTGTAACATAGATAACGTGACATTCTTTATTTCTATAGTTTACTTCATAGCCTGCGTTCTTAAATATAGTGGCACCATCAGCAAAATTCTTTGTTGGAAATGATATGGTTTTCTCCCCTGGAATAAGGGAAATTAGAAGTGATAATAGACTTTGAAAGCCCGCCCCAATTACAATATCATCTGCACTGCAAATGATATTTCTTGTTTTTCGAACGTAAGCTGCTATCTCCTGGCGCAAATCCTCCTCCCCCTGATTATTAGGATAATTAAGCAGTCTTTCCTCCTGTCTAAGTGCAGATTTCATGTATCGTCTCCATAGCTGCAGGCAAGACACTGTTTTGTCCTCACCAATAACAGCCAGGTCATAGGTGTATTCTTTTCTTTCTTTTTTGTTTCCTGAGATGACCTGATTATTCTCATTTTCTATTCGTAAGACCATGTCAGATACAAAATATCCCACCTTCTCCACTGAATAGATGTAGCCATCTGCCGCCAGCTGTAGATATGCTGTTTCTATGGAGGTTCTACTTACATTTAAAGTGCGCTCCGATTCTCTGATGGAAGGCATTCTGTCCCCTGTCTTTAGGCTTCCATCCTCTATTTGCTTTACATAAAAGCTATAAACCTGCTCATATACCTTCATGTCTGTCCCCTTTTTTATTGCATAATTTGCGTATTTTTTTAGTTACAGCTTAGTGCTATTATAGCTTCAACATTCAAAAAATGAAACAGCGCTTTTTCAAATTTAACTTGATAAGGAGGACTAGATAATGAGATTAAAAACAGACACCACCAGAATTACAATCATCACGGCATTGTTTGCTGCACTTACCTGCATCGGCACTATGATTATCAAAATACCAACTCCTACTAACGGCTACATACATCCTGGAGATGGTTTCGTATTACTGTCGGGCTTACTACTTGGGCCTGTATGGGGAGCATTGGCCGCTGGGTTTGGTTCAGCACTTTCGGATTTGATTGGTGGATATTTTATTTATGTTCCAGCCACATTTATTATTAAGGCACTTACAGCCATTACAGCCTATTTCATTTGCAAGCCTATTGCAAAACATATACATACAAAAACAGCCCTACCAGCACTAATCATTAGTGGAGTAGCTGGTGAGGCTGTCATGGTTTTTGGTTATTTTGTTTTTGAAATATTTATGCTTTCGGTTTTAAATGATGTTACCCTTTCTGCAGGTGTTATTGCATCCCTTGCAGGAATCATTCCAAACATCATCCAGGGTATATTCGGAGTGATTATATCCTCTGTTTTATACCCCTTACTGCGCAGGTGCCTGCGCAGTAACAACACCGGTTTCGTTTGTCTGATATAACATGTTTCCAATCTGTACTATCTGATTCTTAACAAGCTTACCATCTGCGCCAAACAAATACTGCTGTGCGCCAACCTTCATAACCTGGTTTCTAATAATGATACCTGTCTTATCATCTGCGTAGTAGATGTTTCCATCCTTAGCCTGGAATACACCCCTTACCATTGCACCGTTGTCTGCAAAGTAGAATGGGTTATTTCCAACCTGCTGGAAACCTGTCTGCATCTTTCCATCTGGTCCAAAGTAATATGTGTTACCGTTAACAACGTATGCACCAATCTGCATCTGACCTGCTTCGTTAAAGTAGTAAACGCTTCCGTCGATAGCTGCGAGTCCTGTTGTCTTGTGAGCATCCCTAGGGTCTAAGTAGTATGTGCCAGTAGCATCTGTCCACCATCCCTTGTAAAGCTTACCATTGTCTGTTGGGTTGAATAAGTATGTGATGCCGTTAACATCTACCCAACCTGTCTGTAAGTAGCCCTGCTCGTTGAAATAGTAAATATCCTTGTCGATAACAACAAGTCCCTTTACCATGTGACCATCTGTTGTATCTAAGTAACGTGTACCAACTGCTGGGTCTGCCCACCAGCCTGTGTACAACTTACCGTTTTCTGCTGGGTTGAATAAGAATGTGTTACCACCTAAATCAATCCATCCTGTCTGAAGCTGTGCTGCTTCGTTGAAGTAATAAATACCCTTGTCGATTGTGTTAAGACCTACTACAGCGTTACCTGTCTTAGGTGCAAAATAATATGTTCCTGTTGGGTCTGCAAACCAACCATAAGTAACAATACCAGTAGCTGGGTCTGTGTGATATTTAGTTCCTGCAATATCTACCCAACCAAACTGTCTACGGAAATTGTTGAAGAAGAAAACATTTCCTGCTCCAAGGTCAAGCAAACCAAGCTGTGGAATGAATGCTGTGTAATCCTTAGCTGCAATGTTCATATCAACTCTTCCGTTGATACCTGCTACTGCTCCGCCTGAAGAATACTGCCATAAAGCCCAACCAGGAATATCGTTATGATCTGAATACTGAGCTATCCATTTGTCATAAGCAAGAGCTGATGTGAAATGTGTCTTGTAAAAGTTTGAGTAAGTATAAACTATTGGTGTATAACCCGCCTGTGAAATAATGCTACAGAATGTGTTAGCCATTGCTGTACATGTGTTAGGGTCTAAACCTTTTTGTGTCTTATCCTCAATATCAAAAGCAACTGGGAAGTTAATGTTGTATGGCTCTATCCACTGAAGAACCAAAGCCGCCTCCTGAGCTGCTGCTTCTACGCTTGTTGCGTATGAATAAACATACACACCTGTACGAATACCTGCAGCCTGTGCACCCTGTACATTAGCTGCGAATAATGGGTCAATACCACTCTTTGTGCTTCCAACCTTAACGAATGCATAGGAAACACCCGACTGAGCAACTGCCGCCCAATTGATTGCTCCCTGATACTTAGAAACATCGATTCCTTGCGCCCCCGCAGCCTTAGCTGTAACTGGCACTGACAAAGTCATGCATACAGCCAGTAAAAGTGCCGCTACAGACTTAAATAACTGTGAAGTCTTTAATTTTTTCACTACCAATACCTCCTAAATTTTTCACTAACCTTATTATAATGTTTCATATTCCTCAATTAAAGGTTTATTATGAAAACTTTTTTACATTTGGTGTCTTACCACCTTGTATTCATCCCCATTTACGAAATATGGACATTCGTTGTAATGACCTGTTACCAGTCTTACATAATCGTCCTCGTCCATATCCATTTCACAGTAGTACTGCTCGTCCTCTTCGTCCCAAACAAAGTTGTTACAATATTCGCAAGCTGTGCTGCCTGATTTTTTTACTTTACTATTACGAGCCATCTGATGAATCCTCCAATTATAACTGCAAGAAGAATTGCTCCAAGCATTATGGCATACTGATACTGCTGATGTGCCTTACCCCATTTGGTATTGCTGATACCGATGTAGATTGTAAGACCAGCCATTATCGCAATTACGTTAATGATCATATTAACTGTATCCATTATTAACACCCTTTAAAATAAGCTAGCAATAAGCATAATGATTTTTGTTCCAGCGCCCATGATAACACCAGCAAGAACTACGCCTGCCATTGTTGCCTTAACGCTCTTCTTGAAATCCATATCAAGGATTGAAGCTGCAAGTGTACCTGTCCAGGCACCTGTACCAGGAACTGGTATACCTACGAATAATAATAATGCAACATAAAGACCATTACCTGCCTTTTCCTTAAGCTTCTCGCCACCCTTGTGTCCCTTTTCAAGACAGAATGTAAAGAAACCTCCGATAACTGGCTTATCCTTACCCCACTCAAGAACTCTTCTTGCAAAGAAGAAAATGATAGGCATAGGAAGCATGTTACCGATGATTGCGATGATGTAGCTCTGAAGAAGTGGCATGTTGTTAGCAACTGCATAAGGGATTGCTCCTCTAAGCTCAATCAATGGTACCATGGAAATAAAAAATACTACTAAATAATTAATCATTAAAAC
>ODAI013623536.1_pt1 | contig 13983 bp, 15 predicted proteins | sample 1539321 | NCBI WGS metagenome assembly ODAI01 (sample SAMN02144231, study PRJEB22623) | gut metagenome | biome: sheep rumen | host: Ovis aries | place: New Zealand
GACCATCTCGCGACCATTACGGACGTCTACGTCACGTCTCTTTCCTCTCTTTCTTCCTCCCGTTTTCTCCTTTTGCCCCCTCCCATTCCGGCATCTGTCTATATTCTTTAGAGGGATGTTATCCCTCTTCCCTTTCCTCTTATCCGGCTATCCATTCTTGGCAGTTCTGCCGATTGCCAATCGGCATTCAGGCGGACGGCGGACGGGCGGACAGCCTTTCTGTAAAATACATACACCCACACGCGTGTGTAAGTTTATAAAAAAGGGTGTCTGCCTGTCCGCCGTCCGCCATTTAGGTTTATCTTGGTTTATTTACTAAAAATCAACTACTGGGAAAAGTAACTCGTACTCGCGGTTGGTTGGTGCGTATGCGAGATTTAGAGGAGGTGAATGCAAACAGGAGCATAGAAGGCCGATTGTAGAGCAGATGAGCAGATGAGCAGCTCATTTTATATATCTCACACACGCGTGTGTATTTTAAAAAACAACTGCTCATCTGCTCATCTGCTCACCTGTAAATCAGCAACTGGGAATCTTTAATTAGTGATTACCTTCCAATTACCTGTTGAACCCACGATATCCCCGCGACCTCACCGCGACCTCACTGTAGGGTCTTTGTCAAGTTCATCTTGCCGGACTAACATCCGGCTTCCGGCCCTCCAGACGGCTGGAGTGACACGCGGTAGGAACGGCTTTCACAAGGACAAAGGAGGCGAGAAAATACTCTTTTTATTCCCAAAATCTGCTGATTTTGTCATCAAAACCCGAAAAAAGTCAACAAATTTGGCACTTTTCAGCCCAAATCCTTGCGTATGTGCAAAAAAAGTTGTAATTTTGCACCCGCAAAACAAAAGTTTTGCTGTATTTAGCCCGCGCTGAGGGAATATGTCTTTCGGGTGGGACTAATACGGACATATTGTAAAAGGCGTCTTACGAGCTTTGTTTTGGCATTTCGGAATCTAGCAAATTCAAACTAACAACCAAAGCACTGCGACACAAGATGCCCATTGGTATGTATATAAATAATGTACGCGTATAGCGTACGCACATATACATACGGCGTGGGCTTCAGTGTTGTTGTTTGGGTGAAAAGGCAATACCAGAGCCTCAGAATGCGGAACAGCAATAGTGCAGTCCCGCTTTTTGTATATCTTTGCCAATACTAACATTAAAAAATAACTATTATGAAAAAGATTTTCAATTTATCCCTGTTTCTATTATTCTGTTTCGGTCCGTTGCAGGCCGCAGTTGTCAATGGTACTTGCGGTGAAAACCTCACTTGGTCCCTCAACACGAAAGACAGCACGCTTACTATTGAGGGTAACGGAGCAATGACTGATTATATGCCGTATAATAATGAGGGCTATGCCCCTTGGTACACATATCGTTCCTACATTAAGACTCTTTCACTGCTGAATGGATTAACACACATAGGAGATGCCGCTTTTCTTTCATGTGACAACCTTTTTTCTATCTATATTCCTGCTACTCTGGTATGCATTGGTAGTGAGGGATTTGCTGGACTAAATATCCAAGAAGTCCATTTTAATGGTTCTATTGCCGATTGGTGTTCTAAATCTTGGGAGACGAATGATGTTGCGTATAAATACGACCTTTATTTTGGGGACACAATAGCTACGGATATTAATATCCCGGATGAAATTACCCGGATTTCTGGGAGCACTTTTAGCTCTTGCTATAGTTTAACGTCCGTAACAATTCCTAATAGCGTAACAAATATTGATGGGTTTGCTTTCGGTCTCTGTAAAAATCTAACGAATGTCTCTATAGGAAATAACGTTGCAACCATTGGAGATTACGCTTTTTATCAATGTGAGAATTTGATTTCGATTGAAATTCCTGATAGTGTTACAAGCATTGGGCAATGGGCTTTCTTTGGTTGTGAAAAATTAACTTCTGTAACATTAGGTAGTGGCATAACAGAAATTGGAGATAGAGCGTTCTCGTGTCGCTTTGAAGAAACGAATGAGAAAATCGGCAGTTTGTACTCAATAACCTGTAAAGCCGAAGTCCCTCCAACGATAAACAGTACGGCTTTTGATGACAAATCAGTATTTCTATTTGTTCCTGCCACCTCTATTGAAGCCTACCAGAATGCAGTAGTATGGGAGGATTTTACCAATATATTTCCTATTGGAACTAATGTTGGTACATACCGGGTTGAATTCCGGGATTGGAACAACGAACTCCTCAAGGTGGATAGTGTAAAATACGGCTATGCCGCTACTGCACCGGATGATTTATACCGCGAAGGATACACATTTACAGGTTGGGACGAGAACTTTGATTACATCACAGCCGACTTGGTTGTTACGGCTCAGTACGAATTTGGAGAGAATCTTTACCTTAACATAGACTTCTACAATGAAAAAGAGGATAGCCATTTCAATCAAATTGTCGCTCTAAAAGTGCCAAAAGCACCTGATTTTGCAGGTTTTACTTTCATCGGATGGCGACCTGTTGCAGCAATAATAGAAAGTAATATCGTGATAGAAGCGGTTTATGAAGCAGATGACCCAGCCTCTTCACCCTCGGTTGTGACTAATCCTTCCAACCCTGCACAAAAACTTATTCGTGAAGGTAATGTGTATATCCTATCCGGTGATAATATCTACACCCTAACCGGTTTAAAAATTAAATAATATCTGCATATAAAAACGACTGCCATACTATTTATTAGAAGAATAATCAATATCCTATTTATTATGAAAACGAGAATCATAGTATTTATTACCTCCCTTTTTATCATTTCCAACACATGGGCAGAAATGCCGACAAACATTCAAGAGTACTCTAATGACGGTATCACCAAAGAGATGTCCGATGATGGGAATTTATCAATTCCTGTAGAGTATGTTGCGTATTTGTGGGGAAGTTATAATAAAAATAACAATCAGTATTGTTGTATTAAGTTATTATCACCATCCGGCAATACATATGTCATTGCAGCCCATTCTGCTAATGCTAACTTTTTCAAAAAACAATCAAGTGCATTCTACAATCATTACGTTCAAAATGGTTCATATTACTTCATGAATCTACAAGCAGTAGAACAAGGAATCTGGACGTTAGTACTGGTTCAATCTAATGCAGGAAGTTGGTTTTATTACAGAGCACCTGATTCTATCGAAGAACAAAATCCAAAGAATGATAGTATAATAGCTCTTTATAACGTGGAAACACTCTTAATAGATTCTACATCACAGCCTATGATTGTTGGTGGTTATATTAGCAATTACTCTTCAACAGATATTTCTAAAAAAGGTATTATTGTAGGTAAAGAAGAAGCAGAAATGGCAATAACAAACTCGACACCATTTGAGCAGGTCAATTATAATACTGCCTCTGCATCAACAATGAATTATAATACAAGATTCATAGATTGTTCAAATATAGGCAAGGAAGAGTATATTATTTACCTCAGATTTTTGGAAGGAAATCAACGCTATTTTATTAGAGCTTTTGCCATACATAAAGATGGTTGTGTCATTTATGGTGACATCAAAGAAGTTGCAACTCAAGATTTTATTCGGAATAAGAACAAAGATAGTGATAAAGCAAACGTGTGGTACTTAGGTAATAATAGCGACAAAAATTTATATTCGTTATTTGATTTGGTGACAGATGAAATCATTGATCCGCAAAATGGTTTTTACTATTCTACAAACGAAAATCCGGCGATCGTTAATTACCAAATAGGAACGTCATACAATACATGTTATAAATTTCTTACGGAGTGGAACTATAAATTATGGTATTATCATAATACCATCCATTGTGACCAAAACAAGATAGTATCACTACCCCAAATGAGTTATTCTGGAGGAAAAATATCAATAAGCGCATCGGAAACAGATGTAAATAAAGAACTTACATTTTATTATTCCATTGATACGCTTGGAAATAGACCTGAAAAATTCACATCTATTTATACAGAACCTATATCTGTTAACGTAAACTCCGTCGTTTATTGTTATGCTATAAGTAGCGATGGATATATATCCTATACAAACGCATACAAAATAGTAAAAAACGATACTCTAAATGATGATATCGCATCATCTTTAGACAAAACAAATGATTTTCAGAAACCAAACAAAATCATGATTGATGGCCAGATCTTCATCCTCCGTGGAGATAATACTTATACTATCACAGGTTCAAAAGTTCAGTAATTACTCTAACATCATCCATTGAGAGGGGGCGTCAAGACCAAATGATGCACCCTCTCATTTCTATCTTTCTCACTCTCTACCGCGCGCGTACCTTATTAACTCTCCTTCTTTGTGTCCTGCTCTCGGCGGTATTCCGTCGAGCCTTTTCGTGTATTCATCCCCTATTGAGACCTGATTTTTTGCACATTCCAAAATAAATGTGTACTTTTGCATGTGGATTCGGAAATCCAAGTGATCTTTGACATATTGACTAACTACTGTCCACTTAATGTTTTTATATGGTTGATTTTTAAAAAATTATCTTTATATTTTTTGGATTTTTTTAGTCTAAAAATTACCAAAAATGTTTCAAAAAATATGAATTATTTTGTTTCCGACTGACACCTTTTGAAACAGATGAACTTATCACAAATTGTGATAGGTTTAAACCTCTTAAATCACCCCGTCACCACTGAGGAAAATCAGATAAATCGCTAAAACGGGTATAAAAAAGACGGTTTTCGGCAATTTATGTCAAAATAATTTGCTCAAATCAATTATTTTTTGTAAATTTGCAGCCGAAATGAATTTGATAAAGGCTATGGATGCTACAATGAGAACAGTACAAGTGACTCTGCCTGCTACTGATGCAGCATTTTTACGGCGGCAGTCTCGTAATATGGGGTGGAAAATCATTACCGTCCGTCCCCCCCGTACGCAACAGCCAAAAGTAAAAATGACAGAGGCTGAATTTCGTGCCAAATTAGAGCTTTCCAGCGCACAAGCCAAACAAGGAAAGACTATTCGTATGCACGAAGACGAATCGTCCGAACAATTTATCAATAGGTTGCTATGTATGTGATTGAATTCACCGAAAATGCCCGTAGAGATATTATCGCGTTGCAAAAACATGCGCCACAAGCAATCAATAAACTCTACCGCCTGATTGATGAATTGCGTGAACACCCGCGCTCGGGTACAGGGCAAGCAGAGCAACTTAAATATTGCAAAAACGAAACTTGGTCTCGCCGAATCAACCGTGAGCATCGATTGGTTTATGAAATACACGATAACGAAATTCTTGTTTTGGTTATTTCAGCTTACGGACACTACGACGACAATAAATAGACACTTATGGATTTAGAGATACGTGAAATACAGACGAAACGAGAGTTGAAACAATTCATACAGTTCGCGAATGATCTGTACAAGGATTGCCAGTACTACTGCCCGCCATTGTTCTTCGACGAGATGAACTGCTTCAATGCAGAGAAGAACCCTGCTGTGGAGGTGAGCGATTACCGTCTATGGATGGCATACCGCGACGATAAGCCGGTGGGACGCATAGCGGGTATCATCAACCGTCGCGCCAATGAGAAATGGGGCGTGAAGCATGTTCGCTTCGGATGGTTTGATTTCATCGACGATTTAGAGGTGAGCAAAGCGCTGCTCGACACGGTAGCAACATGGGGCAAGGAGCATGGTATGGACGGTCTCAACGGTCCTGTAGGTTTCACGGATTTTGACCACGAGGGTCTGCTCTTGGAAGGATATGAGTACCTGGCGCCTATGGCATCGCTGTACAACTACCCTTATTACGTGAAGCACATGGATGCGTATGGTCTGACCAAAGAGGCGGATTGGATAGAGATACAGGTTTATCCGCCGGCCAAATGCCCGGAGCGGTTGGAGCGCATCGCCGAGATCGTCAAACAGCGTTCGCACGTACATGTAGATAAAGTACATAACACGCGCGAGTTAGTGCGCAAATACGGCATTCAGTACATGGACGTAATCGACGAGGCGTATCAGAAGCTGTACAATTTCCAGCCCATGACCGACAAGCAGAAGAACTACTACAAAAACATGTATTTCCCCCTGCTGAACTTCGATTTCGTAACGATCATCGTGAACGAGAAAGACGAAGTGGTAGGCGTAGGTGTGGGTATGCCGGATATATCTGCGGCGCTCCGCAAATGCGGCGGCAAGCTCTTCCCGTTTGGCTGGTATCATATTCTCAAAGCCCTCAAAGCCAAACAGATGGACGACTTCAACATGCTTCTTATCGCTGTGCGACCGGACTATCAGGACAAAGGTATCAACTCGCTTTTCTTCCAGGATTGGATTCCGTATATCAATAAATATAAGATCAAACGGATGGAGACAACCTCGATCCTGGAGACGAATACGAAGAACATAGCGAACTTCACGCAGTTCGACCACAAGCAGCACAAACGCCGCCGCGCCTATATCAAAGCCATCTGATGAAAGGGGCTAAGACATATGAGCAGTTACAGGAGCAACTCGACGAGTATATCCTGAGTCATAACATGCGTCCGTCAAAAGTGCGTAACATGGTGCTGAAAGCCGCGTGTCAGTTACAGCAGCCTTTTACCGCTGACGAATTGGCAGAAAAGTGCGCAGAAGAGCGAATTTCGGTCGGAACGGTATATAATGTGCTCAATCTGCTCATTTTGGCACAGATTTTGCATGCAATACAAAGGCAGCGGGGCAAAGCCGCCACGACGTACGAATTAGTGCGTGAGTCGGACGCCAACATGATTGTAGTATGCCCCAAATGCGGACGCGAATCGGAGTTTACCGAGCCCTCCATCATCCGGTTGGTACATGAACGGCGGTACTCCAATTTCGTAGCGAAATACTTCACCTTGGTGGTCTATGGTGAATGCCGGGTATGCCGGAGGAAGAAAAGACCCAACGACAGAGCAATATACTTAGAAAACAACTTAGAAAACAACGAAGATGACAGTAACACCTGAGTCCTTATATTGGATTATATTTATCGGCATCGCCTTGGCGAGCTGGCTGGTATCGGCGTCATTGAACCGCAAGTTCAAGCGCTATTCCAAAGAGCCGCTGCGCATGACAGGTCGCGATGTAGCGGAGAAGATGCTGCATGACAACGGCATTTACGACGTGAAAATCACCTGTGTGGAGGGTCAGTTGACGGATCATTACAACCCTGCCAACAAGACTGTCAATTTGTCAGAGGAGGTCTATAACGGCGCGAATGTAGCTGCGGCGGCAGTAGCCGCTCACGAATGCGGTCACGCGGTACAGCACGCGACAGCGTATGGTCCGTTAGGTTTGCGCTCGGCATTGGTACCGGTGGTATCCTTCAGCAGCAAATGGGTGACATGGATCATATTAGGCGGACTATTCCTGATAGGCTCGAATGCGGGACAGACGCTGCTCTTGATAGGTATCTGTCTCTACGCCGTGATCACGCTCTTCTCGTTTATCACGCTGCCGGTGGAGGTGAATGCGAGTCAGCGCGCTGTGAACTGGCTCCGCGAGGCGGGTATCACCGATAACGAGACAACCGCGATGGCGTCCGACGCACTGCACAGCGCAGCCTACACGTACGTAGTAGCCGCCCTCTCGTCCCTCGCATCGCTGATATACTACATCCTTATCTTCATGGGAAGGAGAGAGTGAGGACAATTGATAATTCGGCCCCGTAGCTCAATTGAATAGAGTGTCAGATTCCGGTTCTGAAGGTTCTGGGTTTGAGCCCCAGCGGGGTCACAAAAAACGGACAGTTTCGATAACTGCCCGTTTTTTTTGTTTGAAGTTGTTTGAAGTGGTTTGAAGAAGCTTCGCTTCGTTTGAAATTGTTTGAAGTGGTTTGATGCTTCGCGTTTGAAGTGGTTAACAATGTCAAACAATTTTCAAACAATTTCAAACTATCTCAAACTATCTCAAACTATCTCAAACTATCTCAACTTCACATCCACCACAATGGGATCATGGTCGGCATAGCGGTGCATGGATTTGTCGCGGAGCTTGTAGGCGCCATGGGAGTAATACCAATCGGCATTGATATGCCAAGGCATGACCGAGACGACCTGTTTGCTCATGGACGGACTTGCGAAACAACGATCCAAATACCCTGCTTCGCCTTTGAAACTATAGGAATAGTCGCTCTCCCCTCCCAAAGGCAGTTGATCCGCGTAGCCTGCCTGCACGATGGTCTGAATAGGCGCCTCCTGCGTATAGCAGTTATAATCGCCCAAGAGCAAGACATCCGAATCACCGTACAGCTGTACCGCCAGCGGCAACATAGTCAACAACGAATCGACATTCTGCATCCGTTTGAGATGCGTATCGTAATTGCCCCTTCCGGGTCTTTTGGACTTGAAATGGTTGAGCGACAGGATCATCTTTTCTCCGCTCGCTCTCTCCTCCAATCCGATCGCGAACATCCGCGCGTAATAATGGTTCATGCTGTCGGTATATGCCGAGAGCGGTCGTTCGTACACGCGCACGCGTTCCTTGTTATATACAATACATCCGCCGATACGGTCCATGTTCTCCATCGGCATCGCCGCAAAAGCGTACTTGTCGCCGCGTTTGTTGAGTTCGGCAAGTAACATCTGCGGTGCCTTATCGCCCACCTGCATCTCGCAGAAGGCATAGACGTCGGCTTTCATGGTTTTGAGCGCAGACATCAGTTTGCGGGTCTTCATAGCCTGCTGGGCAGGAGTTGTTTTCCTGGTGGCATAGCCGCCCAAGTCCGCGAAATAGTTCTCTATGTTCGCTCCGACGATCCGCAAGGTACCTTTCTGCGCTTTGGGCAGACGCGGCATAGAACGATGACGTGTCTTGACGCCCTGCCCAGATACGAAATGGCGGGCACCCGTCACGCGTGCCTTGAAGCCTTTCACTACATCGCCCGTGCGCACCTCGTAGTAGTTATTGCGGCAATGGATGCAGATAGCGGATGCGCGGTTGTTCTCCACCATCCGCCAATAGGCGGTACTGTCGCCTTCCGCCAAGCCTTCGGCGCGCTCCTCGGGACAGAAGAGCCGCTGAGGTGCCAGGATCAGGGAGTCATAGAAACTGCCGCAGACCACCAAAGGGGTCGTTACCTCGACCATCCGATCGGTATAACGAGACCAATCCGCCTGCAATTGTTCCAGCGAAACACGCTCCGTCGAAAAGACGGACTGAACGGCTACCAAGAGCACTAAAAAAAGCCAATTTTTACGCATAGTTACCAAAATATGGCGCAAATTTACAAAAAAATACGCATATATGCAAAAAAAATCGCTAAATATTTGCATATTTCAAAAAAAAGCAGTACCTTTGCACTCGCTTACGAAAAAAAACGTAAGATTTATCGCGGAGTAGAGCAGTGGTAGCTCGTCAGGCTCATAACCTGAAGGTCGGTGGTTCGATCCCGCCCTCCGCAACTTTTTTTTTACAATTATTTTTCGCGAAATGGAAAACCTCAGAAACATCCTTGCGATCACCGGCAAGCCCGGATTGTACAAATTAGTTAGTCGCGGCAACAACATGCTGATAGTAGAGTCATTGGTGGACGGCAAACGAATGCCGACCTATGCTCGCGATAAAATCGTGGCATTGAGCGACATCTCCATGTTTACCGATACGGACGATGTACAACTGAGCGAAGTGCTGACGTCCGCCGGCAAGAAAGAGGGTCTGAAAGCGGTAGCAATGGATCCGAAGAAAGCATCGAACGACGAGCTCAAAGCATGGTTTGACGAGGTATTGCCGAATTGGGACCGCGACCGCGTCTATCCGTCGGACATTCGCAAACTGATACTTTGGTACAACATCCTCGTAAACGCAGGAATCACGGATTTCTCAATCGAAGAGGAAGAAGCCGCCGAAGAAGCCAATAGCTAAACGCTATCGGCACCAAGCCGAACTGTGCTCCTAAGGGAGATCATTAATAGCATAGAATCTGTAGCGCCACGGAGTGCCCAGGAACAATGGGATAACTCGGGAATGCAGGTAGGTGACCCGGGACGTGATATTGAGTCCGTCCTCTTGACCACAGACGTAACGCCGGAGGTGGTCAATGAGTCTATTATGCGCGGTTGCCAACTCATTATCTCTCATCACCCCCTACTCTTTCACGGTTTGAAACAGATCTGCGGACAGACACCGCAGGCATGTATTGTGGAAACGGCGATCAAGCATGACATCGCCATTTACAGCGCGCATACGAGCCTTGATTCGGTCATGGGCGGTATCAACACGCGGTTAGCAGACAAACTCGGTATTCAGAGCTACCGCATTCTGGTTCCTTCCGCCACCGGCGATACGGGTTTAGGCGTGATAGGCACTCTTCCTGAGCCTATGTCCTATGCGGCTTTCATCGAGCATGTTCGCGCGACTCTCGGCTGCACGTATATCCGTTACACACGCCCCGCGAAAGAGACGGTTCAGACCATCGCCCTCTGCGGAGGAAGCGGCGCGGAGTTCATACCCGATGCTATACGCCAAGGCGCAGACGTCTATCTGACGGCTGACTGCAAATACCATGAGTTCCAGGATGCAGCAGGGGCGATCGGGCTGATTGATATAGACCACTGGATCTCCGAACGGCATGCCCGCGAGATCTTCCGGGATGTCCTTGCGCCCCTCGGCATACAGTGCTTCATCAGCGAAGCGGACAGGAGCCCGATTGCAATTCACAATGCACAATGCACAATTTACAATTAAGGAAATAATAATTAACTAAATAACAACGCTTTATGGCAAAGAAAGAATTAACGGTAGAGGACAAGCTGAAATACCTCTACGAATTACAACAAGTGGACACGAAGATCGACAACTTGCGTACCCTCGCAGGTGAGTTGCCTCAGGAAGTGAAGGACAAAGCCGATGAGGTAGAAGGTCTGAAAACCCGTCTGGCTAACATCGAGAACGAGATCAAAGAGTTCGAGACCCAGATCTCCGACCACCGCGTACGTACCGAGAACGCCAATGCATCTATCTCGCGTTACAAAGAGCAGCAGAACAACGTACGCAACAACCGCGAGTTCGATAACCTGAGCAAAGAGATCGAGTATCAGCAACTGGAGATCGAAGCCAGCCAACGCAAGATCAAAACGTACTCCGCAGAATTGGAGGCACGTCTGTTGGACAAGGCCAAAACGACCAAGGACATCGAGGAGCGCACAGTTGATTTGAACCAAAAACGCTCTGAGTTGGATCAGATCCTCTCGGAGACCAAGGCAGAGACCGAGGCATTGGTGATCAAATCCGGTGACATCGAGAAGAAATTAGACGAACGTCTGCTCACAGCGTTCAAGCGTATCCGTAAGAACGCGCGCAACGGTTTGGCTGTTGTAAAAATAGAGCGCGACTCTTGCGGCGGTTGTCACGCTAAGATTCCTGCTCAGCGTCAGTTGGATATCCGCACCCGCAAGAAGATCCTTGTGTGCGAGTTCTGCGGTCGCATCTTAGTCGATCCCGATATGTAAAACCCCACAACAGGGCTCCTACAGCCAGCAGGCTCAGGACACCTAACCACCACGTATTGCCGGCACCTATCGTGTCGGCATATTTTATGCCATTTTCCCCGATTTCATCGGAAAAATAATAGGCCAACACCGCGATGCAGTTATTCGTAAAATGCATCGTCATCGGTACCCACAGCGAGCCTGTCCAGAGGAACACATAGCCAAACAGAGCCCCCATTAACATACGCGGTATAAAGCCGTAAAACTGCATATGGATTGCGGAGAATATAATAGCCGACACCCATACAGCCGCATGACCGCGTCCTAAAATCTGCTGCAACGTACCGCGGAAAGAGAGCTCTTCCGCCATAGCCGGCAGAAACGCCAGAAGTCCGACATTGATCAGCAGTCCCCAGAGGTTGTCAACCGCCAAAAAACGCTCGGTTAACGCCGCAGCGTCCTCTTCCATTTTCTTCAATATTTGTTCGATGAAATCGAGACTTTCCGGCAATTCGACGCGGCTGTTGAGATCCGCCAGGAGGTTGATTCCGGGGATTGCGCAAACCATCACCGCAATAGCCCAAAGGAACACCCGCACGTCCGCGCCTTTATCCATGCGCAGCCATCGGAAGGGCATTTTTTCCTCATCCCACATCCAAGCACAAAGGATAGGAGGCAACAAAAAGGTACCTACCGTCTGCGCCAACTGCAACCATTTGAGACTCGCTGTTGTCTGGTTTCCTCCGCAAAGAGTCCACACCAGAACAGCCGCTATCGTCAGCACTGCCATCGTGCCGAACCACTGCAAAATATGTATAAACTTTGTTCTCACGGTGCAAAAGTACTACTTTTTTTTGACATACGCAAGAAAAAAATTAAAAATTAAAAATTATGAATTAAAAATTTATGAAAAAAATAGATATAGATATAGACAAAACTTGTAGTACTTCGGTCCTCCCGCAAACGGGGCCCACCGAATTTACGTTCGCATCTTGCTGAACATATAGCAAAGGCGGGCTTTTTTTGAAAACGGGACTATAGTCCCCATTTATCAGGATACGGGACAACTATCCGTGAGCAAGCTCCCAATAGCCGTCCTGTATCCTGATAAAACGCGATAAATCGCTTTTTTTTCAAAAAAAATGCCCGAATGTTTGCGTATGTGCAAAATTTGTAGTAAATTTGCAGCCGTTTTTGAAGAAAGAAGAGAATATGACGATACTTTGTATCGAAACGAGTACATCTGTTTGTTCCGCGGCGTTATGCAAGGACGGGACGTTAATCCAACAACTGCTCAACCGCGAGGGAAGTAACCACGCGCGTCTTTTGCCGTTGTATTTGGAGCAGTTGATGAACGAGGCACGGGAGCAAGGGCTGACCATCGAAGCCATCGCGCTGAGCGAGGGTCCCGGCAGTTATACAGGATTGAGAATCGGTACTTCTACCGCCAAAGGCTTGTGTTACGGGCTGAATGTACCGCTTATTCCGGTGCCTACCTTGCGCGTATTGGAGGAGGCTTTTCTCTCTTCGGCGGTGACAAATCACCCGGATTCGATCCTGTTCCCCATGATCGATGCACGCCGGATGGAGGTATATACTTCCGATGAAACCGGGCAAACCCGTGCTATCGTAGTGGAAAACGAAGGCAGTCTCTATACCGGTAACAAAGAGGCATTTTACTTCGGCGACGGAGCCGCCAAGTGTCAGTCGGTGCTCACCGCTCCCAATTGGCATTTCGCGCCGGATATCATTCCCGAAGCGCGGTTTGTAGGCGTGATAGCGGAGCGGGAAGGTGCGCCAACGGACATGGATATCGCGTACTACGAGCCATACTATTTGAAAGAGTTCATCGCCGCACAAAGCCATGTGAAAGGACTGAAATAGTTGATAGTTGAAAGTTGATAGTTGATAGTTGATAATTGAGAATTCGTGATAAGAAACAAACAACATAGTATTTTTTTGTTAGCAGGGGCATTTCTCCTGCTCCTTTGTTCTTGTTCAACGCAGAAGAACACATGGGCAACGCGGTCGTACCATCAGATGAAGGTCAAATACAACATCCTTCATAACGGTAATTTGAGTTATGACGAGGGTCTGAAAGCCATCCGCGATGCGAACACGGACGACTACAGCCGAATTCTGCACCTCTACCCTGTCAGCAACCACGAGGCAGCACAATCCGCCACTTCGCAAATGGACAAGACCATCGAGAAATGCCGCAAGTGTATCAAACTGCACTCGATCAAGTCCAAACCGAAACGCGACCCCAAACGTTCGTCCGACCCGCAATACAAGATTTGGCTTCAATCGGAGGAGTTCAACGCCAATATGCCTATGGCTTGGATGCGTTTAGGCGAGGCGGAGTTCCACAAAGGCGATTTCTTAGGCGCTGTCAGCACCTTCAATTATATCATCAACCACTACCGGAACAACCCGGACGTGATTGCGCAATGTCAACTATGGGTAGCGCGGTCTTATGCGGAGATGGGGTGGCAATACGAGGCGGAAGACATGTTGAACCGCGTGCAGATAGATGCGCTGAGCAAGAAACATGCCAAACTCTACTC
>ODAI014773108.1_pt1 | contig 13983 bp, 13 predicted proteins | sample 1539321 | NCBI WGS metagenome assembly ODAI01 (sample SAMN02144231, study PRJEB22623) | gut metagenome | biome: sheep rumen | host: Ovis aries | place: New Zealand
CTGCTCCGCATAAACGCGAAGGAGGGAACGGAAAAGGAGGTAAATTATGAAAGCTAAGGCGGCGGATTTCCTCGTCTACGACCAAGAGTCGGGGACATATCGGGAAGATCCGGAACAGGTCGTCCGCGACGACGTGGAAAAGCATTATTGGCGCCATGTGGGTCAGACGATCCTCAAGGACTGGCGACTGTATCTGATGCTGATCCCGATGCTGCTGGTGTTCCTGTTCTGGCGTTACTTTCCGATGTACGAACTTCTGGGGTGCTTTAAGGTGGCAGACAATGTAAAGCCTGTTTCCGAACAGTTCTTCTCGGGGTTTTCGTATTTCAAGCGGCTTTTGTTCGCTGGGGATGGCCTCTCCACGGATTTCTGGAGGGCGCTGCGCAACACGTTCCTGCTCAGTTTTTATGGCCTGTGTTTCGGCTTCCCTATGCCGATCATATTGGCGCTGTTTTTCAATGAGGTACGCTCAAATGCAGCCAGAAGCGTATATCAGGTACTCACCTATCTGCCTAAGTTCATGTCTACGGTTGTCATGCCCTCGCTGGTGACCATGCTTGTCAAGCAGGGTTCCCTCACGACCGGAATGGGTATCGTGAGCCAGTTCCTCTGCAATATCGGTCTGATCAGTCCGGAGATCGCGAATGCGGGACTTCTGAACAATCCGGCATTTTTCAGATCGATCTATCAGATCAGCGGTATTTGGGAGAGTGCAGGTTACGACAGCATCGTGTTCTTTGCAGCCATCATTGCCATTTCTCCTACCAGCTACGAGGCAGCTCAAATTGATGGAGCAGACAAATGGGCACAGATGAGATACGTGGTTCTGCCCAGTATTCTCTCAACGATCGTGATCATGCTGATCACCAGGATCGGTTCCCTGCTGAACATCGGCTACGAGAAAGTATTGCTGTTGTACAACCCCAATACTTATGTCACCGCAGACGTTGTTTCCACTTTCGCGAACCGCAACGGTATGGGGACCGGCGCGGGTATCGGAATAGCGGCGGCGGCAGAGATGATGAACAACGTCATCGGAATGCTGCTCGTGATCGGAGCCAACACGATCGCACGCAAGGCATCGAATACTTCACTATACTAATTAAGGAGGGGCTATGAAAAGGAGACTGGAAATCTCTGAGTTGATTTTTAAAGTCATCAGCTACACCCTGCTTACGGTATTTGCCCTCTGCTGTCTGTATCCGTTCGTATATGCAGTCAGCGCTTCCATAAGCGGAAGATCGGCAGTTGAGTACGGATCGATCGTACTCTTCCCGAAGGATATACAGTTTGATGCCTTTAAACTGATGTTTAATGATAATATGTTCTGGAATGCGTATTCCAACACGCTTTTCCTGACACTGTTCGGTACTCTCTGGTCAATGTTCGTCGCCATCCTCGGCGGATATGCACTGTCCAAAAAGAGACTGCTGTTCAGAAAGACTTTCAACTTCTTCCTGGTATTCACAATGTGGTTCTCTGCAGGTATCGTTCCGCAGTACCTGAACTACCTGGCTACCAAGGAAGTGTTCAACTCCATGGGAATCATGGATGACAAATGGCTTGTAGTCATTGCCATGGGTATGGCTGCAATGAACATTATCCTTTTAAGAAATGCATTCGAGGGTGTTCCGTCCGAGATCGAGGAAGCTGCGATCGTCGACGGCGCAACGGAAATGCAGGTTCTGACACAAGTTTATATCCCGATGTGTAAATCCACGATCGCGACGGTAGCGCTGTTCTTCGCAATTTCGCGTTGGAATGGATATTTCTGGGCACGCCAGATGATCTCCAACCAGAACGAGCATCCTCTCCAGGTCTTCATTCGTCTGAGACTGGAGCAGTATACGGATCCGGAAGCGATGGCAGGATGGAACAGATCCTTTGCTTCTGACTCTGTGATCTATGCGCTGATCGTCTGTTCGATCGTGCCGATCCTGATCATTTATCCTTTCATTCAGAAGTATTTTGCAAAAGGTACGAATGTGGGCGGTGTTAAAGAATAAAGAATGCCCGCTGCATGAGACCCGCATTTTTCGGAAGCCGCGCAAGGCGCGTCTTCAGGGATTAATTTTAGGAGGAATAGTAATGAAAAAGATGAGATCTGCAATCGCTCTGACGCTTGCGACAGTCATGAGCATGCTGCTCCTTGCAGGCTGCGGCCCCAAGATCGAGGTTCAGCAGAACGGAAGCCCTGCCGGCAGTGAACAGGCATCGGATGCTTCACAGCCCGCAGACGGAACACAGACAGAAGGAACAGAGACAGCAGCGGCGGATGCACAGCCCGCAGGCACTCTGGAGTATGCACCCGGCACGAAGCTTCGCATGGCTACCGGCTACAACAGCACCAAGACCGGACTGAGCTTTGACGCAGAGACAGCCGGAAGCGGAATCACACTTGTTGACGGCGTTACCTATAATGCCGGCGACCTCAAGCCCACTTGGGTAGAGGTAGGCAAGGAACTCGGCATCGAGTTCGAGGACAAGTATCAGGGTAACTCCGCAAGTGCTGAGTTCGAGTACTGGAAAGAGCGTCTCGGAGACGTCGACATGGTCTCCGGTACAGCTGCTCTTCTGACAGAGAACGGCGAGGCAGGCAGCCTGATCAATATCGCGGATTATCTGGATCAGATGCCCAACTTCAAGGCTTATCTTGATGCAAACCCGATCGTTCGCCTTTCCATTACAGGTAATACGGACACAGGCGCTATCTATTTCAGCCCTTATTTCGACGGTGTTAACGATATTGAGCGTATGCCTCTGATGCGTGTTGACTGGGTTCAGAAGCTTCTTGACGGTGAAGGCGAGTTCACAGCAGATGCAAGCAACACTCTTGCAGCACCTGTCTACCAGCCTTACATGCCTACAGAAGGCAAAGTAGAGGTTGATGTAGTCAACGCTGAGGGAACAGCAGCAGAAAAAGTCACAAAGGACTATGACACAGCAGGCAATATCGTTGCCAAGATGAATGAAGCAGGCAGCATGGACGGCGTAGCAGCAGTCAACATGCTCCGCACATATATCGATGAGGCCTATGGCGGATACTACGGAACAGAGCGTTCCAATCTGTTCGTCGGCCAGAACGCGGCATGGGATGCAGATGAGCTGGTAGCTCTTCTTCGCTGCGTAGTCGCAAACCCTCAGACACTCAACGGCACGGATTCCATCCAGGGCCTGTTCACTCGTGAAGACAACAACAACCAGCGCCGTGTTGACATGTTCCGCTTTGCGGGAACACTGTTCGGCGTACGCGGACTGGAGTCCAGACAGGATTATCTGTACGTAGGCGCGGACGGCACGATGCATGATGCACGTCAGGAAGCGAGCACATACGAGGCGCTCGAGCGCATGCACGCAATGATCGAGGAAGGCCTGGTCTCCAAGGCGTTCATCGACAAATCCGATGAGAACTCCGGCACATATCTCGAGAACGATCTCGGATTTATGCACTATGATTACAACCAGACACAGACTATCCTGAACGAGACGAAACTTCAGAAGGATGAAGGCGAGAAGTACATGGCAGTCATGGTCCCCGTGGCGCGCTGGTATGACGGCACAAGCGATGACGGCGTTTACATGCACTTCACGGAGTCCTGGCGTTCCGTCAAGACGGACGGCTGGGGAATCTCCAAGGCAGGCGTAGGCGATGATACCAACAAGCTCAATGCAGCGCTGTCTCTGATCGACTTCGCATATTCCGAAAGAGGACAGATCCTCATGAGCTACGGCCCTGATGCATTCATCAAGACCAAGGCTGACGGCAGCTATGAGACATTCGATTTCAACGGCAAGCAGATGCCCGTGATCGCGGACGGCACCAAGGAAGAGCTCTGGTCGCTGGCAGACGGCAACTACACCAACTATGCACGTTACTATCTCGGATCCACCCTTTCCTTCGTCAAGAACCAGGCGTTTGAGTATCAGTGCACGACCGACATCGGACAGGAAGGCGCAGGCCATATCTCCAGAGCAATCGCCCTGGGCGTGGTCAAACATCCCGAGCTCGCGGTTGCGGAGAACAGCTGGTACACCTCTGTTCCCACCGTTCTTCCGACCAGCAGTGTCGAGAACGACAAGATCAGCGGCTACACAGAGCTCACTGAGAAGTACAGCCAGCAGAAGGACGGAGATAATATTCTCCTGAGCCTGATCATCAACGGCTATACGGATTCCAACATGAGTGATGCACAGACTACAGCCGACTACGTTGCAAACAGCTGGAACGGAAAACAGTATCTCGGCCTCAAGGAAGGCGCATGGCAGCGTGACCTTACTTATTTCCAGAGCATGCAGTGATCGGAACGGGATATTGAATTAATTCCGGATAGATCTGATGAATTTGACAAAAGCTGTGCCGGACGGATGAGTTTCGGACGGCACAGCAGAAACAGTAACTTTTCAAATGGTGGAGGTCATCATGTATAAAAAACAGTTGACAGTGCAAAAGATCCTTTGTCTGGCAGCTCTCATCGTCAGTGCGGTGGTATTCCTCTATGCACTTGGTATTATGACCGACCTGTATGACGCACTCTATGATACGATGCGAAATCCCAATGATGTATTCCAGACGGATGTGCCCGGCTCGATCGTCTACTACAACATGCAGGAATTCAACAGAGTATTCCTGAAATACAGCATTGGACTGATTCTGCTCGGCGTATTGCTGCTTGTTACAAATACCCATGTGCGCAGGAAGTATTATATCGGCAATTATGTCGCGACAGGTCTTTTTGCAGCTGCAAGCGTTGCAATCTCCATTTTCGGCCATATTTATATCGAAATCTTCAAAGGACAGTTCCTTCAGGTGGATTTTGCCGCGCTTAAAGAACATGCGGAGATGTGGGGCACACTCTACACAGAGTCCACGTTCTGGTTCGATCTGCACTACTTTGTATTCGCACTGCTGATCATTGTGGCGGTGCTGCTGGTAGCAAACGCAGTTTGGAAGACGAGACTTATGAAAGAGGAACAGCAGCTTCTTCACGGAGAAAAGGGGGTGCAGGCGTGAATATGAACGATGAAAACTTGATCAGGCGCGACCGAATGCGTTTTATCAAGAATTCCCAGTCCGCGAACCTTTGTTATCTCGCAATTTTGCTGAACGTGTTCTATTTTGTCAGCATATACAAATCAGATATAGGTACCTACTACTACAACATTCTGATCGGTGTATCGATCGTGTATAACCTGATCTTCATGCTGGCAGTGTTCCTCGCTTCAGAGGAGGTCAAGAACTACGGCAAGAATTACTCATATTTGCTCATTGTGATCGGGATTTTGCAGATCTGCAGGATTTTCATCCTTCCCATGCGTGCACACACTGCCAAGACCGTTGTGAACGGCGTGGAAGTACTGGTCATGCATAACGGACAGTTCATCAGAGTATGCATTTATCTTGCTGCGTCTGCCGCATGCCTGATCCTGGCAGCGCTCATCAACATCAAGAAGTGCAATGAGCTGAATGAGCATATGAAATCAATCGGTGTCCAGAATACATAAGGAGAAAAGACAATGGCAACGCTGAGCTTACAGCATATCGATAAGATATATGACAATAACGTTCAGGCGGTCTTTGACTTCAATCTGGACGTGAAGGACGGAGAGCTGATCGTTCTGGTAGGACCTTCCGGCTGCGGAAAATCCACGACACTGCGCATGGTCGCAGGTCTTGAGGATATTTCGAACGGAAAACTCCTGCTCGATGACAGAGATATCACAGCGACTCCGGCCAAAGACAGAGACATGGCAATGGTCTTCCAGAGCTATGCGCTTTACGGCCACATGACAATTTATGAGAACATGGCATTCTCATTGACACTGCGCAAGGAAAACCCCAACGTGATCCACAAAAAGGTTTTGGCAGCCGCAGAGATCCTGGGTCTGACCAGCCAGCTGAACAAAAAGCCGGCACAGCTTTCGGGCGGTCAGAGACAGCGTGTCGCTATGGGACGTTCCATCGTTCGAAACCCCAAGGTGTTTTTGTTTGACGAGCCGCTTTCAAACCTCGATGCCAAGCTGAGAGGCGCGACAAGGCGTGAGATCCTTCTGCTTCATAAGCGCCTGCAGGCGACTATGATGTATGTCACTCACGACCAGACAGAGGCACTTACCCTTGCGGACCGCATTGTGTGTATGTCCATGGGACATGTGCAGCAGGTCGGTACGCCTTTGGAACTGTATGACGCACCTGCAAATGTATTTGTGGCGAGCTTTATCGGACTGCCTCCCATGAACTTCTTCGACGTGACCGTCGGCGACGGTGTCCTGAAAGGACAGGGCTTTACCGTATCCCTCACACCGGAGGAGAAGAGTGTGCTGGCAGCTTACAGAGACAAAGAGATCATTCTGGGTGTCCGCCCCGAGAACATTGAAGAGGGGACAGAAGTTAAGGTCGATGTCCAGAATAACGAGAACCTCGGCATGAATACCCTCGTTCACGGATATGTGGCGAACGGCGGTCCCAGGATCGTGGCCAAGCTCAAGGGCTGGAAGATGCTGAACGCAGGTGATGCGATTACCTTCTCCTTTAACCGGAAGCATTTCTTCGATAAGGAGACAACCAATGCGATCAGAGGAGGTAAGTGAGATGGAAAAGAAGAAACCCGGAGCACTGAGTGAACTCTGGCGCAAGTTTCTGGTCGGGCTCAAGCGCAGACCGCAGAATATCGCGCTGTGCGCTATGATCATTACTTTCATGTTCTACGCGCTCAATCTGATGTATATATCGGATACCACAGCGAAGATCCAGGGAACCGGCATGGGACTTTGCGGATTCTGCACAATGCTGTTTTCCATGCTGTCCTTCATGTGCTTTATCAACGCGTTCCCGTATCGTAAAAAGCCGAATGTCCCGATGATCATTCTCATGTTCATCATGTTTGCGATCATCATCGGAGCGGATGTCCTGTATCTGAGACAGATCTATTCGGCAGTTTACCGCGCTGAGAATCCGATCATTGTTACAGTTTCAACGATTTATATCGCTTACGCGGAGTGGTATCTGAGAATCCACATTTATCTGATGATCATCACCATTGCCCTGATCGTGCTCCTGCCGGTCTACAGCAAGATGATCAGAAAGATCAAGACTTCTATCGAAGTAGAAGACAATGGCGAGATGGGAACGATCGATCTCTCCGGCGAAGCATGATCAAGGCTTTTCCCGGCGGAAGTCTCCGGTCTGTTCCGAGACTTCTGCCGGCTTTAGAACGTTAGAGTTGAGAGCATGAGCAGAAATAAAGGAAAAAAACAAAACCGCAAACCGGATATTGCCAAAGAAGCAAATTACTACAAGCTCAAGACTAAGGCAGTCAAGGACCTGGTAGAGGCGGATGAGAGCAATTCTCCGGAGGTTTCCGAGGAGGAACTGAATAAATACCGTTCCGGTCCGAAGCTCAAAGTAGCGGAGTGGGTCAAGCTCCTCTTTATCAAGTTTTGGTTTGCCGGCGCAGTCTGTTTCTTCTTCATATGGGGACTGAGCGGATATATGGCGGACTATCTCGATACCCTGTTTGTGACCGCGGTCGCAATGGGGATCGTCACCGATATCCTGACCAACAATGCGCTGCGGTTTTTCGAATCGACACCCGGCGCCAATGACCGGTATATTATGGTCACAAAGCGCGGGCTGAGCAGTTTGTTCCTCAATATTCTGTATGCTTTTGTTGTGACGTTTCTCGTCTATTTAATGTATGCGATCATCAATTTTACGATCACAAGAATAACGGGAAATACGGATACGATCCCTTTGGGCGTCGGTCCGATCATGTTTGGTTTGTTCTATTTGGGAGCAGATCTTCTGCTCATAAAGTGCAAACACACAATTGTCGATATTTTTCAGAAAGCAGTCAGAGCGAATAAAAAGGTATCATCATGATCAATATCCTATATCTGGGAAGCAGTTCCGTATGTCTGGAACTTGAGAACGATAATCCTTACTATGCCCCGGAAGAATACACCGTTTCCATAGACGGGAAGCCGGTCCTGAAGAGCAGCACCAATGTATTCTCCCTGTTTGACCTGATGCCGGACACGGAATACACTGCCGTGGTCGAGTCGGAAGGCAGCAGAGAGGAAGTGCGGTTCAAGACAGGATCGGAGACCTGCTGTGTCAGCGTGAAAGATTTCGGTGCGGTCGGTGACGGCGTGCATGAGGACACCGCGGCAATCCAGGCGGCGATCAACTTTGTCCCTGAGGGAGGAAGAGTGTACTTTCCTGAAGGAACGTATCTCTCACTTCCGATCTCGCTCAGAAGTCACATCACGGTGGAACTGAGTGAGAATGCGACCCTTCTGGGGTCTACGGACAGAGAGCGCTACCCGATCCTGGCGGCAGTCGCAAAGGATCCCTTTACCGGGAAAGAGACGCCGCTCTCTTCCTTCGAAGGAAATGAGGTCCCGGCGTACCAGTCTCTTCTTCACGGCGCATATGCCAAAGACATCCGCATCGTGGGCAGAGGCAGGATCGACGGCAACGGGCAGAACGGGGACTGGTGGAAAGACTTCGATGAGTTCCCTGCTATGCGCCCGAGAGTGGTGTTTCTGAACCGCTGCGAAGACGTTGTCTTCCACGGCGTGACGGTTGCAAACGGCCCTTCCTGGCATATGCACCCGTTCTATTCTAAGAATATCGGATTGTATAACCTGTATATTGAAGCGCCCAAGATCAGTCCCAATACGGACGCGATCGACCCGGAGGCCTGCGACGGCGTGGAGATCATCGGCTGCCGCTTCTCCGTAGGAGACGACTGCATAGCCGTAAAATCGGGCAAAATAGAGATGGCGCGCAAATATCAGACTCCCGCGGACCATCACACGGTGCGAAATTGTCTGATGGATTTCGGACATGGAGCGCTGACGCTCGGCAGTGAACTTGCCGGCGGGATCCGCAATTTAAGCGTAACAAAATGTCTTTTCCATGCCACAGACAGGGGCCTGCGGATCAAGAGCCGCAGGGGGAGAGGAAAGGACAGCATCATTACAAATGTGCTCTTTGACAATATCCGGATGGAGGGAGTTTTGACACCCATCGTCATCAACCTCTGGTACAACTGCTGTGATCCGGACAGGTACACGGAATACGTATGGTCAAGGGAGCATCTTCCGGTCGATGACCGCACGCCGCATATGGGCACGTTCTGTTTCCGGAACATGGTCTGTACGGATGCGGAAGCGGCGGCCTGCTACATTGACGGCCTTCCGGAGAGCCCGATCGAGAAGGTGATCCTGGAAAACATCAGTGTGTCGTTCGCAGAGAACGCTGAGCCGCATGTTCCCGCTATGCAGAATTTTGCCCAGGAAAGATGCAAGCTCGGCCTTTATCTCGACAACGTCAAAGAGATTGAAGTGCGAAATGTTAAAATGCACGGTCAGGTCGGAGAAATGCTTATCGCAGATCACTATGAACGGATCACAACGGAAGGATTTGAACAGGTATGACAGATTTAAGCAGAATCGACGCTTATGTGCTGCGTCTGATCGAAGAGTCTGAGCCGGAACGGACAGCATGGAACCTCGAGAAGATCCGGGAGGGGAAAAAGGTCACCTGGAATTATATCGACGGCTGTATGCTCACGGCCCTCATGGAACTGACATCGATCACAGGGGATGAGAGATATGCGGATTTTGCCGAAAAAGTTGCAGACCATTTCGTACAGGAAGACGGCAGTATCCTGACCCTGCAGCCGGAGAAGGCAAATCTGGATGATATCAATGAAGGCCGGGTTCTGTTTGAGCTCTATCGCAAGACCGGTAATGAAAAATACCGCCTTGCCGCAAACACACTTATGGAGCAACTGCGGAACCAGCCCAGGACCTTCGAGGGAAATTTCTGGCACAAGGCGATCTATCCCAATCAGGTCTGGCTGGACGGCATTTATATGGCTCAGCCCTTTTACGCACTGTATGTGAAGAATTTCGGCGACGGAGATTACTCGGACACGGTCGGACAGATCCGGAATGTGTATAAGAAAATGCGTTCGCCGGAAAAAGGACTGTATTATCACGGCTACGATGCTACTAAGAAAGCTTTCTGGTCGGATCCCGAGACCGGTTGTTCAAAGGGCTTCTGGCTCAGATCGCTGGGTTGGTTCGCGGTCGCACTGGCCGACCTTGTTGAGATACTTCCGGAGGGCGGTGACCGAAGCGAACTCGCTGAGATCTTTAAAGATCTGATGGGACATATGATGGACTATGCAGATCCGGAGACCGGAATGTACTGGCAGGTCCCTGATATGCAGGGGCGTGACGGCAATTATCTTGAGACCAGCGGAAGCGCAATGATGGCATATGCTATGCTCAAAGGCGCAAGGTTGGGCATCCTTTCCGGGGAATTCAAGGCGCAGGGTGAAAAGACCTTTGAGGGAATTATAGATCGTTACTTGACTTTCACTGAGAACGGACTGAATCTCGGAGGAATCTGCCTGGTGGCCGGACTTGGGCCGGAAAACAACAGGCGAAGGGACGGATCATATGAGTATTATATCTCCGAGCCGATCGTAGAGAATGACGCGAAAGGCGTTGCACCCTTTATACTGGCTTATACGGAGATCAAAAGGGAAAAGGTAGTTGCAGAATGAATGACATCATATATGTGGGGCGCCATGCTATCACATTAAAAGTGCTTAATCATGCACATGAGAGCTGGGAACTCATCTACTGTACCAGCGGCGGAGGAGAACTGCGCTTTAAGGACAGTGTTTTGCACTACTCTCGAGATAGCCTGATCGTTATTCCCCCGTTGGTTTTCCATTCAAACCGAAGCGATTCAGGATTCACTAATATCCATTGCAATATAGTAGATTCAACGCTGAATTTTAAGGAACCGATCGTGATTCCTTGTACTTCAAATGACTTCCTCAGGCAGGCATTTGAAGCGGCATTTTATTATTATTCCAACAACGGGGTAGGAAGAACAACGCTGCTTCCGCTTTACGGTCAGCTGATTGCGGCAACCGCACATATGCTGTCGTCGGATATTGTATACAGCGAAGTGGTGCAGCAGATCGTAAACGATATACTTAAGAACTATCCTGACGCGGATTATGATCTGAATGCGTATTTGCAGAGTTTGCCGTTCAGTTTTGAATATCTCAAGAAGATGTTCAAGAATGAAATAGGAATGACACCCAGACAGTATCTGACAGATAAGAGGCTGGAGAATGCGGCAAATAATCTTGCGCTTTCCGGGTGCGGATCCAGCATCTCGCAGATCGCCAGACAGAGCGGATTTCAGGAACCCCTGTATTTTTCCCGTCTGTTTAAAAAGAAATACGGCGTCTCGCCGAAAAACTACACAGCTGACAATCTGGAACCGCCGACAACGGATTCCGACAGCACCAAGATCCTTCTGTAAACCACGAGGGACAGATGCGAAGGACAGGGGCGAAGAAAGCCATCAATGTGTGAGGAGGCAGTAAAATGGCATATTTAACGCTGAAAAACATCAATAAGATCTATCCAAACGGATATCACGCCGTTCACAATTTCAATTTGGACATTGAAAAGGGTGAATTTATTGTTTTCGTCGGTCCTTCCGGATGCGGCAAGTCTACAACGCTTCGAATGATCGCCGGACTTGAGGACATCTCCAACGGAGATTTTCTGATCGGCGGCAAGCGGGCGAATGAGTGGGGCCCCCGGGAGAGAGAAGTAGCTATGGTATTCCAGAGCTATGCGCTTTATCCGCAGATGACCGTTTTTGACAATATCGCCTTCGGCCTGACGCTCCAGGGCGTCGATGAAGATGTCATCGAAGAGAAGGTCAATCACACCGCTGCGATCCTGGGACTTACCGATTATCTGGATCGTCTTCCCAGAGCTCTCTCCGGTGGACAGAGACAGCGTGTCGCGATCGGCCGCGCCATTATCCGTAAGGTTGGCGTCTTCCTGATGGACGAGCCGCTCTCCAACCTGGACGCCAAGCAGCGTGTCACGATGCGTTCGGAGATCGCTCAGATCCACAAATCGACCGGCGCGACAACGATCTACGTCACGCATGACCAGACAGAAGCGATGACACTGGCGGACCGCATTGTCGTCATGAAGGACGGCTATGTGCAGCAGATCGGCACGCCTTATGAGCTCTATTATGATCCGGTCAATGTGTTCGTTGCCGGATTCATCGGAGAGCCGCCGATGAACTTCATCCGCGGCACAGTCAAGAACGGAAAGATCTCTTTTGGCAAGAACGAGCTTGACCTCAAGAAAAAACTTGGGAAAAAGACCGGCGACTACGAAGGCAAAGAGATCGTGTTTGCGTTCAGGCCGGAGCACATTGAGCTGGGAGCTGTCAACGGCGCTTATCAGGTAGAGGCGGATGTAGAGCTGACAGAGATGCTGGGCGACAATACCAATGTCTATGTCACGGCAGATGAGGACAAGGCTATTTTGAAGGTGGATCCTCATGATACACCTGAAATCGATGCAAGCATTAAGTTCTCCATCCCGGTAGAGAGTGTTTACCTCTTTGACGGAGAGACGGAGATGGTGATCAAATAAATATCAGTTTAGGAGGAAATATGGACATTCGGTACTCGGCAAGTCCAAACGATGTAAAAAGGTATACGACAGAAGAGCTGCGCAAGGAGTTCCTGATCACGGATCTCTATGTGCCGGATACGGTTAAAGCGACCTATTCACATGTGGACAGGGTAGTGATCCTGGGGATCATGCCTGTGAATGAAGTGGTTCCGATCGATAAGGGCATCGATATATGGCACAATTTCGGGACGGCGTATTTCCTTGAGCGCCGCGAAGCGGGTGTCTTCAACATCGGCGGAAAAGGGTTTATCGTTGCGGACGGCGAGCGCTATGACATGGGATATGAGGACTGCCTCTATATCACAAAGGGCGTGAAGGAAGTGACGTTCGGAAGCTGCGATCCGGCAGATCCCGCACGTTTCTATCTCGCTTCTTATCCGGCGCATAAGGCCTGCAAGACGACCTTCCTCTCTTTCGATAAAGCCAATCACCGTCCCTGCGGCGATGAGAAGAACGCGAACAAGAGAGTGATCAACCAGTTCATTCATCCCGATGTACTGGAGACCTGCCAGCTCTCCATGGGACTTACCCAGCTGGCACCGGGCAATGTATGGAATACAATGCCCAGTCATACACACGAGAGAAGAATGGAAGTCTACACCTATTTTGAGATTCCGGACGACGAAGTGGTCATGCACTTCATGGGACAGCCGCAGCAGACAAGAAACATCGTTATGCAGAATTATGAGGCGGTCATCTCTCCTTCCTGGTCGATCCACAGCGGCTGCGGAACCTCCAACTACACCTTTATCTGGGCGATGGGCGGAGAAAACCAGGCGTTTGACGATATGGATAATCTCAAACCCAATGAGCTTAGATAAAAAGCTCAGATAATGGGTTCAGATAACAGGTTCAAATAACAGGTTCAGAAAACGAATTCTGACAGATTCGTTTAAAATAGTCTATTAATAAATGCAAAATAGAAGGAGGTTTGTTGTTATGGATATGAAAGATTTTCGTCTTGACGGAAAAGTAGCGCTGATCACAGGTGCGGTCTACGGCATCGGTTTTGCAATCGCGGAAGCTTATGCAGCAGCCGGCGCAAAGATTGTTTTCAACTGCCTGGATGAGAAAGCCAGACAGCAGGGACTTGCAAACTATAAAGAAAAAGGCATTGATGCGGTCGGATATGTAGCGGACGTTACCAAAGAGGATCAGGTCAAAGCGATGATCGCAGACATCGAGGAGAAGCTCGGCGGCGTCGACATTCTGGTCAACAACGCAGGCATCATCAAGAGAATCCCTATGACCGAGATGTCGGCAGAGGATTTCCGCATGGTCGTTGACGTAGATCTTAACGCACCTTTTATCGTTTCCAAGGCAGTTATTCCCGGAATGATCAAGAAGGGCCACGGCAAGATCATCAACATCTGCTCCATGATGAGTGAACTGGGCAGAGAAACTGTTTCCGCTTATGCAGCAGCAAAGGGCGGCCTCAAG